>Ga0315907_10006311_pt1 | contig 12604 bp, 12 predicted proteins | sample LakEriMetagenome_3_FD_203525 | JGI IMG/M metagenome (GOLD analysis project Ga0315907, IMG submission 203525) | Freshwater fungal communities from buoy surface, Lake Erie, Ohio, United States - Buoy 12 MA123 | ecosystem: Environmental > Aquatic > Freshwater > Lake > Lake biofilm | place: USA...
CTATTTAGAGAAAACTTATGCTTTCTTTACTGATACTTTAACGGATGAAGTATTAGAAGAAAACTTCGATATTCTTTTGTTTAATCGTTTTATTGCAGGAACTAATCTGGAAACTCTTTTAGAGAAACGAAAAAAGTATGGCTTTAAAATGATTTGCGATATAGATGACTATTGGATATTAGATAGGTCGCATATTTTATCAAGTGTTTACCCAACACAAGAAATCATTAATCACATTAGAGAAGCCGATTTGGTTACTTGCACTAACGAAAAGTTATGGAACGAGATTAGACCTATAAACTCAAATGTTGCAATACTTCCAAATGCTCTTCCGTATGGTAATGACCAATTCACAGATGTAAGAGAATACACCGACAAAGTAAAGTTTGTTTATACAGGCTCAATAACTCACGAAGAAGATATTAAATTAGTTCAGTTTCCTTTTAAGAAAGTCGCTTCCGATTCTTCTTTAAGAAGTAAGGTTCATTTTCAACTTTGTGGCTTTGATGATTCTGGAGAGGGTTCGGCTGCAATTTGGCATCGGATGATATCAAACTTTACTTGTGGTTTAAAGTTAGGAGATGTAAGAAGATTCCTTCCTGTTACCGAGTATATGAATTTTTATAACGATGCGGATTGTTCTATCGTTCCGTTACGAGCCACGAAGTTTAATTCAATGAAATCTAATCTAAAACTTTTAGAAGCGGCTTCAAAAAAGATTCCTGTTATTGGTAGTCACGTAGAGCCTTATTTAAACTCGCCAATGATTCAAATAAATCAACAAGGCGATTGGTATAAAGAGATTAAAAAAGTAACCGAAGATGCTATTTATAGACAGGAGAAAGGTTTGGAACTATTCGAATGGGCAGTTCAAAACTATAACTTATTTAAAGTAAACGAGAAAAGAAAACAATTATATCAATCAATGAATGGTAGTTGAGTTATGGCTAAATCAGGAACTATTGGAAAGATATCTTTCGGAAAAAGAAGAAAAGGAAAGTCTTATAAAGGAGTTAATAAACACAATAGAAAGGAACGAAATTATCGTGGGCAAGGTAGATGATATCGAATATTTAAAAGTTAGCAATTAATGTTTATTCATCCTACTGCAATAATTTATCCCGGAGTTATAATTGAACCCGGTGCTTATATCGGGGAATATTGTATTATTGGAGCAAGTGCAGAGTGGAAAGGATATGAACATCACACAGGCAAAGTTTTAATAATGAGCGGAGCGAGATTAACAGGATTGGTTACTGTTGATTCTGGTACGGACAAAAGGACTATCATAGGGCAGAATTGTTTACTTCTTAAAAAATGTCACGTAGGGCACGATGCTATTTTAGCAGAAGGGGTTACTTTAAGTTGTGGTGCTATGATAGGCGGTCATTCAATAATCGAAAGGAATTGTAACATAGGACTAAACGCAGTTATACATCAGAAGTTAAGAATACCAGAAGGGTGTATGATTGGTGCTTCCGCTTTTGTAGGAAAGAAATCTATTCTAAAACCTTTTCATAAATACGCAGGAGTACCTGTAAAAGAAATAGGATTAAATGCTCGTTAATATTATTTTTTTAGATTACGAAAGACACGATTTTACCCAACAAGTAAAGAATCATAATTTCTCAAATGCAGGGTATGACTTTTCTTTTACTCAAGTAGGAATGAAAGGAATATCCAGAGCCTTAAATTACGGAATATCAAGAAGCAAAGCCTTTGATGCCATAGTAACAATGGCTAACGATATATTGATGCCCGATAATTGGCTTTTAAGAATGGTAGAAGCGGCTTTAAATATCCCCAATACAGGAATGTGCGGAATACATTGCGTAGAAGGAATTAACCCTTTACAAACAATTAACGGAATACAAATACACCCACAAGATGCTTCCTTTGGGAATGTCTTAATACCGATGGCAGCAATAGAAAAGATTGGATATTTTAACGAGGCTTACGATCCCTATGGAATGCAAGATTCCGACTATGCCTATCGTTTAAAAATGACAGGGCATTTAAACTACTATTTGCACGATTTAAGGTCTGAACACATAGGACACGATGTAGGACAAGACACTCCTTACAGAAAAATGAAAGATGAAGGATTAAGTAAGTGTGATTACTTATGGGCAAGAGAAACTAAAAAATACCACGATAATAACGATTATACTATCTTCCTAAACGAATACGAATGAAAGCAGAATTAATTTCTATAAGTAAAATAAAAGCAAACCCTAACAATCCAAGAATAATTAAGGATGATAAGTTCGCTAAACTTGTAAAATCAATTCAAGAGTTTCCTAAAATGCTTGAGTTAAGACCTATCGTAGTAAATGATGATATGATAGTTCTTGGCGGTAATATGCGTTTAAAGGCTTGTAAAGAAGCAGGATTAAAAGAAGTGCCTGTAATTAAAGCAAGTGACTTAACCGAAGAGCAACAAAAGGAATTTATTATTAAGGACAATGTAGGATTTGGGGAGTGGGATTGGAATGACCTTGCTAATAATTGGGAAGCAGAAAAGTTAGAAGAGTGGGGATTGGATATTCCGGGTTTTGAGGCTGAAGTCCTTAAAGCAGAAGAGGATGACTTTGCAATTCCCGAAGGTGGAATAGAAACGGATATTGTTTTAGGCGATTTATTTGAGATAGGCGAACACCGATTGCTTTGTGGGGATAGTACGGATAGCGACCAAGTAGCCAAGCTAATGAATGGCGAAAAGGCTGATATGGTATTCACTGACCCTCCTTATGGGATGAATCTTGATACTAATTATGCTGATATATATAAAAATAGTATAGCAGATGTAAAAAATCAGGATAGAATAATTGGTGATGATAAGGAATTTAATTTTTTAGATTTATATGCTTTATTTGAATATGTAAAAGAACAGTTTTGGTGGGGTGCTGATTATTATCAAAATCAATTACCAAATAATGGTGGAATATTTGTATGGGATAAAGTTTGTGAAAGTATGGATGGTAGGATTGGCAATGAATTTGAAATTTGTTGGTCAAAACAAAGACACAAAAAAGAAATTGTACATATAAAATGGGCAGGATTTTTAGGTTTGAAAAAAGAAGATGGCAAAAGAGTACATCCAACACAAAAACCTATTAGATTGTGTGAACATTTTATAAATTCATTTTCAAAAAACAATAATATTATTATAGATTTATTTCTTGGCTCTGGCTCAACAATGGTAGCAGCACATCAACTTAACCGCAAATGCTACGGAATGGAGTTAGACCCTAAATACTGCCAAGTAATAGTAGATAGAATGAAGAAACTTGATTCAACATTGGTAATCAAAAAGAATGGGTTACCTATTTAAAATAGTGAGATAATAGAGAGAAATGGCTAACAATCAAAACTTAAAACCTTTTAAGAAAGGCGAGGTTGCTAATCCAAATGGCAGACCTAAAAAGTATGTAACCCTTTTAAGGGAGCAAGGGTACAAGTTGAGCGAAATCAATGACACAATACAAGTAATGCTTCAAATGGGAGTTGATGAATTAAAAGAGGTTTGGGATAATCCGAAGGCTACAATACTTGAAAAGACAATCGCAAATGCGATGCGTAAAAGTTTAGAGAAAGGCTCTTTATATTCGGTAGAAACTTTACTTACAAGGGTTTACGGAAAACCAAAGGAAGTACAACAAGTTAGTACCGATTCTAAAATAGAAGTTGTTTTTGTTACAGGCAAAACGATTCTATGAGAATTGAATTACCGGATCCACATATTAACCAACAAAAGATTCTTGATTCAAACGCAAGATTCAGAGTGGTTATGGCAGGGCGAAGGTTTGGTAAATCAGAACTATCTCAAATAGAAATAATAGTCAATGCTTTACAAGGGAAACAAGTTTTCTATGTTACTCCTACTTATAATCTGGCAAGGGTATTTTTTGACCAATTAGCAAAAGCAGTTCCCTTTGAAGCTAATAAATCTGAACTATCAATTAAGTTCCCAAATGGCGGAGCGGTTTATTTCTTTACAGGGGAACGATTGGATAACCTTCGAGGTAGAAAGTTTCATTTCGGGGTTATAGATGAAGCCTCGTTTATTCCAGACCTTGAAAACGGATGGCTTAACTCTATCCGACCTACCTTAACCGACTACAAAGGGAGAGCCTTGTTTATTTCAACTCCGAAAGGAAAGAACTTCTTTTACTCTTTATTCTTGAAATCTGGAGAGCCGGATTGGGAATCCTTCAAGTTTACCACTTACGATAACCCCTACATCGATAAGACCGAAATAGATGATGCAAGGCTTCAACTCCCCGAAGTTGTCTTTGAACAGGAATATATGGCTAATCCTGCCGAAAACGCCTCTAATCCGTTTGGGAGTAGTTATATCAAGCAATGCACATTTGAGGTCAGCCACGAGGCTCCTATTGTGTTTGGAATCGATTTGGCGAAGTCGGTGGATTTCACAGTAATCATTGGTTTGGATAAAAATGGCTCGGTTAGTTACTTTGAGAGGTTTCAAAAGGATTGGAGACAGACAAAGCAGGTAATAAATAATTTACCTAAAATCCCGATGTTAATAGATTCAACAGGGGCAGGAGATCCAATCTTCGAGGACTTACAAAGGGATGGATTAAATGTATCGGGGTTTAAGTTTAGTTCTACCTCAAAGCAACAACTAATGGAAGGATTGGCTTCGGCTATCCAACAAAGAAAGATAACATTCCCACAAGGACACATATCTGAAGAATTAGAAATATTTGAATACCAATACACCGCTACCGGAGTTCGTTATTCAGCACCACAAGGCTTTCACGATGATTGTGTGATAGCTTTGGGATTGGCTTGGCAACACTACACCCGAAATACAGGACAGGGTAAGTATTCTTTTGCTTGAACAAACAAAAGGTTTTTTCTATTTAAGGGTATGACTTGGAAAGACCTTAATGTATTTCAATGGCAGCAACTCAATGACCTTTTCCTAAAAAGTAAAGATGTTACTGATTTAGATTTGGCAATAAGTGCTGCTTCTATTTGTACCGGCTTAACCGAACACGAAATCGATTCTTTGCCTGTAAGTGATTTGCAGCCGCTTTTAAAGGCTATTTCTTTTATCCACGAAGAACTCAAGCCACAACCCGAAAGGTTCATAAAACTCAAAGGAAAGCGTTATAAGTGTATCTACGATGTACGCAAGATTCCTGCGGCTCGTTACATAGAAACTAAACACTTCGGAAAAGATGTAAACGCTAACCTTCACAGAATTGCGGCTTGTATGGTTATGCCGATGAAAAGAACATTATTCGGTTGGAAAGTGGTTAAGTACGATGCAAGTCGGCACGAAGAGTACTCACAGGATATTTTAGAAGCACCAATAACGCAAGTCCTCGGAAGCGTGGTTTTTTTTTATCAAGTTTACAGAAATTGGATAAAGAGTTCGAAGGATTATTTGATTCGGGAGATGATGGAGAACAAACTAACGAGATATCAAGCCGAGGCGGTGCATCAAAGTTTATGCAGTATTATGGATGGATATACCAAACCGAACTGGTTGCTGCATTCGAAAGAATCACGCTTGAAGAGGCTTATGAGTTACCTACTATCCAATTCCTTAATGACCTCTCTTATCTTAAATCGAAAAGCGAATACGAAGCAGATCAAATAAAGAAAGCGTATGGCAAAAAGTATTAAACAACTACAAGCAGAACTTCTTTCTTCTGGTACTCTTGATAAACTGGGAGCATCAAAGCAAGATTTTGCTGCTTTAGAAACTTTGCCGGTATTAGAGCAATATTTGGTTTTGGCTGCCGCTAACTTTATTCAAAAAGTTAAAGATAATATTGAAGTATTAGGAATTTCAGATACAGGAGCATTAAGCGATCATATAGCACAAGGAGATTTAATTAAAGAATCAAATGGCTATTCTATTTCATTAGGTTATCCTAAAAACTCAAAGGCGGCTAAATACTATGACTTTGTAAATAAAGGAGTTAAAGGTGTCAAAAGTAAAACTCCAAACTCTCCTTATTCCTTTAAGAATATCGGGGTTAGTAGATCAATGCTTAAAAATATTTCTTCTTGGGTAAACCGAAATGGAGTTCAAAGAAACGATGTAGCAATAACACAAAGACAAGCCAAGAGGCAATCTCTATCTAAAATGGTAAGCGAGGCTTCTAAAAAGAAAAGCATTGCTTATGCAGTTGCGGTAAATATTAAGAAAAAAGGATTAAAGAAAACAGGATATTTTGATAGTGCGGTAGATTCTTATTTCGGTAAAGATTTCGCAGTAAGTGTAAGTAAAATAATAGGACAAGATATAAAAGTATTAATTCGACAAAATGGCAATAACAATCAATAGTTCACCGGATATTTATTCAAGCGTACACGCTCCATTGTGGTTCGTGTTGAGTTCTACGAATACAGGGCAGACAAACTTTAAATATGTTTGCGATATTTATGTAGGTGGTAACTTGGTAACAAGATTAAAAAGTTTTCCTCAACCTACTTCAACAAAGGGTATTTTTAATGTTGCTCCAGTAATTAGAAATTATTGGGCATCTTATTTTAAACCAGATATCGTAACTCCTTCAGTTTTCTCTTATACAGGATCAGATATTTATGTAGATTACGAGTTAAAGTTTGGCGAGGAATATAATGGAATTACTTATTTAGATTTAACAACTACAAGTAAGTTCGCTTATAACTATGTTCAAGATTATCTTTATACTCCGACAAGTCCGATGTATCTTACTCCATTAGAGTACGAAACACAATATCAAGGAAACTTTATTTCAAATAGAGATTATGCCAATATAAAATTTAATAAAGAAAGATTACAAACAGGGTTTTTATTTCTTTCTTTTTTATCGGATGCGGAGAACACTCCTAAAAATCACTCTGTTGATGTGTCTGTATGGAACGGAAGCACAACAACAAATTACACAGGAGCGAATGTAAATTTTAGAGATTTCGCTTTATTAGATATTTCTCCAAGAGCAATTAATGATTATATCGCATCTTCAATTATTACTACAAATACCGTTTACTACGATGTAAAAGTAAAGATTGCTGGTAATTTACGATGTACCGCAAGAGTATATTTAACTTGTACGCAAAACGATGTAGTTGCTTTACATTACTTAAATGCACTTGGTGGATATGATACAATGGATTTTACCGCAGTAAACCGACAAACGAGAAACATAGAAAAGAGTTCATTTGAAGGAATAGAATGGGAATATTCAAGTAACTATATGAACCGAGCAAACACTTATGGTGTAATGTATGGTGGTAGTAATCAATTTGCTACGAGACAAAAATTATCATATAAGTTAATCTCCGATTGGTTAAGTTATATAGATTATTTGGCTATCAAAGAACTCATTGCTTCTCCCGAAGTTTATTTAGAAAGAGGAAATTTCTTCTTGCCTGTTCAAATAGGAACAAATACTTGGGCAGAGAAAAAGCGTTACGCAGATAAGAATTATAATTTAGAACTTGATATTGAAATAGGAAATCCAATAAACTCACAATTTAGATGATAACTGAAATCTACATAGAAGATAACAGGTTAGATTTAAGCAAAGATTTATCATCAGAGTTTACTTACGCTATTGATGATATACAAGATTTTTCTGCTCGTAATACTAACTATTCCAAAACTATAATTCTACCCGGAAATGCAATTAACAACAAATTGTTCGGTCACATATTCGAGTTTTCATCAAGTAACTTCTATGATTCAACCGCCGATAATGTGGGTTACAACTTCAACGCATCCAAAGCTGCGAATTGTGTTATCTATGTAGATAAAATACAAGTATTTAAAGGTATTATTCGCCTTTTAGAAATAACCATAGATAGAGGTTCAATAGAATACGAGTGTGTTGTATTTGGAGAATTAGGTGGTTTTGTTACTGCTCTTAATAATGATAAACTTGAAGATTTAGATTTTAGTGCGTATAATCATAATTGGACATATCAAAATATTTTAGCTTCTTGGGAACAAGCCTCTGGAACTACTGCATCGGGAATAGGGTATTATTATCCTTTAATTGATTATGGACAAGTTCACACAAATAAAAAGCATTGGAGTTATAAAGCATTCCGACCTGCTCTTTTTGTTCGTGAGTATTTAGATAAAATCATAACAGGAACAGGCTATACATACGAAGCACCTTTCTTTGATACTAACTTATTTAAAAGATTAGTAATACCTAATAATCAAAAGCAATTAAGTAATTATACAAAATTGCAATTTGATGGAGATATAGAACCAATAACAATAAGTAGTGTTATATCGACTACTGCCGATGCTTCATATCCAAATCCAGATGTAATAATCGGTTATGAATTTGGAATGGGTGGTACTGAATTGTTATATTGGACAGGAAGTTCTATTTCCCCAACATTGACTTTATTTATTGATGGAAGTTTAGAAATACCACAAGGCGGAACAGGTTCTTTGAGAGTAAACTTTTTCAAGAATGGAAGTATAGTTAATACACAAACTGTAATAGCCGGAGATCCTGCCGGTAGAATAGATTTTCAAAGAACAATAACTTATGCGATAACATTAGCAACGAACGATTATTTCTCTGTTCAATTTGAGTTATTTAATTTATCTGGTGGTGCTACTTGTTATATTTATAGCGGTAGTAATTTGACATCAACTACTAATGTAGCAGTATCATCTCCTTTGGCTTATGGTAGTTTAATTTTTATGAATAGTGGAATACCAAGGGGATTCTACCAGAGAGATTTTGTTTCATCTATAATGAAAATGTTTAACCTTTATATCGTTGAGGATTCAACGAAGGAAAAGCATTTAAAGATTATTCCATTCATTGATTACTATACAACAACCGCTCATTTTTTACAAGTTAATGACTTGGAAGAAGAATTATTAATAGATGATATAGGTTTATTATTATTAGATGATTATTCGGCTTCGCATTTAGATTGGACTGCTAAAATTGACCGCAGCAAACCTTTCAAATTAAAACCGATGTCAGAACTCAACGGAAGATTCTTTGAGTTTAAATATAAAAGTGATTCTGATTTCTATAATGAAGATTACGCTAAACATTACGCAAAAGGATACGGAGATCATATAGAAGATACAGGGTATCAATTTGCGAATGATAAACAAACTTCCGAGGTCATATTTTCTTCAACTGTACTCGTTGGATATGCTGGAGATGATAAGATTTATCCCACTATCTTTAAACTTTCTAATACAAGTGCTGCCACGCCTTCAGAAGATCCGATAGACCATAACATACGAATAATGCAAGTTCGTAAAATTACAGGAGTAAGTGCTTGGGATATGAAAGGCGATTCTGGTAATCTTGTTAATAACTTAACATATTATGGTTATGGTGGGCATTTAGATGATCCAGATGCACCAACCGCAGATATTAACTTCGGTGTACCAGAAGAACTTTATTTTACATTACCGGTTTCATATCCTTCTGCTAATTTATTTAATGGCTTCTGGAGTGATTATGTTGCAGAGATTACAGACAAGGATAGCAAACTTTTAATTTGCAATGTCTATTTAAAGATAACCGATATCTATGGTTTAGATTTCTCAAAGCTAATCTATATTGATGGTGCTTTATGGAGATTGAATAAAGTTATCGACTACAACCCTACGAACCCCGAAAGCACTAAATGTGAATTTTTACGAGTAATTGAATTAAGTTATACATAATGGCAAACGAAATAGTAGGTTTAAAAATACAAGTCGATAGCGGCGAAGCAACAAAATCGGTAGGTTCTCTAAAAGCACAATTAAGAGAAGCACAAGCCGATGTAACAAAGCTATCTGAAAAGTTTGGAGCAACTTCTAAAGAAGCAGTTGAAGCGGCAAAAAGAGCCGCAGATTTAAGAGATCGTATTGGAGATGCGAGAGCCTTAACTGATGCCTTTAATCCAGATGCTAAATTTCGAGCCTTTACTGCAACTTTAAGTGGGGTTGCCGGTGGATTTGCTGCGGTACAGGGTGCTTTGGGATTGGTAGGGGTTGAGAGTGATAAAGTAGAAAAAACACTTTTAAAGGTTCAAAGTGCAATGGCTATTTCTCAAGGTTTGCAAACTTTGGGGGAAAGCATAGATTCCTTTAAACAATTAAGTGCGGTAATACAAAGCACAACAATTTTCCAGAAGGCTTATAATATAGCAACGATAGCGGCTGCTGCTATTCAAAGGGCATTCGGTGTTGCAGTTACAGGAACTTCACTTGCATTTAGAGCCTTACGAGGTGCGATTCTTGCTACTGGAATAGGTGCTTTGGTTATTGGAATTGGTGTTTTAGTTGATAAGATTATCGATTGGACAAATAGAACATCGGAAGCAGAAAAGGCTCAAAACAAACTTGCTGCATCAACCAAAAAAATGAACGGAGAAATCGATAATCAGATTTCTGTTCTTACTGCATTAGGTGGAAAAGAGGAAGAGATTTATAAATTAAGATTACAAAGAAACGAAAACGAATTAAATGTTCTTCGTAATAAGTTAAAAACAACAGGAAAACTTAATGAAGAAGAACTTGCACAATTTAAGAAACTTAAAACTGATATTGATGTTTTAAATATCCAAGAAAATAATAGAATTAAAAAAACAGAACAAGATAAAGCTAAAAATGTATCTGATGCAAATAAAGAATTAACAAAACAAAGAGTTGAAGATGAAAAGGCAGCATTACAGCAATTAGAAGATTTAAGGATCGAGAATATTCAAATCGAATTTTTAAGGAATCAAGAAAGAATAAATTCAGATTTCAAAAGAAGAGTAGATGAAATTAATGCTTTAAAAATTCAAGAGGGTTTAAAAACGCAATTAATTTTAGAAGAGCAAAAAAAGAGAGATATTGCTCTTGCTGAAAATAACAAATTAATTCAAAAACAACAAACAGATGCCGCTCAAATAGCAAAACTTAATGATGTAAATCAAAAAGCGGCAAGTTTAGATTTAGAAAAATCATTTCAAAATGGTTTAATACAAATTCAAAAAGCATCTGCTGATACCAAAGTTAAGATCGAAGAACAACTTTTACAAGTTCGGAGAAATCAATTAAATGAAACTGCAAATGCTATACAAAATCTAACTACTATTGTTGGAAGAGATACAGTTGCAGGAAAGGCATTAGGAATTGCAACTGCTTTAATTAATACTTATCAAGGTGCTTCAGAAGCAATAAAACAAAAATCAACTTTACCTTCTCCCTTTGATGTTATTGCCAAGGTAGCCAATGTCGGTGCAATTATAGCAACAGGATTAAGAACAGTAAAAGCAATTACTTCGGTACAGGTTCCCGGAGTTGGTGGTGGTGCTTCTCCTGCAACACCAAATGTTCAAGTAGCTGCACCAATTACTCCTGCACCTACTCCACAAGTAACTTCAACTTTGTTAAATGCTCAAGCCATTCAACAATTAGGATCTGCGACAAATAGAGCGTATGTCCTTGAAAGTGATGTAACTAACTCACAAGAAAGAATTAGAAGAATTAACAGAGCGGCAAGATTAGGTTAAAATCTATTTATAGTTATGGAAAAAGAATTACCAATATACCGATTAGATATAATTGAAGATTTAGAATCTAATGTCGAAGTTGATTTTGTAGCGTTAGTAGATAGACCTGCTATTGAAAAGTCCTTTTTAGCTTTCCAAGATTCGTATTCTGATTATCCCGAATCAGTAAGTAATAACGCAAAGGCGGCTTTAAAATGGGCAGAAGAGAACGGATGGGGTTCTTGTGGTACTCCTGTCGGTAAGCAAAGAGCAAATCAATTAGCTAAAGGCGAACCGATATCTTTTGAAACAATCAAAAGAATGTATTCTTTTCTTTCCAGACACAAAGAGAACGCTCAAAGTTCAAAGGGTTACGGAGATGGTTGTGGGCAATTAATGTACGATGCCTGGGGTGGGGCGAGTGCTTTGAGTTGGGCAGAAGCTAAAATAAAGTCAATAGAAAGACAAAAGTTCGAGATTCAAGATGAAGAGGAAAGGATCATAAGCGGTGCTTTGATGTTAGCCGATACTCCTATTTACCGAAACGATGCAAACGGGGAATATTATGTTGTATTTACAAAAGACACTATTAAAAAGATTGCTCAAAAATATTTTAAGAAAGGTTACCAAAATAACGTAAATTTGATGCACGATTCTGGTCAAGTGATGGAAGGGATTACAATGTTTGAAAGTTGGATAGTGGATGAAAACAGAGGTATTAAACCGATGAAAGGTTTTGAAGATGTGAAGGATGGTAGTTGGTTTGGTTCTTTTAAGGTTGAAAATGATGAAGTTTGGCAGATGATTAAGGATGGAAAAGTGCAAGGGTTTTCGGTTGAAGGGATATTTAATTACAAAACTCAATCGAAAGAGGAAAAGATGATGCAAGACATTATCGACATTCTAAAAGAGGTTTCATAGTTAGTTTTCATAGTTTTGTTTGAAGGGGGGTGTTTCTACACTCCCCTTTTTCTATTTGGTCACATACATAAGTGTTTACTATTTATGGGTAAATTCTTTATGTCTCCACAAGAAGCATTATTAAAAATCAAGGCGATGTTCGCTGAAGCTACTATCGAGCCATCGGTAGATGCTCCCGAAGTCGCTGTTGCCAATTTCG
>Ga0315907_10006312_pt1 | contig 12604 bp, 14 predicted proteins | sample LakEriMetagenome_3_FD_203525 | JGI IMG/M metagenome (GOLD analysis project Ga0315907, IMG submission 203525) | Freshwater fungal communities from buoy surface, Lake Erie, Ohio, United States - Buoy 12 MA123 | ecosystem: Environmental > Aquatic > Freshwater > Lake > Lake biofilm | place: USA...
TCTACTCCGCGGCCATCATGCTGGTGTGAGCAAGTGGGGTGGAGCCACCGACTTAAACTCTTCGAGTATTGGTATTGAAATTGACAACGACGGCTATGAAACTTTTACGCCCGATCAGGTGAATAGTTTGCTAAATGTACTCGGTCATTTAAAACGAGCGTATAATATTCCCCAGGCCAATTTTGTGGGACATGCGGATATTGCTCCCGGGCGTAAAGTAGATCCCAATCGAAATTTCCCTTGGCAAGAACTCGCGAAAAATGGATTTGGGTATTGGTATGATACGACCAGTGTAACTGTACCTGATAATTTTAATGCGGTTCAAGCGCTCCGCATCATTGGATATAATATCGCCAATGAAAAAAATGCAATCCAGTCTTTTAAAATTCACTTTGTGCAAAAGGATACTACAAAAGTGATCACGGAATCGGATCGGAAGATCTTAGCGGATTTGGTGAAGAAGTATCAGTAGGAATCAGTACAGATACTCCAGCTTTGCTTTTTTTCTGGTGGTCGATTCTTTTTTAGGTTGTTTTACTCCTACAGTAAAGCGAATTCCAAGTGCTCGCTGGATTTTTGCCAGGGTTATAAAGTTCAGTGGCTTATCGCCCCTGAATACCTGCGTTAAATAGCTGGGCGAAGTTTTGATCAAGGAGGCTAACTCCTTTCTTGTAATCCCTTTTTCTTCTTGTACTATTTCTATTAGGGAAAGAAATGACGACATTAATATAAAACTATCAGATTCTATCTTCTCAGATTCTGTCAGGCTGTCCATGATTCTCTTAAACCTTTCTTGTGTATTTCGGCTTTTAGCTTCGTAGTTCATATTCATAATTTTTAATTCGGTTAATTATCTGTTGAATCGCTTTATTTTCTCTTCATCAAAATTAAGCTATAGGTTAATTAATATTCAAATTAATTTTTTAATAAGTTATAGCTTCTGAGCACCTTTTGTGAAGTGGATTTTACGGGCAGAGCGGGTGATTTACCGCACCTTCGGCATCTCTCGCCATTTAGTAGTATAGCGAGGCGAGCGAAACTCCTGTTTCATTTTCCAACCTCGATTAGTACCGGAAGCTGCAAAGCGAAGAATACTGTCATGCTGCGGTTGGTGTGCCGGTGGGCAACTGAAATTAATATTATCAATGGCCAGCATTAAGGGTAAGTTGTCATTGCTACTATTTGCATCAAAGAGCGAGCCTTGTCGGGCAGATTCAGGAACAATATCACCGAGTACTACGCCTGCTTTTTTATAAACTAGTCCGGGTTTGAAAATAGCATTGACTAATTCTAGTGCTTTATGAATTAACACACTCGAGTCAGCACTGGGTTTATCGAGTGTGCAGTGATTATCATAAGCCATACCATGTCTTTGTCCGGGTGCGTGGCTGATAATAAAAACAGAGAGATAGCCTGCCGCACTAAATTGCCTACGAAGTTTTTCTGCGGCACGCGCCGTGTAGGTAGCAATGGCTTCGCGGATTTCTTGGAGGTCGTATACTTTACAGCCGAACATCCGTGTAGTGGCGATCATTTTTTTTTGGATACGTTCCTCCTCCATTTCCCGGGAAGGAATTCCTTTTAACTCGCGTACTAATCGTGTGCCTACCACGCCACCGAGGTATTTAGTAGCAAATGTTTCGCTCACTTGTGACAACTGCCAACCATCATAGATACCCCAGCGTTCGCGGAGTTGTATACCATAGCGTCTGCCAATGCCCCATAAATCAGCTACAGCAGTGCGGCGTAACGCTTCTTCAATTTCTGATTCGGTGGATAATACCATCACACAGTTTGTAGCCACTTTATTCTTCTTAGCAAGCCGATTGGCTAGTTTAGCCAGTGTTTTAGTAGGGCCTACGCCAATGGATACGCGAATACCGGTCCATTGTTCTACTTGACTCCGAATGGAGAGTGCTAGCTTTTCTAGTTCTTTCGTACCCAGCTCATCAAGCTCTAAAAAAGCTTCGTCTACGGAGTATACTTCCACTCGTTCCTTACCAAGTATTTCTCGTAATACTTCCATCACGCGCCAACTACAATCTCCATATAAGGCATAGTTGGAAGAAAAAACCGCTACCTGTTGTGCGCGTAGCAGTGAACGTACTTCAAATAGCGGCACACCCATATCAACGCCCAGTTGTTTAGCTTCATCGCTTCGAGAGATTACACAACCATCGTTATTGCTGAGTACCACCACGGGCTTCCCTTCCAACTTTGGTTGGAAGAGCCGCTCACAGGAGCAATAGAAATTATTACAATCCACAATTGCTTTCATAGACACTAATCAATAATCACATGTGTGCAACAATCATTAATTCTGCTGGTGTATTGTGTACGTAACCACTCCCCACACCGTAAAATCACTGAATTCAGCGAGGTTGATGGCTTTGTACCGACTGTTCTCCGGAATTAAAAAAGCCGATGAAAAGTTTTTGTGAAAACGTCGCACGAGTAATTCTCCGTTGAGTACCGCTACAATCACTTTACCATTAGCTAACGGAACAGAGCGATCTACTACCAATACATCTCCGTCAAAAATGCCAGCTTCTTTCATGGCATCGCCTTTCATTCTAAAAAAATAGGTAGCGGGTTTATTGCGAATCAATTCTTCGTTGAGATCAATACCGCGTTCCATGTAATCGTCTGCTGCGGCACCAAAGCCTGTGGCATTGGCATTACGCACTTGTTGCTGGGTGAAGCTCTTGCTCCCCCGGTAGGCCGCCTGGCCTGAGAATGACTTACTATCCATCTTGTGTTAATTTGAACCATAAAGCTAAAATATTTAGCCATTAATTACTAATTATATTAGATTTATGATTTATTAGGATAGTGATAACTGATTAATACCGAGTTGTTTTGATCAAATATAATAAGTGGAACACCCCCCCCCATAAGTGTTAGTGCAGTACCTTGAAATTCAATTTTTTATATTAAAAAAAAGTCATAAAATTTGCAACATGATTTTAGAATTATTTGCATATATCGATCCGGGATCAGGCTTTGGTATAGCTCAAGTTTTGACAGCGTTGGCAGGAGCTTTTTTTATATACAAAGCTAAAATCAAAGAAAAAATAAAAGCCATAGCTTCCCGAATAAACCGAAAGAGTAAGCGTGCAAAAGGTTCCGAGTAGTTATAAAGATCTGTCTAGTTCTGTTTTTTACGATGTAGGCTCAAACCGCTTTTATCGATCATTGAGACATGCTCCATCCTTATACAACACAATTGGGGCCTTTCCTCAGGTACTAGACAATAAGGTGGGTGATCTATATGAGGTGGAGGCAATTCCTTTTATTAACTATTATTATGAGTGGACATTTGAGCAATTCAAAGATTCTGCGATTTATTTTCTTGAATTGCTTAAAGAACTGGACACTCAGGGATACACGTTTTCGGATGCTACTCCATTGAATGTGACTTATTTGGGTAATGGAAGGTTTACATTTATTGATCACGGGTCGCTTATAAAAAAGGAGAGTGAGATGTGGCCTGCTTTTTACCAGTTTTTGAAAGAGTATGCATACCCCTTGCTTTACTTATCTGAGCATCCAACACTCCCACCATTAAGCTTATTGCCTTTAATTGCTTCTAAAGATTGGATGTTTACTTATAAGCCAAAACTGTCTCACAGGGTTTCATTAAAGTACGCGTTGCTTAAATCAGCTTTAACACTTTCGTCAAAGAAGTCACTTACTGATTTTTCAGATAAAAAGAAGAAAGGGCTCTCTAATCAATACCGATATAATATTGAATTCTTCCTTGATTATATAAAAGGGTTAAATCATAAGTTTCCCACAACTACCCGTTGGGGAAACTATTACACCGAGACTGTTTTAGGGAATGATTATATCCAAAATAAAAAAAAGGCGCTGCTAGAGTTTTTTCAGATAATTGCTCCTGAAGTTAAAATTGGTATGGACCTGGGTGCAAGCGATGGGATGATGTCGGAGCATATTGTTGATCATTTTCCTGACATAGCATTCATTAGTGTTGAGTCAGACCCCTTGGCCTCAAAGGATTTATATCAACGTTCAAAAAAATCTAATATACTTCCTATATATAACAGCTTGTATGGCCTTACTCCTGCATTAGGATTCTCTGAATCAATTGAGTCATTAAGTAAAAGGGTTTCTAAATCTGTTGATGTAGTTGTGGGGTTGGGTATTATACATCATTTGATGCATGAGGAGAATTTGTCATTTGACAAGATTTTAGTTTTTATGTCAAGCCTCGTAAGACCAAACGGGCATATGATTATTGAATTTGTAGCAAAGGAGGATCCTCGCCATCAACTTATTGCAAATCCAAACTACCCATATTTAATAGATCTAGAACAGTGGGAGGCAAGCTTAAGTAAGTTTGGTGTAATACTTTATAAATTATCCCTGACTGCATACAGATTTTTATATCTGATTAAAAGATAATGAAACATCTGAAAAGTTATATTAAAAGACAAGCTAGAGATTTTATCTCATATGACAAATGGGTGTCAATTTTATCTATGGCATCAATTGCTATATTCCTAATAAATGAAATTCATGAAATTTATATATCCAATCCTTCTTATTTTTTAGAATCGCAATTTCATTATACTAATATATTTTATTTTCTATCGCTTGGTTTAGTTATTTTTATTTTCTATAGACATAGCGCTCTTTTTCTCTATATTTTAATTGTTTTTTATCTCGACTTTTTCTTACTATTAAAAAGATTTTTTCAGACTATAGTATATGAATATTCTGATGGAGATCATTTCGTATTGGTTTATGGCATTGTATTTACAGTTCTTTCAATAGTACTTACTTTAATGGTTTTTATCCCAAATCGGTGCCTTAAGTTTATTTCTTTTTTCATTTTATTTTTTTATACTTATGGGCTAGTTTCTACACAGTTTATGATCTCTAGAAATCATATCCCATCGAAGATTGAGCCAAGTTTTAGAATAAACACCATTAACAAAAATTTATATATATTTTTATTTGATGAATATCCCTCAGCTGAATCTTATAAACGAAATTTTCAAGCTGATTCTGTCTTTCATGCTGATTCTACTTTGAAGGCGCTCAATTTTAATTCATTTAATGGAATATTTTCAAATTATGCTAATACGGAGAAATCAGTTACTGCTTTCTTGACTGGAACATTACATGATTCTGTTGCAATTAATAGTGTTATAGATGCGATTGGAAATAATGTATTCTCACAAGGCAAAAACTACTCATTTCATGTATTTTCTATTTTTGACAAAACGAATCGCCCAAATTCGCTAGTTACTACACAATTTTTCCGAGGCATAAATAGTACTATGTCTCGTTATGTCGCACCTTATCTCATAAGTAATTTCTCTACTAGGGGTGTCGGCAACTTTACAAACTATGCAGATTACCATACTACATTAATTAAAGAATTACAGGCCGTCACTAGATTAAAAAGCCAAAAAGTATTCTTTGGTCATTTTTATACCCCGCATTACTACCCCCGTGTGATAAATGAGTACTTAAGCGATCGATTGAAGGATGCCAATAACTGGATGAAAGCTGCTATTGAAATAGTTCAAAACAGAGATAGTTCGGCATCGATACTTATAGTTTCTGATCATGGCCTTCGATTAAATCGCATACCTTCTTCAGATTACAATAAGTGTATATTGTATTATAAGAATTTAAATATTGATACGATTGGTTTGGGTAATAGTGGGTTGTATAAATTGATTGAAAGCATAGATTTTCAATAAGTTAAAACAAGTTTTTCTTACTAATTCAATTAAAATTTCTACCCTTGAACCAGCGCTTCTACTCCCTCGACGTATTCCGTGGGGCCACGGTCTGTTTAATGATATTGGTGAACAACCCCGGCTCCTGGGCCCATATTTATGCTCCTTTGGAACATGCTCCCTGGCATGGACTAACCCCTACTGATCTGGTATTTCCCTTTTTTCTTTTTGCAGTGGGCAATGCTATGGCTTTTGTGATGCCTAAGTTGGAGCAGGCCGGTCCAGCTGTTTTTTGGAGAAAGGTGCTGAAGCGTTCTGCACTTATTTTTTTGATAGGGCTATTTTTAAACTGGTGGCCCTTTATCAAAACCTCTGATTATTCCTTTAAGGCTTTTGAAAATGTCCGAATCCTTGGCGTATTGCAACGTATTGCCCTGGCTTACTTTTTTGCCGCCATCACGATCTACTATCTAAAAAGCACCAAAGCATTTTACGCTGCCATGCTTTTACTACTCGGTTATTGGGCACTTTGCCTGATTGGTAATCCCACTGACCCTTATAGCCTTCAAGGCTGGTTTGGAACGAATATTGACAAAGCTATTCTTGGGGTTACACACATGTATAAAGGAGAAGGTATGCCATTTGATCCTGAAGGAATTATGAGTACAATACCAGCAATCACACAGGTTGTCCTTGGTTTTTTAGTGGGTAATTTTATCAAAGAAAGAGGCGCAACTAAGGACAGCCTCCCAACCATGCTCAATGGCCTTTTTGTAGCCGCTATTGCGCTTTTAGTAACTGGATTTTGTTGGGATATGGCGATGCCCATTAACAAAAAAATATGGACTAGTTCTTATACGGTTTATACAACAGGATTGGCCATTCTCACCATCGCCACCATGATCTATTTTATAGAAATCAAAGGGGTAAAAATCAGATTGAGCCGCTTCTTTGACGTATTTGGAAAAAATGCCCTCTTTGTATTTGCACTCAGCGCTTTTTTACCCAAGGGCTTGGCCCTAATTAAATTGGGAGACGGGATTACTCCCTGGAACTTGCTCTACAAAAAGGTCTATATCCATATTCCAGGAGCCCCAGAAAACGGCTCTTTGGTCTACGCCTTAACGGTTATCAGCTTTATGTGGTTAATTTGCTGGTGGTTAGATAAAAAGAGAATTTACATCAAGGTTTAGGAGTAAAAGGGGATATTTATACGTAAGTATTTATTGCTACTAAAAATAAAATTTAATTTTTTAGTAAGTCGTTCATTTTCATACAAATTTTATTTTCTATTGAGTCACATTTAACAGGTAATTACCTATTTTTGAAATGTCCTATTAAGTATCTAAGAAAGCTTCCTACCAGCGCATGTTAAAATTTTAACAATGTGACTGAGATGGCGGAGCTTTCAAATATCCGCAAGCAATTATTGATGAACCGCAAGTGGTTTGCACTTTACACTAAGCCCCGGTGGGAGAAAAAAGTAAATCAACTTTTGAATCAAAAAGGTGTGGAGTGCTATTGCCCACTCAACAAAGTAAAGCGGCAGTGGAGCGATCGAATAAAAACTATTGATGAACCACTCTTTAAATCTTATGTGTTTGTTAAAGTGGAAGATAGCGACCGAAGTTTAGTTCGTTTAACAAATGGAGTGATCAACTTTGTATGTTGGAATGGTAAACCAGCAATAGTTAAAGAGAAAGAAATCCAAACTATTAAACGATTTTTGGACGAACATGAAAACGTGCAACTAAGACTCATAGAACTTGCTCCGCAACAACGCGTGTTAATTACCAGTGGAACTTTTATGGATCAAACAGCCAAAGTATTGGACGTTCGAAAAAAAGAAGTGAAAGTGGCGATTGATAGTTTAGGTTATGAACTGATTGCACTAGTAGGTAAATCACGTATATCTATTTTAGATAATGTCCTTTAATCAAACTATACTCATTACCGGCGGTGCGGGCTTTATCGGCTCGCATGTGGTGCGTCGTTTTGTAAACAACTATCCGGATACCCGCATCGTGAACCTGGATGCACTCACCTATGCCGGTAACCTCGAGAATCTGAGAGATATTGAGACTCAACCTAACTATGTTTTTGAAAAGGTCAACATCCTCGATACAGAAGCACTTGACAAAATTTTTACCAACTACCAACCCTACGGGGTTATTCACCTGGCTGCAGAAAGTCATGTAGACCGTTCGATTGATTCTCCGTTAGACTTTGTCTATACGAATGTGATTGGCACGGTAAACCTACTCAATGCCGCAAAAAAACATTGGGCGGGACAGTTGGAGGGCAAGCGTTTCTATCATGTGTCTACCGATGAGGTGTACGGCGCGTTGGGGGAGACCGGTTTCTTTACCGAGCAAACCAAATACGATCCGCATTCTCCTTACAGTGCTTCCAAGGCTTCTAGTGATCATTTTGTAAGAGCCTATCATGACACCTATGGCTTACCTATTGTGATCAGTAATTGCTCTAACAATTATGGTCCTAATCATTTTCCGGAAAAACTGATCCCGCTTTTCATCAATAACATCATTAATAAAAAACCATTGCCGGTATATGGTGACGGACAATACACTCGTGACTGGTTATTTGTAAAAGACCATGCGAGTGCGATTGATCTCGTGTTTCATCAGGGAAAGAATGGCGATACCTACAATATTGGTGGTTTTAACGAGTGGAAAAATATTGACCTGGTAAAACTGCTTTGTCAACAAATGGATAAAAAGTTGGGCAATGCTCCCGGTACTAGTGAGGTATTGATCACCTATGTGAAAGATCGTCCCGGGCATGATCGTCGCTATGCGATCGATGCTAGCAAGATCAATAAAGAATTGGGCTGGAAACCCTCTGTTACTTTTGAGGAGGGGCTTCAACAAACTATTGACTGGTATTTTGATAATGAAGAATGGCTAAAGCATGTAACCACCGGTGCTTATCAGCACTATTATGAAAACATGTATGCAGATCGTTAATTCAAGCAATACTCAATGAAAGGCATTATCCTAGCCGGTGGATCCGGCACCCGCTTGTATCCTATCACCAAGGCCATCAGTAAACAACTGATGCCGATTTATGATAAGCCGATGATCTATTATCCGTTAAGCACCTTAATGCTAGCGGGTATAAAAGAGATTTTGATCATCACTACACCAGAGGATAATGCACAGTTTAAACGTTTATTAGGAGATGGCTCCCAAGTAGGTTGCCGGTTTGAATATGCCATACAAGAAGTGCCTAATGGGTTAGCACAAGCATTCGTTATTGGAGAAAAATTTATTGGTGACGATAAGGTTGCGCTGGTACTTGGCGATAATATTTTTTATGGATATGGATTAGGAAGACAACTCAAGACGCTGAATGATGTGGAGGGTGGGTATGTGTTTGCATATCAAGTATCTGATCCGGAGCGTTATGGGGTGGTGGAGTTTGATGCGAATAACACCGCGATTAGTATTGAAGAAAAACCGACAAATCCGAAATCTAATTATGCGGTGCCCGGGTTGTATTTCTACGATAATGAAGTGGTAAAAATTGCCAAAGAGTTAAAACCTTCGGCAAGAGGAGAATATGAGATTACGGATGTAAACAAAGTATATCTGGAAAAAAAGAAACTGCAAGTAGCAGTGCTGGATAATGGAACGGCCTGGTTGGATACTGGAACCTTTGATTCCTTGAGTGATGCCAGTGAGTTTGTGCGGGTGATCGAAAAAAGGCAGGGTACTAAGATCGGTTGTATTGAAGAGATTGCTTATCGCAATGGGTTTATATCGAAAGAACAATTACTCAAACAAGCCGAGGATCTCAAAAAAAGTGGCTACGGAATCTATCTCAAAAAAGTAGCTGAAGAAAAACGTTAAATGAAAATTGCAGTTGTTGGTACGGGATATGTGGGCTTAGTTACTGGAACCTGTTTTGCAGAGACCGGGAACAAAGTGGTGTGCGTAGACATCGATCAATCAAAAGTTGAAAAACTTAAAAGCGGTCAAATCACGATTTATGAACCCGGGCTCGAGAAATTATTCTTACGCAATATCAAAGAAGAGCGACTGCGTTTCACCACAGAGCTGGCGTTGGTTGTTGATGAAGTAGAGATGATTTTCTTGGCACTGCCTACTCCTCCTGGAGCAGATGGAGCTGCGGATCTCAAATATGTGTTGGGGGTAGCGGAGGAATTAGGAAGGCTAATCAAAGGATATAAGGTTATCGTAAATAAAAGTACGGTCCCTGTAGGTACAGCGGATAAAGTAAGAGCAGCGATTGCCAAAAATTATCATGGAGATTTTGATGTAGTTAGTAATCCTGAGTTTTTGCGCGAGGGTGTAGCTGTGGACGATTTTATGAAGCCTGATCGGGTGGTGATCGGTACCAACTCTGAGCGTGCCCGAAAATTAATGAGTGAGCTCTATGCTCCTTTTGTTCGTCAGGGAAATCCAATCATCTTTATGGACGAGCGTTCTTCGGAGCTCACTAAATATGCCGCCAACAGTTTTTTAGCGATGAAGATCTCTTTTATGAATGAGATTGCGCAGCTCTGTGAAAAAATGGGAGCTGATGTGGATATGGTGCGCAGAGGAATCGGATCTGATGAAAGAATCGGCAAACGGTTTTTATTCTCTGGTATTGGTTACGGGGGGTCCTGCTTTCCGAAAGATGTACAGGCCTTGATCCAATCTGCGGATGCTATTGATTATGATTTTAAGATCTTAAAAGCTGTTGAAAAAGTAAATGCGAGTCAAAAAATTCACCTGGTAGAGAAAATAAAAACACACTTTAAAGAAAATCTAAAAGGCAAACGCTTTGCCTTGTGGGGCTTGGCTTTTAAACCTAACACGGATGATATTCGTGAAGCTCCTGCCTTAGCAATCATTGACGCTTTACTAAAAGAAGGTGCTACGATTTGTGCCTATGACCCAGAGGCAATGTCAAATGTTAAATACCAATTAGGGGGCAGCATTGATTATGCCACCAGCCAATACAGCGCTTTAGAAGGTGCTGATGCCTTACTCATTGCTACCGAGTGGAGTGAATTCAGGACCCCTGATTTTGAACGGATGGAGAAACTACTTTCTTCTAAACTCATCTTTGACGGAAGGAATTTATTTGAGGTGGCCAAGATGAATCAACTGGGCTATCAATACATAAGTATTGGAAGGCCTGTCTATTGATTTGCATGAGTAAAAAACGAGTTTTAATTACCGGCGCTGCCGGATTTTTAGGATCACATCTCTGTGACCGATTTATCCAGGAGGGTTATGCCGTAATTGGAATGGATAATTTATCTACGGGTAGTTTATCTAATATTGAGCATTTATTCCCCTTACAAGAGTTCAGTTTTTATCATCACGATGTTAGCAAGTTCATTCATGTGCCCGGGCCACTGGATTATATTTTACATTTTGCGTCTCCTGCCAGCCCTGTTGATTATTTGCAGCTACCTATTCAAACTCTCAAAGTGGGTTCTTTGGGTACGCATAATTGTTTGGGGTTGGCCAAGGCTAAGAAGGCCAGGATATTAGTAGCCAGTACCAGTGAGGTATACGGCGATCCGTTGGTGCATCCTCAGCATGAGGATTATTGGGGGAATGTAAATCCTGTGGGTCCGCGTGGGGTTTATGATGAAGCGAAGCGTTTTCAAGAAGCCATTACTATGGCCTACCATAATTTTCATGGGCTGGAAACAAGAATAGTCCGGATTTTTAATACCTATGGTCCGCGGATGCGACTTAATGACGGGCGCGCCCTGCCAGCATTTATCGGCCAAGCCCTGCGAGGCGAAAACCTGACGGTTTTTGGTGATGGCTCCCAAACCCGAAGTTTTTGTTATGTATCTGACTTAGTGTAGGGGGTTTATCGACTACTGCTAAGTAATGAAAGCCGACCCGTGAATATTGGTAATCCCTATGAAATCAGCCTCTTAGACTTTGCCAAGGAGGTAATTGCACTATGTGGAACTCGATCGAAAATTGAATTTAAACCCCTTCCTCAGGACGATCCTAAGCAACGCCAACCTGATATTAGCCGGGCTAAAAAGGTGTTGGGTTGGGAGCCGGCGGTTTATAGGCAAGAGGGACTTTCTTTAACCTATACCTATTTTAAAAACCAGTTGGCTGATTCAATTGAATGAGTATATTTGCTACTCATTATTGAGTCAGTTTTCTGCTTATACTTGTGACTGACTGTGGCTTTGCCGTCTTCATATTCTTCACCTTTGATTAATCAGTTATTTTCCGGAAAGATCCGTTTAAAACTACTGGCGCGTTTGTTATTAAACCCCGGTAGCCAGGTGTATTTACGCCAACTAGAGCGAGATTTACAGGTAAGTTCTAATACGGTACGATTGGAGCTGAATAAGCTTTCTGAAATGAAGCTGATCAATGTGGTGGAAACAGAGGAGAGTAAAATTAAAAAATATATTGCCAATACGGTACACCCGCTTTATTCTAATTTACGCTCCATAATTCTAAAATATGTAGGGGTAGATCAATTAATAGAAGAGATCTTTTATAAACTAGGAGAGATTGACGAAGTCTTTTTAACGGGGGAATTTGCCAATGGCATAGAAACTCCTTTTATTGATTTAGTGTTAGTGGGTGATATAGATCGAGAGTATTTAAATAAATTAACAGAAAGAGCGGAGAAATTACTCAATAAAAAAATTAGAATGGCGATTTATTCTAAAAATGAATTTACTTCTTCACTTTTAGAAAATATCCAACATGTTTCTATTTTTAATGGGGGGGGTAAATTCTAAAAGTGAGTAGTGTGGTCCACACTAATATTGAGCATTTGCAGATAATCGTAAATCATTAATAAACTGAAAATCAAGCCTTTTATATGTTTGATTTTTTATTTATAGGTAACACAAAAAGATTGAA
>Ga0315907_10006313_pt1 | contig 12603 bp, 9 predicted proteins | sample LakEriMetagenome_3_FD_203525 | JGI IMG/M metagenome (GOLD analysis project Ga0315907, IMG submission 203525) | Freshwater fungal communities from buoy surface, Lake Erie, Ohio, United States - Buoy 12 MA123 | ecosystem: Environmental > Aquatic > Freshwater > Lake > Lake biofilm | place: USA...
CGAAAGGCGCTGAACGAATCGGCTTTAATGGATAAGTCGCCTTTATGGCTTTGGTTTACTAAACTTGCAAGATTCTACCGAATGAAAACGAAGGAGTATACGGCATGAAGATTTTGCAGTTATGTTTAAAACCACCGCTGCCAGCCCGTGATGGAGGCTGTATAGCTATGAACAACATCACTCAGGGTTTGTTGCAGGCGGGGCATAAGGTTAAGGTACTCACTATTTTTACCCATAAGCACGATCTGAATCCGGAGTTGATGCCTCAATCATATTTAGATCAAACCGATATTGAAGGTGTATTCATTGACACTCGTGTAAATATCGTCGATGCATTTTCAAGTTTTCTTACAGCTGATTCTTATAATATATCACGTTTTTTTAGTACCGACTTCGATATACGCCTTGCCAAATTATTGCGAAAGGAAGACTTCGACATTGTGCATTTGGAGAGTCTTTTTATGACACCCTACGTTGGTACGATTCGAAGATTATGCACTGCACCCATTGTTTTGCGTTCGCACAATCTGGAGTATGTGATTTGGGAAAAGATAACGGCAGGAACAGGCAACTTTGTAAAACGATCTTATCTGAAGTATCTAACTCGCAAGCTAAAGGTCTATGAGCTGAGTATGTTGAACGAGGTGAGCGGCATTGCAGCTATTAGTGATGAGGATAAAAACCGCATGCTTGCTTTAGGTGTGAAGAAACGAATTCGAACAATCCCTTTTGGGGTTGATTTAAGGATGTATCCCTTCAATCCGGAGCAGACATCTGAGCTTGCTTTATTTCATTTAGGGGCTATGGACTGGGGACCTAATTTAGAGGGTGTACTTTGGTTTTTAAATTCGATTTGGCCTGCGATTCACAATCGCTATCCAGCGTTGAAATTTTATCTTGCCGGTCGGAATATGTCAGCGGAAATTCTGAAATTGGATTTGCCGAATGTTGTAGTAGTTGGCGAAGTAGACGACGCCATTGCATTTATGCAATCCAAGGCAATCATGGTTGTGCCATTGCTCAGCGCAGGAGGCGTAAGAGTAAAAATTATTGAGGGCATGGCTATGGGTAGGGCGGTCGTTGCTACATCGCTGGGTGCAGAGGGCTTGGGTTGTGAGCATGGAAAACAACTTTTAATGGCCGACCGACAAGAAGATTGGATCGAAGCTATGGACGTGCTTATTAATCAGCATTCAGTTCGATTATCACTGGCTGCTGAGGGTCGTAAGCATGTCGCAAACCATTTTGATATAGCGGCTGTTACTAATCAACTCGTCAATTTTTACAAGGAAATCCGAAAGGCATGAAAATTTGCATGCTCGTAAGCCGTGTTCCTTGGCCGCTCGAAAAGGGTGATAAGCTCAGAGCATATCATCAGTTGAAGCAATTGGCGAGGAGTCATGAAGTTCATCTAATCTGCCTATCCGATTCGAGTGTCGATGAAGCTTCGGTCAACCACTTGCTCAGTATTACACCACATATTTCGGTTTTTCGATTGAATTGGTTTAAAATGCTTCTTCGCATGGGAGTGGCATTTTTCTCACGAAAACCCTTTCAGGTCCATTATTTCTTTGAACGTTCTGTAGCAGGAAAGATTAAAGGTTTAATTGAAGAAATGAAGCCCGATGTAATCTATTGTCAATTGATTCGCTGCAGTGAGTATGTAAAACATCTTCACCACTATCGTAAAACCATCGATTACATGGATGCTCTTAGTGCCGGACAGCATCGTCGGGCATTACGCGCTCCTTGGTATCTATCGCCGTTTGTCAAGGAGGAGGCGCGTCGATTGACGGCCTATGAGCATTTGATTTTTGACTATTTCGAACACCACACCATCATCAGCGATCAGGATCGAAAACTTATCTATCATTCGCAGTGCAATCAAATTCAAGTTGTGCCTAATGGTATTGATGCCGATTATTTTTTGCGTAATCCGAATACAATTAAAAAGTATGATTTGATTTTCACGGGCAATATGAGCTATCCCCCAAATGTGGAGGGGGTGCGCCGATTGGCCAATTGCATATTGCCCCTTGTAAGGAAGAAATTTCCCCAAGTAAGTCTTTTCATTGCCGGAGCCAATCCTTCGGCTTCTGTTCGCGCCTTAGCGGGACCAGGGGTGGATGTGAGCGGTTGGATAGATGATATTCGCGACGCGTACAATTGTGCCCGGATATTTGTTGCTCCTATGCTAACGGGAAGTGGAATGCAAAATAAATTGCTTGAAGCTATGTGCATGGAGCTGCCCTGCGTTACAACTGAGCTTGCTGCTGCGCCACTGGGGGTTACTCACCAACGTGAATGTCTGATAGGCAATTCCGATCAAGAATTGGCAGAGTGCATAATTCGCTTGCTTGAAAACTCAAATGAAGCAATAAAACTGGGGGAGTCGGGTAGGCGCTATGTGAGTCAAAATTTTGATTGGAGTGAGACCGTTCGCAAATTGGAGAAGAGTTGCTTTTACCCGAATAATCCTTAGCCTGCTAAACTGATTTGCGTATTTTCGGAATCAAATTCCGAGTATGAAAGCTTTTTCCTGTGCGCTGTTTCTTATTTCGATTGTTATGAGTGTTTGTGCTCAACCGACTCAACGAGCATTTAATGGTTGTCATCACTCCCACAATAAGTCGCGAAGAATAGAGCCTCTCACCGCCCGAGAGTTGCAGGTGATGAATGAGAGCATTGCGCGCAGCGATACATTCGACATCCACCATTACACAATCAATCTGGATGTTTCCGATTATTCATCCTATAGCATTTCAGCAGCTACCACGGTGCGATTTAGCGCATTGATGGAAGACTTAAATTCAATTCGATTTGATTTATATAACCTTACCGTCGATTCTGTAAAGTGGGGCGAGTTATCCTCCGAATATTCCTATGACGGTAATATTCTTTTTATACCATTTTCTAATGTGATGAATACTCAGGATACTGCCGAGGTAACTGTTTTTTATCGCGGTCAGCCTTATCAGGATCCTGTGTGGGGGGGATTTTATTTTCAGGCAAATTACATATACAATTTGGGTATTGGCCTAAGTACAATACCACCCAATTTCGGAAGGGTTTGGTATCCCTGCTTTGATTCGTTTGTAGAACGAGCGACCTATGAGTATCATGTCAAGAGTTCGGGCAGCTTGCGAGCACATTGTCAGGGAACGTTTCTAGGTGAGACAGTTTTGGCAGCCGACACTGTTGTTCGTTCGTTTGCAATGAATCAACCTATTCCAACGCATCTCAGTGCAATAGCTGTAGCGGACTATGTTGATGTTGACTATGTGCACGAAGGAGTATTCGGAGAAGTTCCGGTGCGCCTTACCGGTAAAGCCGCCAATATTGGAGCGATGCAAAACGTGATGGTCAATGTTGGAGCGGCCATAGATGCATTAGAATACTGGTATGGCCCTTATATATGGGAGAGGGTCGGGTACGTGCTCACAACGGATGGTGCTCTCGAAATTCCAACAAATATTGCCTATCCGCAGTTTATGGTGAGTGAACCGGTGATTAGCAATAATAATTTGTTATCACACGAGCTTGGACATTTATGGTGGGGTGATGTTGTTACTCCGCATATCCATAATGATATGTGGTTGAAGGAAGGTCCGGCAGAATACAGTTCGCATTTGCTCACCGAGTGGTTATATGGTCAGGAAGATTTTCTGGATCAGGTGAAAACAAATCATTTGGATGTTTTACGCAATGCACACATAGATGATAATGGTTTCCAGCCTATGTCGCCGATGCCTGACCCTGTTATTTACGGCACGCACACATACTACAAAGGAGCCTCGGTGATGCACAATTTGCGCGGCTACTTGGGTGATGAACTTTTTCGGGTAGCAATGACAGAGGTTCAGGCTAACCATGTTTTTGATGATGTAACACCTGAACAGTTTCGTGATTATCTAGAGGAGGAATCAGGAGTAGAACTGGATGATTTTTTTGATGATCAGATTTTTCAGCCGGGATTTAGCGTCTTTGTCGTCGATTCATTTGCGGCTATTCCCGAGAGCAATCAATTTATGGTAGAAATACACATTCAGCAAAAGTTGCGCGAGTGCTCACAATTCTATCAGCATGTGCCTCTTGATTTAACGTTTATCTCTGAGAATAATGAGAGAGAAGAATTTCAAATTGATGCTTCGGGACAATTCACCACTCTACAACTCCCATGTAATTTCTCACCGCGCATGGTAGTGCTGAATGGCCGCAATCGATTGAATCAGGCACGCATGGACCATGAGTTTATGGTATATTCTGATCAATCGCTTTATCCTGTCTTACCGTATGTCGATTTTCGATTCACACGAGAAAACGTGACAGATTCTTCGCTCATTAGAATAGAGCACATTTGGGCTGCACCTGATCAGCAGCCCCTGGGTAATGGCGTATTTGAAATATCAAATTCACATTATTACTTGGTGGATGGCTTGTGGGATGCAGCAGATTTGTATAGTGGCAGAATTTATTACAACGGATCTCAGGAAACAGATTTGGATTATGCGCTCTATAATGCGGGAGAGGAAGAGGCCATACTTGTATTTAGAGAAGGCTCCGAAGAACCTTGGGAGATTTATCCCTATTTCACCATGGGTGCGGGTTCTCTATCCAATGGCGATGGACACTTCGTTATCGATACACTCTTGAGAGGACAATACGCATTTGCCAATGGAAACATTTTCGCAGGATTGAAACCACTGTCGGCAGCGGGGGCACTGAAGTTGAATTGTTACCCGAATCCGGCCGCAGATAATTTGCAAGTTCAAGGAAAATACGAGGGGCATGAAATCGCGTTGTTCGATGTCTATGCAGCGAATGGTCGATTCGTACAGCGCACATCCTCGCGTTTGAATGGTTTATTCAACAAGCAATTGGACACCTCTTCTTTAGGGGCAGGTAGTTATATTTTACAGGTAATTCTTTCCAACGGTGAAGTGTTGGGAGGACTTCATTTTACCGTTGCTCGTTGATTATCGGATGATCTGGAAATGACCTGACTTTGTTCCTTCCTGAACTCCCCCGCATTCAAGGCGGTAGTAAAGTTCATAGTAGTAGACGCCCTCCGAGTAGCCTTCCGCATTCCAATATCTGCCATTACCGGTAGAGCTATCAAAGACCATTTCACCCCAGCGGTTAAATATCTTGAGCTCATAGGTATCCATGACGGATGGAAGAACAAGTGACCTGTTTTTATTGAGGTAGGGCATCCACATCTCGTTATCTGAGTCGCCGTTGGGTGTTATAATATTGGGAAAGCGGATGTCCGATAAGTCGAAGAACTCAGCTTCTGCATCTTCGATGAAGACAGAGGCGGTATCGCTGCAACCGGATAGCTCATCAGTGGCTATAATTCGGTAATTACCTGAAGCGAAAACAGTGGGATTTAGCACAGTGTAGGTAAGAGGTTCCCAATTGCCGGATGTTCCAAGGTATTCCCAAGCAATGGCATTCGTTTGCGGGGGTGATACGGCTATTCCAATTATATCGATATTCGGATTGGAGCAGGATATTGAATCTTGAGGCTGAATCTGCTCGAACACAATGTTGTGATTGGGAACTTCAATATTGGTGACCACCCCGCAATTATTCTGATCATTTACTACCAGCTGGTATGTACCGGGTAACAAATTGCTCATCGTGTTGCCTGTGAATGGCATGCCGTCGAGGAAAATGAAATAGGGTGAAGAGCCACCGGCAATGTTGGCGACTTCAACGCTGCCATTGCTTGCATTGCAGGCATAGCCAATAGTGCTCGTATAACTAATAGGTTCGTTGAACTCCAGTTCAAAGCTCGCTTCGACTGCCGTGTTGCCACACGGGTCCTCTACATTACCGCTTACGTCTTCAATGAGGAGAGTATAGGTTCCTGCTTGTATAACGGACTCACTGAGGTTGAGAACAAATTCGTTTTCATACGTCGCTCCAGGGTCTGATGCAATAACGGATACTATGGTAAAGGTGCCTCCGGGACCTGTAAGTGAAAAGTCGGACGCTTCAACCGTACTGTTTACAATCAATTCAGAGAATACAAGTTCGATTAGATTGTTGGTACATGCAGGCACGGCAGCGCTGATTTGAGGTTGCTGGTCGTCGTATAGGGTGGCAGTGCTCTCATTAAAGTCAATGGTGTATCCTTCAAGACTATTAGACCAATTCATCACAACTAGCGCATAGGTTTGTCCAACATCGACCGTGAGATTTGCATTGAAGGGAGGGCCGTTCAAATCACCCGGTCCGTTGCTATTTCCGCTGCCGCCACTAGCGGTAGAAATTCCGGTAGGTCCGTTGCTATTGAAGCTTCCATAGGAGTTACAACTTACCTCAGGCGAAGATCCATCTTGCGAATTGATGCCTGCGCAACCTCCTTCAGTTATGTTGAAGAGTCCCCAGTCATAATCGTCAAGTTCGTTATTGGGTGTAAGTATGAAACTCAATTCTCCGGGCTGTTGAACGGTGAAGGTGTACCATAGGCTCATCGTTTCAGTATTGGCATTGCATGTACCTGTAAATTCATAGACATTCCCCGTGCCCGGCGGAGAGGTTTCTTCACTATAAATACCACCGCATAACGGAATAGCTCCCTCACAATCTCCGGTGCTGGTTTGCGCAAGAGTGAAAGTCGAAATACAGATAAAAAAAACGAGTAGTGATGATGATTTCATTCTGAGTTCCTTTGTACGAAGGTACGTTTTTTTCTTCCCCCGATACAAAACCAAAAAGCCCCACTCGCTAGCAGGGCTTTTAGGCTTAAACTGAAAAACTAAAAACTATTTTGTAAGTAGTTCACTTACGATACAAAGATAAAACGTGTTGTATTCAGCCAACTAGCTCGTGAAATGTGTTTTCAACAAGTTACTCACTTTAGGTTACGTTCCTTTTTGATTTGCTCATACGCCTCCTGAACCTTGATGAATTTTTCATTTGCCGATTTCTCATGTTGTTCACCTAATCCACGAACCTTATCTGGGTGGTATTTCATAGCCATTTTGCGATAAGCTCTCTTTACTTCATCGTCGGTAGAGGATGCTTCTATCTCTAAAATTTTATAGGCGCTTTCTGTATCCTTATAATGCATTGCTTTCAGCGATTCATAGTCTTTGCTATTGAGTCCCAGGTATTGTGCAATCATTTCAATTGTGTGCATTTCAGCCTTATCAACGTTGCCGTCGGCCTTTGCTATTCCAAACAAGTAATACATCAACTGCAGGCGCATGGGGTGCTCCATATAGTAACGTATCTGTTCGCAAACTTCACGAACGGGAATGTCCTTTTGCAGCAGTTCTTTTAGAACGCCGATGTGTTGGGCCGCAGCAGCACTCCCGAATTGGCGCGTATAGAAGTCGCGAATAAAATCAAGCTCTGATTTGAGTAGCCGGTTGTCAGCTTTCATAACTGCCGCCGACAACACCAGAAGTGCTGAAGCGAAGTCACCTGATTGAGTTTGATGCCGATATTGTCGATAGTTGGATTGCGTTTGCTGACTCGCACCTTGCTGGACGCCTTTAAACGATTTGTCATCGGCCATTGCGCCAATTGCAAATCCAATGATGCCTCCGATAGGGCCACCCATTGCCCAACCCAAAGCGCCTCCTATCCATTTTCCAAAACTCATTTTAATTGTCTATTGCGTTTGAATTTGTATTCACTTGTTTTACCAGCTTCCACCGGCGCCGCCGCCGCCAAAACTTCCGCCTCCGAAGCCTCCAAAGCCACCGCCGCCTCCACCTCCGTATCCTCCGAATCCTCCGCGACCACTGCTGAAGTTAGAATAATAACCGCGGTGAGATCGTGTTGCAGCATTGATTAACGCCCATGCAGCCCAAAAGCTTATCTGATTGGTTTGCGCATATCGCCGCGCTTGGGATGCTTTAGCCAGAAACACGAATAAGATTATCATAATGGCAATGACGGCTATACCTAAGCCTCCCTTTTTTTTTCGCTTCGCGTGTTTTGATGCATACTCGTCGGAGTTGTATTCGCCACGCGACAATTGCATCAGTACTGTAACGCCGGCGTTTATTCCGTTGAAGTAGCCGTCATTTTTGAAGGAGGGAATACACTCGTTGTCGATGATTTGTTTCGCTGTTATGTCGGGAATTGCACCCTCTAAACCTCGGCCCACGGCAATGAACATTTCTCCTTTTGAATTGGGGGTCTTGGGTTTTACCAGCATCACGATACCATTGTCTTCCTGTGATTGACCTACGCCCCACAACTCACCCAATTCAATGGCGAACTGAGCCTTTTCCATTCCGCACAAGTCAGGAACAATGACTACTGTAATTTGATTACTTGTGCTGTCGGCAAAAGAAGCGAGGGTAAACTCAAGCATGGATTCCTCCTCTTCGGTAAGAATATTGGCCGCGTCATAAACCAGCTTGTTTTCTTTTTTCGGGAAACATTCCTGCCCCGCCAATTGTGCCGCACCGTGAACAGATGGAAGCAGGAATAGAATGACTAGGAAAAATCGAAACGGTGTTTTGCGCATCAGATTTTAGTAAGAATGAGTTGATACGCTATTGGAGAGCTCGTTGCGATCATCATGTTGGTAGGGGAAGAAGTGTTTTAGGTGCTCGCCAACAGTTTCAACTGCATGGCACAATCCACGTTCATAGTTACCGGAAGAAAAATCACGGCTCATGCTATCTTTAATTGTTTCCCAAGTATTGGGAGCGACGTGTCGGTGTATTCCAACATCACCGATGATGGCAAGTTTACGATCGCCAAATGCGACATAGATAAGAACACCATTACGATCAGCAGTTTTGTGCATTTCCAGCTTTTCAAAGATGTAGCTTGCTCTGTCGAGAGGGTCTTCACCGCACTTTTCCTCTATGTGCACACGAAGCTCCGCCGAGGTGTTGCGCTCGGCCCGTTCAATGGCTTCTTCCACCTTTTTGTGGAGTTCGATTGTGTTGATGCTCATATCGGCCATTAAAACTTGACCTTTGGAGCTTCTTCTGCACCTTCTTTAGCCTCAAACATTTCGCGCACTTTGAAATTGTCTTCATCGGAAGCGACAAGGTTTAATCCCATTTTCTTGAAAGTGCCACGGATGTAAGCGTTATATGTTTTAACGGATTCGTTATATCGGTTACGCTCGGTATTAATGCGATTCTCGGTGCCTTCTAATTGTGCCTGCAGATTTGAGAAATTTTGAGTTGACTGGATGGTCGGATAATTTTCAGTCATAAAACCGCGGAAACCTCTGTAGGTGCTCATCAAAACCATGTCGCTTTGCTGAAGCTCAGCGGGTGTTGTTGCATTTTTAACTTTTGCACTTTGTTCAGCAACCAGATTGCCCACACTATCGGTGTAGTGTCTTATTCCACCGCGCGCTTCAGTTACCCCAATTAAAATTTCCCTTTCGTTTTCAGCAGCGGCGCGAACGGTTTCAACGAGATTGCCAATTAAATCGGCTCTTCGCTGATAGGCACTTTGGACATTTCCCCATGATTCATTTACGGTTTCTTGGTTTTTGACGGCATTGTCGCGAACACCGGCTGCATAGAAATAGAAAGAAACGAAACCAATAACGATGCTTCCAACTAAGATGAGAATTGCAATTGTGACTTTGTTCATGATTTGATTTTGAATACGAATATAATTAGTGTTTTCGCCGAATGACAATTGCGGTGCCATAAGGCGCTTGCTGTCAATGTGACACTTAACATCAGTCAAAAGTTACTAAAAGGTTCTTTTGTTCGGGTTCAATGTCCGAATTTGCACCCGATGCGATTTGCAGTAACGGATATCGAAACAACAGGCAGTCACGCTGCAGGCAACAGCATTATTGAGATTGGTGTCGTCATTTATGATGGCGACCGAGTAGTTGAAGAATTTACGAGCCTCCTTGATCCGGGCGTTCGCATCCCCAGCTACATCAGCGGGCTTACGGGTATTACAGGCGATATGCTCATCGGTGCTCCTTCGTTTCATCAGATAGCTGATAGGTTGGAAGAATTGTTTGAAGGTGCTGTTTTTGTGGCGCACAATGTCAGTTTTGATTACTCTTTCATTAAAGCAGAGTTTGCTGCCATAGGGCGCAACTGGAATCCGCCACGATTGTGCACAGTAAGACTGGCAAGAAAGGCTTTTCCGGGCCAGGTTTCTTACGGGTTGAACGCAATCTGTAATTGGATGGGTTTGACGAATGAACAGGCCCACCGTGCTTTGAGCGATGCCAAGGTGGCATGCAGTATTCTAATGAAGTCTCTCCCGTTGGTTGACCCTGCTGAGTTCGGAAGAATGCTGGCGAAACAAAATGGGGTGGTTTTCCTTCCACCCAATTTACCCGAAGATGTATTCCGTCGTTTACCGGAGGCTCCCGGTGTCTATTACATGTATAACGAGAAGGGAAAACCCATCTACATAGGCAAGGCGAAGAATATAAAGAAAAGGGTTCGTCAGCATTTTACCGCCAATACGGATGCTGCTCGGTCGCAATCATTTATGCGTGAAGTTCGCGATATTGGTTTTGAACTTACCGGAAATGAACTTCTGGCTTTACTCATGGAGGATGCCGAGATAAGGAAACACTGGCCTCCCTACAACAGTGCTCAAAAAAGAAAGACACGTCGGGTTCATGTAATTCGTTATGTTGATCAAGTGGGTTATAATCGATTGGCCGCTGCCACCGCGTCCAAGGTAACAGGGTCTGTTCGCTCATTTCCGTCGTTAGCGGAGGCAAATAGATGGTTGTATGGTTTGGCTTCTGAGTTTTCTATTGATCCTCGACTGCTGGGACTGGCCATGTTTGAGGCTTCCACGGACTTGCCCGTTTCCGATTTACACAATGAGTTGCTTGATGGTGCAATTCGTTTGACTCTTGCTCGTGATCCTTCTTATGTTATTGAGAGTGCCGGTCGCAGTGCGGATGAGCGCGCTTATATCTGGGTTGAGCGAGGTGTCTTAAAAGGATACGCATTTATGACGAATAATAGCAGCAATCTGAATGCGCTGGAATTCCATCTTAAACCTCTTCCTCATAGTGAAAATTCCGGATCCATTCTCGACGCTTTTTCTCAATCTCAATGGGGGTATAAGCGCATTGAAATAAAAGAAGGCCTTATTCCATAACTGGAGTTTCAATACTTGGCGTGGAATAGATATGAATTTTTTCCAAGCTGTTTTTAGGATTTAAACTATGGAGTAAAACATCAAACCATCCCGATTCTATAGTAGTGCGATAGATGAGAGTGGGGTAGTATTTCTTCATGCTTGTCACTCGATTTTCCAAATCGATATCGTCGTAGAATAGGATATAGTTGGGCAATGGTCGAGGCATTACATCGTTTTTCGTTTCATCGGCTGCTCTCTCGGCGTAGCTAAGAACAACTCCAATGCTGTCACCCTTATTGAAATAGTAATAGTTAGTCCAGATATTACTGTAAAATTGGGGAACCATAGCTCCCTGACCGGAATGGCTGAATTCGAGTATGAAGTTGTTGCAGTCTCCGGCGTCATGCAGATAATTCATTGCTTCAACCCTGCTTTTTTTAGAGTAGGTGAAGCACAAGGTTAGCATGGCTATGGTGTTGAGTGTCCAGAATATTCTCCAACTCCAGCTTTGCCATGCAGCGCTTTTCCATTTTTCCGAAATCTTACTCCAGCCAATTGTCCCGGCAATCACAAAAAAGGGAAGCACCGGCAAAAGGAAACGTTCTTGCTTGTTGGGGTATAGAATATGAAACAAGATAAATCCTAGCGTAGGGATAACGATGATGGATAATTTTCTCCAGGATCGAAAAAAGCCGTAGACAAGAAATAAACTAACGGGAGGAAGAATGAATATGCCAATAAAACTGAGATAAGCCCACGGTGAACCCGGATAATTGAGCGCATTTTTTTTATTGTATTCGAAGTATCCTTTCAGATGCTGGAAAGGTTCTCCTCCCCAAAGCATAACGTCATCGAACTGTGTGAGGAAGAAAGCCAGCAAGGAAGCGCAGCCGAATAATACGAACGCACGAAAACTGTTTTGAAAGGCAAGTATTAAACCGACGAGTGCTACAATGAGGCCGGTTTGGTAGCGGAGGCCTACGGAAAGTCCCATGATACACCCGGCTGCGAATAGAGCTTTGTAAGAAAGAGGGCGATTATCGGATGCTATGGGTGCGTGTAATTCAATTGTTGCGATTTTAAATGAATGAAGCGGAATGTTTTTTAAAACTAGCCACATTCCTGCAAGAATTGGGGGCATGCAAACAATCTCTACAAGATTGCGAACCGAGAAATTGGGCAGTATAGCAATGAACGCGAGGAGGAAGCCGACGGTAATGGCATTTTTTCGATTGCTCAGTAATTCCGTAATTCGGTAGGCGAAGTAAACGGTAAGCAGAGAGTATGCAGCATGGATAATGCGAAGCAAAAGCATTTGTGATTCCGGCTGTTCAATACCGAGGAGTTGAAATACTTTGAAGAAGAAATAAAGGAACCCCAGATAAAAGAAACTGATGGGTTCCGGGTGAGCATTTGTATTTCCAATACCCGGTAGCCAATTGTTGAAATTCTTGCCATCTGCCCAACTACCTGCGGGCTCAATGGTCAGGAAGTGATCGTCATGCATCATATAACCCGGTGCGAATACAGCGGCCA
>Ga0315907_10006314_pt1 | contig 12603 bp, 10 predicted proteins | sample LakEriMetagenome_3_FD_203525 | JGI IMG/M metagenome (GOLD analysis project Ga0315907, IMG submission 203525) | Freshwater fungal communities from buoy surface, Lake Erie, Ohio, United States - Buoy 12 MA123 | ecosystem: Environmental > Aquatic > Freshwater > Lake > Lake biofilm | place: USA...
GAGACCAATAATAATTGATCTTGTAGCGAATGCCCAGGCGATTGCGGTTGTACCAAAGCGGCCCTTTGAAGCTATCTGAAAAGTGTTCTCCATATACAAGCTGTTGCAACCTGTTTCGAACTGATAAACTCCATTTTCCAAAGCTCTTGCTATACGTGATGGTGTTGTAGAAAAGATGCCGCGCCTGGTATGAGTTGTTAAGTTGTCGACTCTGGATTTCTCTTGCGTGAATTTCAATATTGAGATTACGGTTGATGCGATAACCAATGGAAGCATCTGCAAAGGCAAACCACAATTCCTGAGCATTCTGATTGAAACTTAATTGGGTTCCAAGCGATAGATCCCAAGAGCGATTTATGTTTTTGCTAACCGTCAGTCCCGGCTGGATAACGAAATCACTCTGCTGCCCCCTTGCGGTAGTGGAATGAAGGAGAAAAACAAGAATTGTTATGTAGAGCGATGGTTTCAATATTCGTAGCGATACAATTTATCGTAGACAATCTCGCCTTTTGAATTCGTGGTCGTTTTGCGAGTGAGCATGGACCGTGAATCATATTCAAAACGCGTAACTTTTTTTAGGTTGCCGTTTCCGTCCAATACCTTCTCTTCTAGTTTGTCATCGAACGTATTGTAGGTATAGGAGGTTCGTTCTTGGATCTGATTGTTTTCCGAAACAACCTTTTCTGTGAGACGATTCCATTTGTCATACGTGCTGATGGTTATAGCGTGGTTATGCGCAATTGAATCCGTAACTGTGCGCAAGATCTCACGTCCTTTGCGATTGTAGGCAAATGTCTCGAGTTTGACGCAATTACTATCAGCGTCGAATTCCTTTACCTCTATTTCTCTTCCCTTCTTGTCGTAGCGAGAGGTTGTGAATGAAACTTCTTTTACACCCTTTTGCATTTGCTCGGTGCGAATGTTGGCCTCTTCAATTCTTCTGGCTCGGATCTGCCGACTTTCCTGGCTAACAGCGGAACAAAAGGAAAAAGATAAAATGGTCAAGATGAAAATTTCTTTCATTGTTCCTCCAGAATTTCAATGCGTTCAATTTCTACATTTTCTTTTCGCTCTGTGATTTCAACTTGACGAATTACGGTGCTTTGTTGGTCAAGTTCATCAAATGGGTCGAATGAATAGACATAGAGAGTATAGTTACCGGGATACAAATAGTTAAACGTGAAATATCCGTTGTAATCAGTCTTGATTCGCTTGTCAAATCCTCTGTGGTCACCATATACTATGTACACATAAGTGTCCTCGGCAGGGAGTTGCGCGATGGTGTCAATAAATGTCTGATTGACATTTATTGCATAGCTCCAAACCTGACCGCTGATAGATGCGTCGCCGCCAACACCTTCTTCTTTTTTGCAGGCCATGAGTAGCAGTGTGCATAGCACACCAAGTAGAATGGTTCTCATAATGTTATTTGCTGATCGATGAAAATTTCTTGGGGTATTTCTTTTGCGATGATAATAATTATGGATGTGGATTTTAGCCTATTCAACTTTTCGCAGACGACTCGAAGATTTTCGGGGCTCAGACCAAGGAAAGGCTCATCGAGCAAGAGGATAGGTTTCTTTGTGAGCAGGGCTCTTGCAAACTGAAGCATACGTCTTTCCGCAGAAGACAGGTCAGTTGCCGAAGCGTGAATTCTACGATTGATGTAGCTTTCAGCTTCTTCACGATTAGTAAGTCCTAGATCGATGAGAGTATGCTCAACAACAGTGCGCCTGGCATCTTTCCGACTATACGAAACAGCTTCGAAAATCGTATTGCCGAGTAAAGGGTAGTCATCACTTATGGTTGTCATAAGTTTGCGTAAATCATGCGCTCCCAGGTCGTTGATCTCATTTTCGGAAATGGAAATATGACCGCGGTCAACGCCGTGTAATTTCAACAGTAAACGCAGTAGGGTAGATTTTCCGCTACCTGCTTTCCCCTCTATACGGCATGTTTGACCCATTCGAATGTTCGCATTGACGTTTTTGAAAACAGGGCTTGACTTGGTGTATTCGAAGGAAAGATCTTTAATGTGTATCGATAAATTCGAGCGCAGCGCTTTTAGATCGGCATGGGTATGCATGATTTCGCGAGGCAGATTCAATACAGCCATCAGATTATCGAATGATGTTGCTCCCGATGCAAGCAATGATGGCACTCGCAAAAGTCGTTTGTAGACACTCTGCAGATAGAGCAGTATTAAGATGAAGATTAAAACCGATGATGATGAAGCGCTCTGCTTGTATTCACTTTGAATGGAAAGATAGAGGAGTATCCCGATAGCAGCGAAGAAGATGAGTTGAGGAAGTGCTTTATTCAGGCCGTTGTATAGTTGAAATCGTATAGAGCTATCATACAGTTTTTTATTTCGCTTCTCGAATTTTAACTCTTCGGGATGTGCGCGATTGAATACTTTGATGGTCGATATGGCATGCAGCCGCTGTTCAATAAAACCTAGTAAGGAGCTTCGTGCGTTTCGTCTCACTTCATTTGGCTTTTTCTGAATAGAGGAAACCAAGACCATGAGCACGGAGCCTGCGACAAAAACGAATAGAAGGGCTTTCGATAGACTACTGTTTAACTGAAACAGCAATAAAAAAGCAGTAATCAGAAATAATCCGTCGGCAATAGGTTTAATTATTCCTTTTGAAACATATTGCTGAATCGCTAGCATGTCGCTCGAGTATCGAGCAAGATATTTTCCTGCGCTTCGAGTGTGGAAGTCGTCGAAGTCGTGATTCATTTGCGCATGAAAAAGTCGGCTTCGAACGTCGAGCGTAATGCGCTCTTCAAGTGTGCGCATGGATATGTGCTCTATCCATGTTAGCAAACCTTTTAGAGAAGTGAGCACAGCGAAGAACACGAAGAAGGATGACAGAGATTCCATGGAAACACCAAGTCGTGCAAGTAATTCGTTTTTGCCGCTAGACTCGTTAAATGCAATCTGATAAAAACTGCCTATGCTGAGTGGTAGAAGCACGCTGCATAATGAACTTAGAAATGCCGATGATAAAGCAGCAGCAATAACCGGTTTGTTTTTCGAAACAAACTGCTGCAGCATTTTCTTTCGCGTCAGTGTCATGATTCAACCGGTACTGTTTTCCGGTCGAAGATAGCATTTAATTCTCCTGTCATTATATGATCGATGGTGTGCACCGGTATGTTCATTCGGTCTGTTACTTCTGTAATAAGCAGTGGGCTCATGGTGAAGCGACCACTGACCATGCAGGGCTGTATGCCCCAGCCATGAAGCACTTGCAGACCCGCCATAACGCTCAGGCTATCTCCGCATGAGAACACCACATTATGTATCGTTTTCATGAAGTTTTTGTTGTTGAGCAACATGGAGGTTTCACGTTGGAAAAGACCATCGGCTATTTCCATTACAATATACTCCGGCTTGCTTTCGCCTAATTCGTTGAGCAAAGTTTGATAGATGTCGAGGATGGTATGCTCATCAACAAGATAAGTGGAAGGGAAGCCTAGATTGCTGAAGTCAACTCCAATATCAGCTCCGCAGTCAACGACATAGTCAACATCTTTTGTGTATACAGTGCCGGTAAGTTTCATGAATGCAACTTGCTTGCCTGTTGTTTTCAGGCCTCGCGCAATGTGCGCTGCTGTGGTTGTCTTACCACTGTCCATTGTAGATCCAATAGATAGAATAATCTTGGCATCGTTGGGCACTTTACCTGAAAAGGCGGTGCGATTCTTTTCTCGGAATAGGGTATTCATGACCTGTCCTTCCTGGTCGCAGCAGTATCCAACGAGCTTCACTGTCGTTGGCTCGTAGTCTTCCCATGCTGCGTTTTTGGTTCGCACGATGCCAATGACACCTCCGGCTCCGATAATATGGTACACATCCAGGACTTCAGTGGGCACATAGCCTTCGTATTGTGATGTAGCATAACGATCGCCAAACACGGCGAGAATGTAATCGCCGTCGAAAATGCTGTGCGAACGTTTGTCGATGCATTGCATGCTGCTGTGACGGTCTACTTCAATCACCTGAAACAAACCGACATCACCCGCTTTGGGGATGCGTGTAGAAGCTAGTTCTTTGTTGAGTGTGTACTCGCTTATTCCACGAGTCGCGATGGTTTGTTTGATGCGCATATTAGTTTTTGATAAAAGTTGAGGTGTATGTTTCGGAATTTGAAACAAGAGTAATCGTGTATAAACCGCAGGATAATTCTGAAGTGTTTATTTCATTCAATATTCCGTTTGTTGAACCGCTCAGAACGATTCGACCAAATGAATCGCTGATGCTGAATGATTTTCCGATTAGTTCCGATGTGCAAACGAAATTCAACTGGTTTACGACAGGATTGGGGAATGTCAGCAGTGCGCCATACTCTATCTCCTCGGTGAAAAGTTGTATATCGTATTTTGCCACAATGATGTCGCGGGCACCATCAGCACTCCAGCGACTTCCGCCTGCGATAAGCTGATTATTCGTTATCAATAAATCATTGCAAACACTCAGGGTGTCTGAAGCGTCGAGCGTTCCGGAATTGATAAACTGGCCTGAGCTGTTAAGAGATCGAAGGGTTGTGACGTATTTGATCTCATTGGCATTGAGCACATTTGAATGGCAAGCGACCATTACATTGTTGTTAGCGTCAACGGCTAATGCATCTCCAATATCATCGAGTTGTGCAGCTGAGTTATAGATATTCTCCCATAGAAAAGTTCCTGCGGAAGAATAGCATGCTGTGAGACAGTCATGACTTTCCGGTGAGGTGTAATCGAAGATAGATCCGACCAACACAATATTGCCGTTAGATGATAATTCAATGGCTTCTCCTGTTGATTGAAGATTATTACTCGCTGCGTAGGCATGTTCCCAAGCCAATGCTCCGTTTGCATTCACCTGAAATACGTTGAGCGCTGAACCTTCACCCGTTGTCACATCGATGGATGATGAGCACAGAGCGGTGATTGACTCGTCAGATGATAGGGCGCAGCCTTCAAATACTTCTGAATTGCCGGCATCATAGGTGTATGACCAAAGCACTGTTCCGGTAGACGAGTATTTAACTACGATTATATCTTCATTCGTAGTATTACTCGATTGGCCGCAAACATAGATGTTTCCTGATGCTCCAATGGCGATTGATCTACCACGCTGGTTACCCGTTCCTCCGTTGAAAATGGAAGACCAAAGCAATGTCCCGTTATTGCTGTATTTAGCTGTAAATAACTCGTCGTTTGTTATGATGGGTGAAGCGTTTATGTCTGTTTTACCCGTCACATAAATATTGCCTGTAGCATCAGTAGTTATGTCGAAGCTGCGGTCAGATTCATTCGCCGTTCCATTGTATTGTGCGGTCCAGAGCAGTACACCAGATGAATTGTATTTTAAAATAGTGATATCAGATCCGGTTCCTGAATTCTTAGTGTATCCCGAAAGGATAATATTTCCGGAGTTGTCTATCACGATTCCATTTGCTTCTTCATCACTTCCGAAAAGAGTTCCGGAAACGCTGCGTGTCCAGAGGGTATCGCCTGCAGCTCCAATTTTCATTAGGAACATATCGCGGTCGGTGTCTTTTCCAACAGAATAACCAGCTACGTAAATGTTACCACTATTATCGTTTGCTAGTTCGCGCGCATTATCACTGTTGTCACCTGCTCCGGTCCAAATGGCAGTATTACTTGTGTTGCCTGAAGCATCATACGTGAGTAGAATGGCATCGCGTTGAGCTTGCGCATTCTCCGTATGTCCGGCAATACGTGCATTACCTTGTGCGTCGAGTATGCATGTGCTTGCTTCATCATCGCGTGTTGCATTGCCATTATAGACATTAGTCCAGATAGCAGTCCCTGTGTTACCATACTTGATACTCACGATATTGTTTTGAATAAGCACGGTTGCATTGGCATCGGAATACCCTGTGATTAGAACCTCCCCGGTCGAAGCGAGATCAATGTCTTGAACGATATCATCATTTGTTGCGCTACCATCATATGTGGCCGTCCATTGTTGCGCACCATCTGCGCTGTATTTTACCGTGCGATAATTGTAGTTTGTAATAGCGGCTGCAGATCCGTCGCTTCTGCCGGTTATGGCGAAGGAGCCATCCGGATTCACATCTATGAAATCAGCGCGATCATCTTCCACGAAATCATAAGCGACATTGAATAACTGTGTCCCCGATGAATTGTATTTGATCGTTCTGAAATCATCGTCATTGCCATTGTTGCTTCTGCCTGTTACGTAAATGTCGTTGTTGGAATCGATTCCCATATCGGCAGCGCGATCAATATCACCGTTGTCGAAAAACCGCGACCAATTGAGCGAGCCTGCCGCATTGTATTGAAGCACAGCGTAATCGTCATCACCACCGTTGTTCGCTCTTCCTGCTGCAATAACGTTGTTCTGTCCGTCGCATGCGACAGCCACGGCGCGATCGGTTGCATTGCCGGTGTGGTTGTATCGTTGCGTCCAGAGTAAAGTTCCTGTCGGAGAATATTTGATAACCAGAATATCGTCATTAATGACACTGCTGGGGTCGCGGTCACTTTCACCGGCTACTATCACATTCCCTTCGTTGTCGACACAGATGGCATTTGCTTGATCGTATTGATTGTACGTTGGGTCATTGTAGTGAGCTCCCCATAGAGAATCACCGCTGATGGATAGCGCGAGCGTGAAGAAGTCGAATCCAACGCCGCTATTACTCACTTCGCCCGTGGCGAAAATGGTATTGTTGTTAAAGACAATGCCGTAAGCTATATCAGGGCCTTGTCCGCTACCGCGCCATGAATGCGTCCAAACCGCTTGCCCCTGGGGATTGAATTTGGCCACCAGAAAATCGGCGTTTTCGTCTGTTTTATGCGTGTATCCGGCGGCGTAGATATTGCCATTTTCGCCTTCAACCATGCAAGTGAAATGGTCAGAGAAATCGCCATCGCCATTGTAGGTTGTTTGCCATTGTTGGATGAATTGTGCCTCCGAAAAAAGAGTTAGAAGAGCGAAGAAAAGGGTTGTTATCTTTTTCATAGTGGTTTTTCTAATTACAGGTAGTGCCATAGGCGGCAATGAAAAGGAGCAAATCGCTCACTCCTACTGAAAGGTTTCCGTCGATGTCTTCGGGACATGAGTTCGTTGCAGGTTCGAATAGACAGGAACCGTCATCGAGTGTTGCTGTTGCCACATAGTTGATAGCAGATGAATAGGTGCAACCCACAATTTCATTATTGTTGAAATCGCATGAACCATCATCGAAGTTTGCAGCTACATTGAAGTTGACTGCCATCGCATAAGTGCAACCGCTTATGACTGCAGGATATTGGCATGAACCATCATCGAAAGTTGCGTTTGGATTGTAGTTCAGTGCTTCGCTGTATGTGCAGCCGGCGACAGGCTGAGGATAGATGCAACTGCCGTCATCGAAAGTCGCATTTGAATTGTAATTAGTGGCGAGAGAATTTGTACAGCCCAAAATAGGTACAGTGAATTGACAGTTGCCGGCGTCGGCCGTTGCAAGTGCATTATAGTTTGTCGCATTTGCATACGTGCATCCCAAAATAGGCTGCTGATAAACACAACTGCCGTTATCAAAGGTTGCGCTGGCGTCATAATTCAGTGCATCTGAGTTGGTGCAGCCCGGAACGATTAACTCGAAAAGACATGATCCGTTGTCAATTGTTGCGGCTGCTTCGTAGTTTAATGCTTCAGCATAAGTGCATCCTCCGATGCCCGATCCAAAGACACAGCTACCGTCATCATTCACTGCCGTAGGATCGAAGTTGAGAGCCCCTGCATAAGTGCATCCGCTGCCCGGAACGATGTATTGGCAAGAACCATTATCGATTGTCGCTAGTGGGTTGTAATTTGAAGCATCTTGATTGGTGCAACCGGGAATAGACTGAGCAAACTGACAGGTACCATCGTCGCTTGAAGCCAGTGGGTTAAAGTTGATGGCACTTTCATATGTGCAACCTCCAACGGGTTGAAGGTAGGTGCAGCTGCCGTTGTCGATGGTTGCGGATGGATTATAGTTCAATGCCTGCGAATTCGTGCAGCCCGGAATGGATGCCGGATACACGCAGCTTCCATCATCTTCAGTTGCATTCGCGTTGTAATTCAAAGCAGTGGAATAGGTGCAGCCAGTGATCGGTTGCGGGTAGACACAAGTACCGTTGTCGACGGTCGCCTGTGTGTTGTAGTTGGTCGCGCTAGAGTTGGTGCAACCGGGGATGACAGCCGGGTAAACACAACTTCCATTATCGGTATTGGCTGATGCATTGTAGTTAAGTGCATTCGGATAGGTGCAACCTTCAATGATGCATGAGCCATCATTGAGAGTGGCTGCCGGATTATAGTTGCTTGCGCTTGCATTGGTGCAACCCAGAATTTGATTGGAGTAACATGTGTTCGCGGATCCTGGTGTGCCATTGACAAGTCCGGCAGCGCAATAGCTCTGTGCTTGATTATTGTCGAGGTTGTAGTTGATTAACTCAAGGGAAGGTCCATTGCCATCTGCAGCGGAAGGCCAGCAGTTAGAAAAGAATGTAACCTCGTCAACCAAAATATTGGAAGCGTTGTAAAGTCGAATGTTTTCTCCGATGTTATTGAGATCGTCCGTATACGGATATACTGTAACACCCCCACCGGTGAAGGTTGCAATGGTTGCTGCAGCAAGCACGAATCCATTGGCAGGTATGGATGCTCCGATAGGGAAGGTACAATCTACGCCACCGCTAATGCGCCAACCCGCAATGTTCACTGCTGTTGTTGTGTTGTTGTGGATTTCGATAAATTCATGTGTTGCATCTGTGAAGCCCAGGTATTCATTCGGATTGAAATGAATTTCATTGAAGTGAACATCAGGAACGGATAGCACACATGAGCCGTCATTCACGGTTGCAGTTGCATTGTAATTGAGCGCCTGTATATCGGTACATCCGCTAATGGCACACGAACCATTGTCTGTTGTAGCAGCCGGATTAAAGTTCGATGCGAACGGCGAAGTGCATCCCGCAACGGAAGTTGTGGTGCTGTATAATCTCAGATAATCGAAAGCAAATTCTTCGGATTGTGCCGTGCAGGCAGCATATATGCGCAGCTGCAGTGAAGTTCCTGTGGCGGGAATGTTGGCCGTGAATTGTTGTAACGCAGGTGTGAGAACACTTCCTTCCCCTATGCCGTTTAAATCTGTATCGTGGAATAGCCCTGAGTTCGAATGTGTGCCGGAAGCAGCGAATTGCAGAATCTTAGTCCAGGGACCGCCATTCATGCTATACTCAACGTAGAGTATATCATCATAGTCCCAACCTGCTGCCGGGTTACCGGACCCGAAAAGACCGCGGAATTGAAGGCCTGTTTGCCCCGTTACATTGATGGCTGAGAAGGTGATTGTTTTATTTGGTAATCCGTCACCATTTCCCCCAGTGATATTTAAGTTTTCTCCGGCCCAAATGAAATTGCCGTTTTTGTTGGAATAGGGAGCTACTGTATTCGAAATGTTCGAACCATTGGTTCGATTGTAATGACCATTGAGATTAGTCGTGAAAACCGATGCTGACGTGTAGGCCGTACCTAAACCGTTGGTTTCAAAATCCTGCGTCCAGATTTGGGCACAAAGTGTAGAATGAAAAAGAACAGATACGACGAATAATAGAGATAAACGCATTAAGCACTTGCTGTGAGTGGTTACGATAAGTATACAAGTGCGACTAGGAAATCCTTGGTGTCACTTGAAAATTTATTCTTGAGGGGTGTTTCTGGGTTTCACAACAGAAAACATGCGCGATACGTTGAAGCCAAACTGAATATCGCCTTCCGCCCAATCACCGGTCGTTTCTGTAATAAATCCCTTTTCATTCATCGGTTTGCTATTGGTGAAGTGAAGCTGGAAAACGTGGCCTCCGGTTTCAATATCGAAGCCGAGTGAAAGAGAATTTCTATAAATATCATCTAGCTGATTACCCGGAACAGGTACCCATTCGAAATTGAATGATGATCGCTTGGTGAGTTTATAGCGACCACCTACACCAATCGCGTACACATCATTTTTTACAGTGGAATCGGCAACAAGATTGCGATGCACCAGTGTTGGAGCAACCTGGAGCGAAAGGGCATCACTGATCTTGCGTGCTATTAGGAGCTGATGACAGTAGTAAAGGCGAGAGGTGAAGTAGTTCTTGCGTTCGGGCTCTGCAAAGGGCGTTGTGCGCACAACCGCAGACGAGAACCAGGAAATGGTTACTGGTACATTTTTAGACCCCGTCGATTGACGGATAATCTTGTATTTGACAAAGCCATCAATTTCCTTGTTGACGTTAGATCGACCGAAGCCAACCATCATGCGATCGTTTACTCCGTATTCAAAACCCAGACGCATGTAAGCTTGGTCGAGCCCCCATAATTCACCTACACCGGAATTGATTGTTCCGAAGCGGTGTGAAATGCGAAAGTCGAGATGGCCGGCAGCTGCATTTTCAATGGAGTGCATGTTGATGACACGTGTCGATTTAAATGTGGCTATGGTGTAGTCGAGCGTGGGCTCGTCTTCGCCCAACAGCGAAAGCAAATCTGTTGTGTCTTCTTGCGCACGAATGGCTTGAAATAAAAACAGAGCTGATACAATCAGCCCTGTTTTTAGAATGTGGATGCTTTTCAATCGCATTATTTTTTCAATTCGGTGAGTGATGACTTCGTGGTTATTTCAATCACATTCGAGATGTTATCTGATTTATCGCCCGGAATCTTAACATCGAAATCGCTGGCCTTGATGCTGAACTTCGCATCGGTGTCGATTTTACCGCCGCCTACAACGAAGGTAGCTTCTGTGCTGACGGGTTTCGATACTCCATGCATGGTAAGCTCGCCTACAACTTTGGCTTTGTAAGTGCCGGCTACAGCCACGTTCACAGCTGAAGGGTTTTCCAATTTGCCTTTGAAATTGGCCTTCGGAAACTTATCACTTTCCATGTAGGTCTCATTGAAGTGTTCGCCCATGAATGCATTTTCGAAAATGAATCCTTTAACGAGTGTTGCGATCTCAATTGCCCCTGATGTGGCATCATACACTATGGATGCTTTATTATTCGTCGCTTCGATTTTTTCCAGCTTCGCATTGGAGAAGAAACGGATAGTGCCGTCTTTGGTGAAAAACTTTTGAGCCTGGATGTTGAGTGACGCGGCCACCAGGACGCCGAAGAATAAGAACTTTTTCATGCTTTTTATTTGGTTTGATTTACAACAACGCCTTGATTCAATTGAACCTCTCCGAAGATATCGTTCAGGAAGCCGTTGCATATTCCTTTTACTTCAATCATGGTGCCAGGCTCTTGCTGAGGTGCTTGGGCGCCTGTCATCAGAGTGACGCTTACTGTGCTCATCTCTGTGTCGGTTTTCATAACCACTTGCGTATTTCCGGAAGCATCCGTGCTGATGGTTTCTACCTCTCCCGAGATTTGAATCACCTTGTCTTTGTACTTCGCCCAACTTGCCGCTTCGTCGGTGGCAAATTCAGTGAACAGTTGACTGGCGCTGACCGTAGCGAATGGCTTTTCATCTTCTGCGGTGCGGTGTGGTTTGTTCCATAGGTAGAAGCCAATTCCTGCAGCAGCTAGAATTGCAACGAGGAGGAGAAGTACTATTTTTTTCATAATTATTCTTGAAATCCGTTTTGTTCCCAAAGAGTGAAAGCCTGTTTATCGCACGGGCTAATTGTCCTGCCTTGTGGCATCACAGCCCCGCATACCGGAGAGTCAATCACCCTGCATATAATCGATTCTTTATTAGCGAATACGAGATTGTAACTTGTAAGATCGGGTGAATTACCTCCTGCAGGTGAGTGACAGTCAGTACAGAGGTTGTCAATGATCGGCTTTAATCGGATGTTGTATGTGGACGATGTATCAGGACAGGTTGAATCTTGATTTGTTTCCGGATACAGATAAGCCTCATTGTCGTAGTAGCACGAATGCAAGATGGAAATCACGATAATCAAAAGAAGTGTAGTGGTAATTGATTTCATGGTCATTAATTGTTGGGCATTCCTGCGTCAATCCATGATTGTATTTGATTCTTGATACAATCGTTTAACTGATTAGTCGGAGGCATAGGATTATTAGCATTGTTCACCCGGTCCATCAGACCATTCGAGGTGACAGCTGCCTGTATATCACTATAGGTCACCAAAAGCAATCCGGCTTCCGGGTCATTACCGCTGTGACAACCGATGCAGTTGTTTTGAATGATAGGGAGAATATCCGCCGCAAAAGCAAAGGTGCTATCGCATTCGGTGCAGCTGTTATTGCGGGCTCCCTGCTGAATCCATTTTTTGATTGCCTCTTTTTCTGTTTCACTGAGCGGAGTGGCGTACGGTCGAGGCATTATCTTATCGGGGTCTGTTTCTGCGATGGCATCGTCCCATAGCTCTGAGCCATCTAAATCACCTGGCTCAACATACTCCATGATTTGAGCATAGTTCGTAAGCACAACGCTGCGATTCGTATCGGTCACCTCTAAATGACAACCCGACATGGCACAGCGCGAAGTAATGAGCGGGAGAATTGTATTGGTGAAGTAAACACTATCCGGGCTGCACGGATCCACGATAGTGTCGTTGGGATTTCCTCCTC
>Ga0315907_10006315_pt1 | contig 12602 bp, 10 predicted proteins | sample LakEriMetagenome_3_FD_203525 | JGI IMG/M metagenome (GOLD analysis project Ga0315907, IMG submission 203525) | Freshwater fungal communities from buoy surface, Lake Erie, Ohio, United States - Buoy 12 MA123 | ecosystem: Environmental > Aquatic > Freshwater > Lake > Lake biofilm | place: USA...
CACGTTGGTTCCGGTAACAGGTGCGCCGTGGGCCACGCCGTGGACTTTGGGCTGCGCGGTGAAGGTGCTGCGAAAGGCCGGAGCAAGTTCATGGGGCACCAACTTGAGCTTCGCCATGCGCCCCGTGAGGTAGTCGGCGGCCATTCGCTCGCCGCGGGTGCCGACCTTTCGGCCCTCCATGGCGTCGTCGGCCAGGGTAAACACATCGGCGCGCAGTCGCCGAGCAACCTTTGGGTTGGGGCCTTCGGCCTGAGCAAAAACCAGTCCGGGCGCAACCGCCAGGGCGAGGGCTAAGACGCGGTTCAGGAAACCCATTAGGAGATTAATCGCGCTCCGTGCCCAACCACGCAAAAGAGCGCTTGAGCAGCATGGGGGTGTTCAACGTAGTCACGACGCCCATAATCACCAGGATGCTGAAGAGCTCGGTTCCAATGAGCCCCTCGCGGTAGGCGATGTTGGCGATGACTAACTCCATGATTCCCCGCGCATTCAGGCCGATACCGAGGGTCAAGGCCTTGCGGTGGCGGAGTCCGGCGAAGCGGGCGCCAAGGTATCCACCGACAATTTTGCTTCCGAACGAAACCCCAATGATGGCGGCCAACAGACCCCATTCCGAAATCGACGAGAACTGGAACTCCAGGCCGATTCCGGCAAAGAAAATGGGGGCGAGGAAGCCCATGGCCATGCCGTGGGTGGTTTTTTCAAATTCCTGAAAATGAGTGGCTCCAACCAATTCCTTGCTCAAGAGCATGGACGCAAAAAACGCACCGATAATGAAGTGGAGGCCGGCCGCTTCGGTCATCGAAGCAAAGATCAAAATGAAGGCAAACATGATGGCCAGCAGCGATTCCTTGCCGCGCATCAGGGTGAGCAGTTTGTCGAGTTGGGCCTCAATAAAGTTCTCGCGGTCGGTGAGCTTGTTGATCAGGCGGTAGGCCAGGACCAGCGCCGCGATGAGGATCACGATTTTGCCGACGGTGATGGCAATGGTTTGGCCCAGGACCTCGAGGTTGGAGTTGCTCGCACTGTTTACGTCCAGCAAAACGCCCAAAATGGTCAAGGCCAACACGTCGTCAAATATGGCCACCGAAATGATGCGCTGGCCGATTTCGGACTTGAGTTGCCCCAAATCCATCAAAATACGAACGCTTACCGGCAGGGCGGTGATGGCCACGCAGAGTCCGACGAAAATGGCGGGCACCAGTTCAAGGTCAAAGGCTTGGGCTACGGCAAAACCCGATCCGATGGGAATAAAAAAGGCGAGGAGCGAGGTAACCAAACTTCGGCCCCTCGAGGTCTTGGCAATGTCGCGGATGTTGATTTCGAGTCCCGCAATGATGACGAGCAGAAAGACGCCGAGCTCGCTAATCACCTTGAGTTCCTCGTTGCGCACCATGACGTTGAGCATGGTGGGCCCCAAGACGACGCCGGCCATGATTTCGCCGATCATGGCGGGCTGCTTGAAGCGCTCCATGACCTCGCCAAACACCCGCGCCAGCACGAGGAGCAGGAGCAGGTTCGCAAAAAACGGTAAGTGCAGTGCGGGCAGGTGCTCCATGGCCCAAATATAGCGGAATTCTTAGCGCTTGCGCAGGCGGATGCTCTTGGGGGTCACCTCGACGAATTCGCCGGTTTGCACGTACTCCAGGGCCTCTTCAAGGCGCAGCACCTTTGCGGGGGCGATGCGCATTTTTTCGTCGGATCCCGAGGCGCGCATGTTGGTCAGCTTCTTGCCCTTGGTCAGGTTGACCTCAAGGTCGTTGCCGCGCGTGTGTTCGCCCACAATCTGCGACTTGTAGATTTCTTCGCCGGGCTCGATGAAGAAAATGCCGCGGTCCTGCAGGCGGTCGATCGAATAGGCCAGGGCCGTGCCCTGTTCCATGGAAATCAGCGAACCGTTCATTCGGCGCGGAATTTCACCCCGCATCGGTTCAAAGCCGGTGAAACGGTGGTTCATAATGGCCTCGCCCGCGGTCGCCGTGAGCAGCGCCGAACGCATGCCAATAATGCCTCGAGATGGAATTTTAAACGTAACCACCATGCGGTCGCCCTTAGGGGTCATGTTGGTCATTTCGCCCTTGCGGAGGCTGGCCATTTCGACCGCCGTTCCGCTGTTTTCTTCGGGCAGGTCAATGATCAGTTCTTCCACGGGCTCGCACTTCACGCCGTCAATTTCCTTGGTGATGACGGTGGGTTGGCCAATTTGCAGCTCGTAGCCCTCGCGGCGCATCGTTTCAATCAAAATCGAAAGGTGGAGTACCCCGCGGCCGTAGACATAAAACGAATCGGCGGTTGCGCCCGGCACCACGCGCAGGGCCAGGTTCTTCTCCAGTTCCTTTTCGAGGCGGTCCTTGAGGTGGCGGCTGGTCACAAACTTGCCCTCGCGGCCAAAGAAGGGCGAGTCGTTGATCATGAACAGCATGCTCAGCGTCGGTTCGTCAATGGCAATCGTGGGCAGGCCCTCGGGGTTCTCGGCGTCGGCAATGGTATCGCCGATTTCAAAACCCTCGATTCCGGCTACTGCGCAGAGTTCGCCCGCGTGCACTTCGCTCACCTTGGCTTTGCCGAGGCCTTCAAACGTGAAAAGTTCCTTGATTTTGGCCTTGGTAATGCTGCCGTCGCGCTTCACCACCGCCACGTTGGCGCCTTCTTTAAGGCTGCCGCGGTGCAGGCGTCCGATGGCCATACGACCCTGGTAGCTGCTGTAGTCCAAGCTGGTGATCAGCATTTGGGGCGTACCCGTGCGCACTTCGGCCGCGGGCACGTGCTCCAAAACGACGTCGAGCAGGTGTTCGATGTTCTCGGTCGGGGTTTTCCAGTCCGGGCCCATCCAGTTGTTTTTGGCCGAGCCGTAGACGCAGGGAAAATCAAGCTGTTCTTCGGTAGCGTCAAGCGAAAACATGAGGTCAAAGACCATTTCGTGGGCCTGCTCGGGGTCGCAGTTGGGCTTGTCGACCTTATTCACCACGACAATGGGGCGGAGGCCCATTTGCAGGGCCTTCTGGAGCACAAATCGGGTCTGGGGCATGGGGCCCTCGAAGGCGTCGACCAGCAGCAAAACGCCGTCGGCCATGTTCAGTACGCGCTCCACTTCACCCCCGAAGTCGGCGTGCCCCGGAGTATCAATAATGTTGATTTTAACGCCCTTGTAGTTGACGCTTACGTTTTTCGCCAAAATCGTGATTCCGCGCTCGCGCTCCAGATCGTTGTTGTCGAGAATGAGCTCCCCGGTCTCCTGATTCGTGCGAAACAGCTGGCAGTGGTGCAGGATTTTGTCGACCAGCGTGGTTTTGCCGTGGTCAACGTGGGCGATAATCGCAATATTTCGAATCGGAGTCATGGGGTAGGGAAAAGCGCCGCGAAGGTACGCCTTTCCCTAGACCTGACCGAGATTAATCCAGATTATCAAATCGGTAGAGCGGATCCAGCTCGTGGTCGTGCTGCAGTTCGCAGAGCGGATTGATCAGCCCGTCGGTAAGCCCGTACACCCAGCCGTGCAGGGTAGGCGCCTGGCGCTCCTTCCAAGCTCGTTGAATGATGCTGGTCTTCGCAAGGTTCTGTACCTGTTCGCGGACGTTGTATTCCACCAGTCGGTTGACTCGCTCCGTGGGGTCGGTCGACCGGTCAATATCCTCAGAATAAATTCGGTGAACGTCTTTGATGTTGCGCAGCCATTTGTTAATGATTCCGAAGGAATTGTTGGTCAAGGAAGCCGCTACCCCGCCGCAGCCGTAGTGTCCGCAAACGATTACGTGCTCCACCTTGAGGTAGTGAACGGCGTACTCCAGCACCGAGAGCAGGTTGAGGTCCGTGTGCACCACCATGTTGGCGATGTTTCGGTGCACAAAAATTTCGCCCGGAGCCGTACCCGTTATGGTGTCGGCCGGAACCCGGCTGTCGCTGCAGCCGATCCATAAATACTTGGGCGTTTGAATGCTCGAAAGCCGGTTGAAGTACTCCGGGTCGTCGTGGTGCCGGCCCTCGGACCAGGCCTTATTGGCAAGCAGCAGTTGGTCAATGTCGCGCATAACGGGGCTTAATTAAGTTCGGGAAGGTAGTTCTGGTGCGGACTGCGGCGCACGGTGACCTGGATGTTTTTAAGGGCTGAATGGCGAGCGAAGTCGAGGACTACTTCGAGAATGTCGGGATCGACGAAGTCGGCTTGGGTAAAGTCCAGGAGCAGTTCGGCGCCGTTTGGAAGCGCTTCAAGCGATTGCTTGAGCTTGCCTTTGTTCAAAAAGCTCACGTTGCGGCGAAGCTGGAGGATGTAGTTGCTGCCGATGTGGGTCAGGGAAACGGAGCTCTTGAAGTCGTTGAACGCGATGAACACCGTGGCGATCAGGAGTCCGACCGAAATGCCCCGGAGCAGGTCGGTGAACAAAATGGCGAAGACCGTGACGGCGAAGGGGATCCATTGAAGCGGGCCCTGGAGTGCGAGCGGCTTGATGACTCGGGTAGGGTGGGTTAGCTTGTAGCCGGTGGCAATGAGGACGGCGGCCAAGGTGGCCAAAGGAATCAGGTTGAGTACCCGGGTCAGGAGCACTGCACTCAGGGCGAGGATCACCCCGTGAAGCACGGCACTCCACCGGGATTGCGCGCCCGCTTGGGCGTTTACGCTGGTGCGCACCACGACGGAGGTTACCGGCAGGCCGCCAAGCGCCCCCGAAATCAGGTTGCCGGCCCCCTGGGCCATCAGTTCGCGGTTGGTTGGCGTTACCCGTTTGAGCGGATCGATGCGGTCGGCGGCTTCGATGCTTAACAGGCTTTCGAGGCTGGCAATGATTGCGAGGGAGAGCGCGGTGGTCCATACCAAGGGGTTGGCAAGGCCGCTCCATTGGGGCGTGGCCCAGGTGCTTCCGAACTCGGGGAGTTGCACGCGGTGGGTCGAACCGATGGCCCAACCCGGACCCAACAGGTCGGGGAGCAGGTGGGCGAGTAAGGTGCCTCCGGCGACCGCGATCAGGGCTGCGGGGAGAATTTTACCTAAGGCCGATTTGGTGTAGCCAACGTACTCGGCGAGCTGCAGCACGGCGAGCGTAGCAAAACCCACCAGGGCGGCGCCGGGAGTGAGCGACCCAAGGGCATGAACCACGGCGCTGAAGGTGTTTTCGGAGCCGGGTTGGTCGAAGCCCTCGTCGCCGAAGTAGTCGGCGTCGTAGCCGACCAGGTGCGGAACCTGCTTTAGTATAAGGATGAGCCCGATGGCAGCCATCATGCCTTTAATGACGGTATTGGGTACGTAGTGGCCCACCACGCCCAGGCGAAGCAAGCCAAGCCCTACCTGAAATGCGCCCGACAGCACTACGGCCACCAAGAAGAGTTCAAAGCTTCCGAGATCGGAAATTGCGGCCAAAACCACCGTCGTCAACCCGGCGGCCGGGCCGGACACGCTCAGCGGCGATTGGCTGAGCAAACCAATAACTACGCCCCCAACAACTCCGGCAATAATTCCGCTCAGCAGGGGAGCGCCCGAGCCCAAGGCAATGCCCAAGCAAAGGGGCAAGGCCACGAGAAAAACAACCAGCGAGGCGGGCAAATCAGCACTGGGCACAAACGAATTGATCTTCATATAACGGGTCTTGATAGCGAATATAGGGGGCACTTATGCAGGGAGCACTGCCCTGTCGTCTACTTTTTTGGGCAATCCAACTCAATTACTTGGGTAAAAAAATTCCCATCCGACTAACTTGGATTACCTTTGGCGCCCCTTTTAACCTCACTCCATGCGCACTAAGTACCAAGACCTTATCGAACAGACCTTCGAGTGGCCGCAGCAAGAGTTTTCGACGCACGACTCCGAACTCTACTGGCACGACATTCCCGTCATGGAGATCATCAAGCAGTACGGCACGCCCCTAAAGGTGACCTACCTGCCTAAAATTTCGGAACACATTCAGCGCGCCAAGCGCATGTTCAACGTGGCCATGGCCAAGGTCGATTACCAGTCGGACTACCATTTTTGCTACTGCACCAAGTCGTCGCACTTTCAGTTCGTGCTCGAAGAAGCGCTCAAAAACGACATCCATTTGGAGACCTCCTCGGCCTTCGACATCAACCTCATCGAGACCCTTGAAGAGGAGGGACGCATTACCAAAGACCAGTTCGTCGTGTGCAACGGCTACAAGCGCGCCCAGTATACCGAGAACATTGCGCGCCTGATCAACAACGGGTGGACGAGCGTGATTCCCGTATTGGACAACCGCGAAGAGCTCGAGTTGCTCATGGAACAGGTCAATCCAGACAACGCGCATCCGGTCAAGGTGGGCATTCGCATCGCAGCCGAAGAGGAACCCAAGTTCGAGTTCTACACGTCGCGCTTGGGCATTGGCTACAAGGAAGTGGTGCCGATGTACAAGAACTACATCCAAAATCAGCCTAATGTGGAGTTGAAAATGCTCCATTTCTTCATTAACACGGGCATCAACGACACGGCCTACTACTGGAACGAGCTCAACAAGGCGGTGCGCGTGTACATCCAGCTCAAGAAGATTTGCCCTTCGCTGGACTCGCTCAACATCGGCGGCGGATTTCCCATTAAGAACTCGCTGTCGTTCAGCTACGACTACGAGTACATGGCCGAAGAAATCATGGCGCAGGTCAAGCAGACCTGCAACGCCGAGGGCATTGAGGAACCCCACATCTTCACCGAGTTCGGCAGCTACACCGTCGGTGAATCGGGCGCCACCTTCTACAGCATCATGGGCGAGAAAAAGCAGAACGACCGCGAAAAGTGGTTCATGATCGACTCGAGTTTTATGACGACGCTTCCCGACGCCTGGGCCATCAACAAGCGCTTCATCATGCTGGCCATCAACAATTGGGACCTTGACTACGAGCGCGTACTCTTGGGCGGACTCACCTGCGACAGCGACGACTACTACAATTCCGAACAGCACTCCAACGCGATTTTCTTGCCCAAACTCAAGGGCGAAACGCCCCAGTACATCGGATTTTTCAATACCGGCGCCTACCAGGAGTCCATCGCCGGCTACGGGGGCATTCAGCATTGCCTGATTCCCGCGCCCAAGCACGTGGTCATCAGCCGCGACGCCAACGGAGACTGGAATACCCGCCTCTTCGCCAAGGAGCAGAGCTACAAATCCATGCTCAAAATTCTCGGCTACTAAGTCATTTGGGAGCCCACGGGGCTCCGTACGTTTGTTTCGCAATCCCTTAAATTCCCCTCGGCCATGTCACGCGGACCCATTTCTCAGTTCATCGAAAACCACTACAAGCACTTTAACGCGGCGGCCCTCGTCGATGCCGCCAAGGGCTACGAAGCCCACCTGACCGCCGGAGGCAAGATGATGGTCACCCTCGCGGGCGCCATGTCGACGGCCGAGCTCGGCCGTTCGTTTGCCGAAATGATCCGCCAAGGCAAAGTCGACATCATCAGCTGCACGGGCGCCAACCTCGAAGAGGACCTCATGAACCTGGTGGCCCACAGCCACTACGAGCGCGTGCCGCACTACCGCGACCTCACACCGGCCGAGGAGCGCGACCTGCTGGACCGCGGACTCAACCGCGTGACCGACACCTGCATTCCCGAAGAAGAGGCCTTCCGCAAGCTGCAGCACCACATCCACAAGGTGTGGTCCGCCGCCGAAGCCAAGGGCGAGCGCTACTTTCCCCACGAGTACATGTACCAAATGATCCGCTTGCCCGAATTTGCTGCCGAGTACGACGCCGCGGTCGACCCCGCCAACTCGTGGATGCTGGCCGCCGCCGAGCGCAACCTGCCCATCATCGTTCCGGGTTGGGAAGACAGCACCATGGGCAACATCTTCGCCAGCTACGTCATCAAAAACGAGCTCAAGGCCAGCACCATGAAGTCGGGCATCGAGTACATGGCCTGGCTCGCAGACTGGTACGTGGCGAACTGCCGAAACCCCAAAAATCCGACCGCACCCTCCGTGGGCTTCTTTCAGATTGGCGGAGGTATTGCGGGCGACTTCCCCATTTGCGTTGTTCCGATGCTCTACCAAGACATGGAAATGGAAGACATTCCCTTCTGGGGCTACTTCTGCCAAATCTCGGATTCAACCACTTCCTACGGCTCCTACAGCGGCGCCGTGCCCAACGAAAAAATCACCTGGGGAAAGCTCGACATCGACACGCCAAAATTTATTGTCGAGTCTGATGCTACAATCGTTGCTCCGCTTATGTTTGCGTGGATACTTAAATGGTAATCTACCCTCATGGAAAAGCGACGCATTATCGTTGACTACAAGAACATTACCTCGGAACAGCTCTCGCTGATCACCGATCGATACCCGGAGGGATTCGCTCCCGAAGACATGATTTCGTTCAAAAACGCCAAGGGGGAGACCGTGCGCGCGGTGCCCTTGGAGACCGAAGACACCAAATATTTGTTCAAGGTTTCCATCGAAATGGAGCGCCGCATGGAGGCCTTCATGGACGAGGACGACGATGCGGAACCCGCCACCGAAGAAGATTCCGCTCCCGAAGCCGAAGTGGCCGAAGACCTCGACGACTAAGCCTTCCTATCTTTTTAAGATCCAGCTTCGTCAACGCGGGGCTGGATTTTTTTGCCAGTTACTAGTAACGAGTTACATGTTTCTGGCTAATTCAGCGTTTGTGGTAGGCGCCGGCTCGCGCAACGGCTCGGCCGGTCCATACGAGTTCGGCCAGTGCCGAAAGCACATGCTCGGTGCTTAGCCCGGTCGCGCGCTGGAGCTCGTCAACCCGGCAGGGGCCCTGAAGGGCGTTCAGGACGGCCGCGAGGTGGCCCTTTAGCGGATCACCGGCTTCGCTCGGGCTTCGGACAGACCAGTTGAGGTGAGCCAAAACTTGGTCGGGATGTAGGGCCATTTGGGCGACTTGGTCGGCAATCAAGCTCAGGCAGCCCTGGCTGTGTACGTCGTGTACCCTTCCCGGCAGGGCAAAAACGCTGCGGTCGTAGCCATGGGCGAGCTTGGCGGTGATGGATGCGCCGCTTTGCACGGACGCTTCGACCACGAGCACCGCGTCGCTAAGGCCAGCAATGATGCGGTTTCGGCGCGGAAAATTGCTTGCTCGGGCGGGAACCCCAAAAGGCCACTCAGAAATCCATGCCCCCCCGGACAGGAGGATGCGCTCGGCGAGCCGCGCGTTGGCGCGCGGCTGCGCGGCGTCGAGGCCGTGGGCCAGCACCGCCCAGGTCGGAAGCCCCGACCGCAAGGCCTCGCCGTGGGCGGCCGCGTCGATGCCCAAAGCCAGCCCGCTGACGATCGTGGGCTGGGCCGCCCCGAGCGCGTGCACCCAAAACTCGGTGTGGAGCAACCCATCGGGTGTGGGCGATCGCGTACCGACCACCGCGAGCACCCGGTCGCTCTCGCCAAGGGATCCGCGAACAAACAGCAGCGGCGGCGGGTCGCTGGAATGCGCAAGCCGGGACGGATAGTCGGGCGACTCAATCGGGATGCAGCGAATCCCGTGGTCCGCGTGCTGCTGCACCGTGCGGCGAACCTCGTGCAGCTGGTGGAGCACCGTCTTGTTCCAACGGCTCGGAATCTGCTGCGATTCTTGCTGAAACGCGGCAAACGTCGGGGCGATTTGGCGGAGCCAGTTCAGGGGTTGCTTGTGCTCCGCTTCGAGGAGGCGCAGGGCCAGGAGGTATTCGTGTTCTTCAGTCATGGTCCCAAGGTCGCACGCCGAAAATCTCGGAGTCGGTAGTAAACGTAAGCAGTCGTTTAGTACATTTGCCGTCCACTTGGGGGTATAGCTCAGCTGGCTAGAGCGCTTGCATGGCATGCAAGAGGTCGTCGGTTCGACTCCGACTATCTCCACGGAACACGAAAAAACCCCGCCGATTCGGCGGGGTTTTTTTATTCACAACCAAAAGAAAATCAGGACTTCCCTCCGCCCTTCGACACCTTCTTGGACTGAAAGCGCGTCAGGTGCTCGTGGAGATTACGCTTCACCGACTCAATAAATTCCTGAGCCTGGGGACTTAAATTCTTGCCCTCGGGCCACACCAGCGACCAGTAACTGCGAATCGGAAGTCCGCGCACCGGCTGAATAAACAGGTTGCGCTGCTCGAGATCCGACAAAATACTGACCTTGGGCATAATCGAATACCCGAGCCCCGCGAGAATTGACTGCTTGATGGCCTCGTTGGACGAAAGCTCCAGGCGCATCTTCACGTTGATCCCGTGCTGCTGCACGTAGCGCTCCATCATCTGCCGGGTTGCGGAACCGGGCTCGCGGAACAGCAGCGAAATACTTCCAAGGCGGTCGGGAGACCAAACCTCCCCCGAACTGGGCGGCGTGGCCCCCACCAGCACAAACTCGTTGTCCATCACCGGAAACTCCGCCAAGCGCATGTCGGGCTTAAGCGAAATCAGCGCCAGGTCCACCTCATTGGCCGCGAGCTGCGCCATCACTTGGGCCTTATTGGACACGCTCAAGCTGATGTCCACCGACGGATTGCTGTGCGCGAACGGAGCGAGCAGGTAGGGCGCGATGTACTTGCCCGTGGACACCGTGCTCAGGCGAAGGGTCCCCGAAATTTCACCCTGGTAGTCGGCCAGGCACTGATTAACCCCCTGGGTACTGCGCAGCACGTCCTCGGCCTTCTTGGCCACCGAGCGTCCAAACTCCGTCAGGTACAGCCGCTTGTGCACGATTTCGGTCAGCGGAAGCGGAAAATGGGCCTGAAAATTTTTGAGTTGAATCGACACCGCAGGCTGCGAGAGGTTGAGCTCCTCGGCGGTTTGGGTAACGCTCAGGGTGCGCGACAGGCGCACAAAAATCTCGAGCTGATGCAGGGTGTACTTCATAAAAACATTTAATGTTTGCAAAGCTAACACCCTATGTTTATAAAAGTTCAATTCGCGGCAGTTTTGCGCTGTGAAATGGCGCCCCCATCCGTGGCAATCCGCGTGGATCGCAAGCATGCACCGCAAGGAGGAGTGGCTTAACCCCATTTTTTATGCGGCCTGGGGCTGCGCGCTTAAGCCCGTGCCGGGCATTGACACCGACATTTTTGGCACCTTCAGCGGCGAAGTTCCGCGCCCCGGCGACGTGCCCACCACCCTGCGCCGCAAGGTGGCGCTGGCAGCGGACCGGCACCCCGAGGCCGAAGTCGTCGTGGCCACCGAGGGCTCCTTTGGCCCCGACCCGGTGCTGGGATGGATTCCGTTGCACGAAGAGGTTCTGCTCTGGGCCTGGCCCCGCGCCGGAGCAGAACTTTGGGTGACCCATCGAAGCCACGACACCAACTTCAGCGCCTGCAGCGAATCCGACTGGGGAGCCGTGCGGCAATGGGCGGAGCGGGTTGGGTTCCCGGCGGCCCACCTAATTCTGCGCCGTGGCGACGGCGTGGTTCTGGCGAAGGGCCTTCGAAATTGGACGGAATTGGAAGGGCTCTGGCGCGAAACGTCGGCCGCCTACGGCGTGCCTTCGCTCGAAACCGACATGCGGGCCGACCGAAATCCCCGCCGTCAGGAAGCGCTGCGGGAACTGGCGCGCAAAACCGTGGAGTCCATGCACGCGCTGTGCCCGTCCTGCGGATTTCCCGGCTTTGTTCCGCGCCCCGCTTCGCCGGGCGCGCCCTGCCGCGCCTGCGGCGCGCCCACGCGGCTCCCCGCCGAACTCCGCGCCGAATGCCGGCAATGCCACGCCGCGCAAAGCCTTGCCTCCCCCCACCAACTTCAGGGCGTTGACCCGGGCCAATGCGACCGATGCAACCCGTGAATCCTGACCTGATCGTGCGGGGGGCGACCGTCACCCACCGCGGCACCACCTCGGTCTGCGACCTCTGGGTGCGCGGCGGCCGTGTGGAACGCCTCGAACCCTCCATTTCGCTGCCGCCCGGGGCTTCGCCGCGCGAACTCGACGCCCGCGGACTCTGGCTTCTTCCCGGCGTCATCGACAGCCACGTCCACTTTCGGGACCCCGGGTTTCCGGCCAAAGGAAGCATGCACAGCGAATCGCGCGCCGCGGTGGCGGGTGGCGTGACCACGGTGTTCGACATGCCCAACACGCTTCCGCCCACCATGGACGTGGAATCCTGGACCGACAAAATGCGCCGGGCCCGGCAGCGCATGTGGACCAACTACGCCTTCTACGCCGGGGTGCACGCCGAGCGCTGGCAGGATGCGCTGGCCATCGACCCGACGCAGATTCCCGGTTACACCGACGACGGGCTGTACATGCAGGAACGCGGCGTCCTGCTCTGCAACCACCCCGAAGTGCTCGAGCGGGTTTTGCTCGAGGTGCCCAAGCTCCTGGCGCTGCACTGCGAAGATGAAGTTCGGATTCAGGCCCAGCTGCTGGAGGCCCAGCGCGAATTCGGCACGGAAATGCCCGTGCGCCTTCACAGCCAAATTCGCGACGAGGAGGCCTGCGTGACGGCGACCCAGCGCGTGCTCGAGGTGCAGCGCGCGGTTCCGCGGCCCATTCACGTTTTGCACGTTTCGACCGCCCGCGAGGTGCAGTTGATCCGAGCCGCCGCCGCCGAGGGATTGCCGGCAACCGCCGAGCTTTGTGTGCACCACGCCACCTTTAGCCAGGGCGACTACGGTCGTTTGGGCGCTGCCATTCGGTGGAATCCGTCGGTCAAGGCGAGCACCGACCGCGACTACCTGCGCCAGGCGGCG
>Ga0315907_10006317_pt1 | contig 12601 bp, 9 predicted proteins | sample LakEriMetagenome_3_FD_203525 | JGI IMG/M metagenome (GOLD analysis project Ga0315907, IMG submission 203525) | Freshwater fungal communities from buoy surface, Lake Erie, Ohio, United States - Buoy 12 MA123 | ecosystem: Environmental > Aquatic > Freshwater > Lake > Lake biofilm | place: USA...
AGCAGAGTTGAAGGCGTGAGACGCATCCAACGAGAACATCCATTAACGAGCCTGATCATTCTTGATGACGCTTTTCAGCATCGCGCCGTAAAAACGGGGTTTTCTATCCTTCTCACCGATCACAGCCGACCGTTTTACAGGGATCACATGCTTCCGACGGGAAATCTCCGGGAATGGCGAATAGGTAAAAAAAGAGCTGATTGTGTGATCGTGACCAAGTGTCCGAAGGATCTCGATCTTGCGGCCCGAAATGAAATTAAAAAAAGTTTAAGATTTGCTCCGGAAAAAGTCTTTTTCTCCCGTATTTCCTATGGTGAACCGGTGGCATTCACGCAAGAACGAGCAACATCCGTGAACATATTACTGGTGACGGGGATCGCGAATGCCTCTCCCCTTTTGAACCATCTCCGACAAAGCTTTCATGTAAAGCATTTGGAGTATGCCGATCATTATGCATTTACCAGCGCAGACATTCAGGAAATTCATCAAAAATTTGATACTTTTGCAACCGAACCCACGATCATACTGACCACTGAAAAAGATTTCATGCGTCTGAAAGATCGGGTTAAAGAATGGAAAATGGACCAATACCCCTGGTATTTTCAGCCAATCTCCATTGAAATAGACGAAGAAGAAGAATTTAAAGCATTAATAGATAGTTATGTTGACACAGTTTAAAGAATCCGTTGCCTACATTAAAGGAAGAACAAAAGTTGAACCTACGATCGGGATCATTCTGGGTACAGGTTTGGGAGGATTAGTAAAAGAGATCACTGTAATTGATGAGATCGCCTACCAAGATATTCCTCACTTTCCAGTATCTACGGTTGAAAGCCATTCCGGTAAACTGATCTTCGGAGAACTTGGCGGAAAAAAAGTAATGGCAATGCAGGGTCGTTTCCACTACTACGAAGGCTACAACATGCAGCAGGTTACCTACCCTGTTCGCGTGATGAAACTATTAGGAATCGAGCGTTTGTTCGTATCGAATGCTTCCGGCGGAGTTAATCCAGATTTCGAAGTTGGTGAGATCATGATCATGGACGATCACATCAACCTCTTCCCTGCCCACCCACTGATCGGAAAGAATTTCGACGAACTCGGTCCACGTTTCCCGGATATGAGTGAGCCGTATGATCCTGAAATGATCGAAATGGCAAAGCATATCGCTGCAGAAAATAATATTAAAGTTTCAGTTGGCGCTTACGCCGGTCTTACAGGACCAACCCTTGAAACACCGGCAGAGTACCGCTATGTAAGGGCGATCGGAGCAGATGCAGTTGGAATGTCAACCGTACCTGAAGTAATCGTGGCGCGTCACATGGATATCCCATGTTTTGCGATCTCCATCATCACCGATCTTGGTGTACCGGGTAAGATCCACAAGGTTTCCCTTCAAGACGTGATCGATGTAGCGAACAGACAGGAGCCAAAGATGACATTGATCATGCGCGAACTAATTGCACGCATTTAATCCATGGAAGAAGCGATCAGAAATAAATACGAAGCCGTAATCGGTCTGGAAGTGCACGCTCAGATGCTGACGCGATCCAAGGCCTATTCCAGCGACGTGAACGAATACGGAGCGCAACCAAACACGAATGTAAGTGTGATCACGCTTGGACATCCAGGAACATTGCCAAAGATGAACAAGAAGACAATCGAGTTTGCGATCAAACTAGGATTGGCGTGCGGCTGTGACATAGCGCGAGAGCAGTATTTTGCCCGCAAAAACTATTTCTATCCCGATCTACCGAAAGGGTATCAGATCACACAAGATAAAACACCCATCTGTACCGGTGGATCGATCCACATCAAACTGGAAGACGGCACCGATAAATCCATTGGATTAACGCGTATCCACATGGAAGAAGATGCCGGAAAAAGCATTCACGATGTGGATGTCTTCGACACATTAGTCGATCTGAATCGAGCTGGTGTTCCATTGCTGGAGATCGTATCTGAGCCGGATATCCGTTCATCACAGGAAGCATACAACTATTTGACCGAAGTTCGAAAGTTGGTTCGTTACCTGGATATATGTGACGGGAACATGGAGGAAGGTTCACTTCGCTGTGACGCCAACATTTCCGTTCGATTGAGGGGGCAAGCTGAATTCGGAACGAAGGTCGAAGTCAAGAACATGAACTCGATCCGTAACGTGCAGCGCGCCATCGAATTTGAGATCACACGCCAGATCGAAGCGATCGAAAAAGGCGAAACACTTTATCAGGAAACACGATCATTCGATGCTTTAAAGGGAATCACGATCTCTATGCGTTCGAAAGAAGCAGCAAACGATTACCGTTATTTTCCTGAACCGGACCTTCAGCCACTGATCATGGATGAAAAACAGATCGCTACGATCAAAGCTGAGATGCCCGCTCTTCCGAGAGAATTGTTCCTGAAATACACGAAAGAACTTGGATTGTCAGATTACGATGCTTACAATCTCACGGACAACAAAGGGATCGCCCTATACTATGAAGCGATCATCAAGCATACAGGCAACTATAAAGCAGCCGCAAACTGGATGATGGGAGATGTAAAATCTTACCTGAACGAATTCGGCGTTGAGATCGATCATTTTCCATTAAATCCCGATAGCATTGCTGCCTTGATCAAGCTGATCGACGAGGGGAAGGTATCCACTTCTATCGCATCACAGAAGATCTTCCCTGAAATGCTCAGTCAAAAAGATAAGACACCGCTTCAGCTGGCAGAGGAAATGAATCTGATACAGGATTCCAATGAAGATGCAATCATCGGATTTATTCATGAGGTCATTGCACAACATCCTGCTGAGGTTGAACGTTACAGAAACGGTGAAAAACAGTTGGTTGGTTTCTTCATGGGACAATTGATGAAAGTTTCCAAAGGGAAAGCTGATCCAAAGACCGCCAATGCATTGATGAGACAAACATTAGAAGCTTAACATGAGGTATATTCCATTCTTATTATCATTGATCGTGCTATTTTCTTGTGGTGAACAAGAGGAAGAGGCAAATCAGGAAGATCAACTCAAGCAGAACTTTTCGGTCTCAGGAACGATCGAAGGAGCAGGAAATTCTCCTATTTACCTTGAAGCTTTAAGTCAACAGGGAACGATAAGTGTTGCCCAGAGCACCGTTGAAGCCAATGGTGCGTTCAAAATGGTTGGCAACATACCCGGAATGGGGATCTATCAATTGCGTCTCGGTGAAGCCAATGACAAGATCATTCCTCTTACGCTGTCTCCTGATGAGCATGTGAAGATCCGCACTAATTTTACTGAATACGCCACAAAACCGGCAGTTAGTGGCACGACGTGGGCTGATGTCATGAACAGATACATGGACAAGTTCGGAGTTTTTGCTAAAGGTCAAATGGAACTGAATGCTTTAGAGGGAAAGATCACAGAAGAGGAGATGATGATCCGTTTCCTCGCGATCAAAAAACCGATAGATGAATTTGCCCGTGCTGAGATGAGAAAGGATCCTGCGAATCCCTTTAATATCGTTCTATCGACAGCAACTTCACCGAATATGGGATTCAAGGACTGGGATCCAGCAAATCTTGAAGTTTTGAAACTGGTTGCTGAAGCTTACAAGAAGAAGTACAAGGATTCACCAATGGCGGCAACCATGGAGAATCAGGTATTCCAGATTGAAAATGCCTTCAACGAGTACAAGAACAGTATTTCCGCAGCGCCGGGAGCAAAGACTGCTCCTGAAATTGCCATGAAAAATACGGCTGGTAAGATCCTCAAACTATCCTCCCTTCGAGGCAAGATCGTCCTGATCGATTTCTGGGCAAGCTGGTGTGGGCCTTGCCGTCGCGAAAATCCGAATGTTGTCAAGCTATACAACAAGTACAAAGACAAGGGATTCACTGTATTTTCCGTTTCACTTGACAGCGATGCAGATGCATGGAAAAAAGCGATCACACAGGATGGATTGATCTGGCCGAACCACGTAAGTGACCTGCTGGGTTGGCAAACTCCAATGACACAACTCTATGGATTCAACAGCATCCCACATACCGTTTTAATCGACAAGAACGGCAAAATCCTCGGCGTTGGATTGCGCGGAGAAATTTTGGAACAAAAATTGAAAGAACTCATTCCAAACTAAAAAACTATGCGCTATACCTTCTTCGTTCTGACGCTGCTTGCAGGATTAACCGTTTTTTCTCAAAAACCTGTTAATGTTAGTGTTACAGGCAATATTTTCAATGCTTCGGTTGATTCCATATCGCTTTCACAATACTATGGTTCGCACTATGTCGACCACATTAAAGTACCATTGACGAAAAAAGGTGATTTCAGCATAAAAGGTACTATCCCGAATCCTGACTATTATGTGCTCCGAGTTGGGGGATCTCACGTGAATCTTATACTGCGCGAAGGTTCCGACATCAAACTTTACGGTGACGGGGCCAATATTTACGCATTCTCGAATATCGTTGGTTCGGATGAAAGCAGTAAGATGAATGATTTTGTAAAGATCCTTACCGTATGGAATACCAAGCGTGACTCTGCAATCGCATTGATCCAGAAGAATCCCGAACTTCAGACAGAGATCAGTAATTCAATGACCAATGAATTCTACACGTTCCAAAGTAATTTACAGACGTTCATTGCTCAGAACCAGAACTCTGCCGCGTTATTGCCGGCATTGTCAACGGTTGATGCTGAGAACGACTTTGCAACATATGAATCGCTCGTTCTTCAATTGAACGTGGCTTTCGGAGATTCTCCATCTATAAAGGAAGTGTATAAAAACTACCTTCAACTGAAAGCAAGACGAGAAGCCGCAAATTTATTGGCGCCCGGAAAAGAAGCCCCGGACTTCGAAGAATTGCGTCTCGATGGTGTAACAAAAATGAAGTTATCTGATCTAAGAGGACAAGTTGTATTGCTTGATTTCTGGGCAAGCTGGTGCGGTCCTTGTCGCCGCGAGAATCCGAATGTAGTTCGTCTTTATGACATCTACAAAAAGGACGGATTTACAGTTATGAGTGTTTCACTGGATAAAGATAAGGCCGCTTGGGAGGCAGCAATTCAGAAGGACAATCTTGGCTGGCCAAACCACGTTTCAGATCTCGGCTTCTGGTCAAGTAAAGTTGCGCAACAGTATCAGGTAAAGGGCATTCCTTTCACTGTGCTCATTGATCGTGACGGAAAGATCATCAAGACGAATTTACGTGGAGAGGAGCTTGAAGCTGAGCTAAAGCGCATCTTCGGTCGTTAAGTATGTCAAAAGAAGCGCGTACAACTATCTATTTTGCATCTGATTTTCATTTGGGTGTACCGTCTTATGAGAAAAGTCTTGATCGCGAAAAGGCTATCGTTTCCTGGTTGGATCATATCGCTCCCAGCGCAAAAGAGATCTTTCTGGTTGGTGATATCTTTGATTTCTGGTTCGAATACAAGCATGCAATCCCAAAAGGATTTGTGCGGTTGCAGGGAAAGATCGCCGAATTAGCCGATAGTGGCATTCCAATCCACGTTTTCACTGGGAATCATGATATGTGGATCTTTGATTATCTACCAAAGGAATTGGGTATCCAATTGCACAGGGAACCCGTGATTCGGGAATTCAATGGAAAGAAATTTCTAATCGGTCATGGTGATGGTTTAGGTCCGGGAGATCGCGGATATAAATTCATCAAGAAAGTTTTCCAGAATAAATTTTGTCAGTGGTGTTTTGCACGATTGCATCCCAATTTTGGAATCTGGCTGGCAAACTATTCGTCACGAACCAGTCGTGCCGCTACCGGTCAGGAGGATGAAATTTTCCTCGGAAAAGAGAATGAATGGCTGTATATCTACTGTCAGGAAGTCCTGCAAAACGAACACTTTGATTATTTTATCTTTGGTCACCGACACCTACCTTTGAGATTGGAGCTAACAGATCGTTCGACCTATCTCAACCTGGGGGATTGGATTAAATACCGAACCTATCTCATTTTTGACGGAGAAAAAGCGGAAGTAAAGGAATGGCATTCAAACGGACCTCAGGATTACAAGATTTCCCTTTAATTCGCTCCTTGTAAATCATTTATTTGTGTAATTTGGTCCTGTTAACATACCCATCATGACACACTCTTTCGATACTGACTGGACCAAAGAAGAATTCAAGGCATACCTTTTACTCTATGCCGCAAACGCGAATTATTTCGAGAGTGATGCAGAAAAGGAAAAGATCCTCCTGATGGTCGATGAAAATACCTACAAGCGCATCCACAGAGAGCTAGATCATGATAACGATTACCAAAGCATCCAGAAAATCCTTCATAACGTGGAGAAGTTCCATTATTCAAAAGACGATCTCGATGGGCTGATCTCAGACATCAACCGCGTGTTTGATGCGAACGGAGAGCACGATCTTTTAGAGGACGAATTATTGATGGCGTTAAAGCGATTGCTGAAGTAAACCCCATGAAACTAGTGATTCTTTTTTCATGTAATGAGTGGAGAATACATTACAAAGAAAGCATTACATCCCCGGCATTCCACCGCCCATACCTTTCATTTGCTTCATCATGCTCATCATGTTCTTCGGATTGGACATGAGTTTCATCATTTTCTTCGTATCCTCGAACTGTTTCATCAGTTTGTTGACCTCCTGAATATTCGTTCCACTCCCTTTTGCTATCCTGTTTTTTCGCTGACCATTCATGAGATGTGGATTTGCTCTTTCCTGCGGCGTCATGGATAATATAATCGCTTCAATGTGTTTAAATGCATCATCCTGAATATCGACATCTTTCATTGCCTTCCCCATGCCTGGTATCATTCCCATGAGGTCCTTGACGTTACCCATTTTCTTGATCTGTTGTAATTGACCAAGGAAGTCATTGAAATCGAACTGATCTTTCTGGATTCGTCGCTGGAGCTTGCGTGCTTCCTCTTCATTGAACTGTTCCTGAGCACGTTCCACCAAAGATACAACGTCTCCCATCCCAAGGATACGGTCAGCCATACGTGAGGGGTAGAATACATCAAGTGCATCCATCTTCTCCCCTGTACCGACGAACTTGATCGGTTTTTCCACGATTGCTTTGATCGATAAGGCAGCACCACCGCGCGTATCACCGTCGAGTTTGGTCAGAACAACTCCGTCAAAATTTATCTTATCGTTGAAGGCCTTGGCCGTATTGACTGCATCCTGTCCTGTCATGGAATCCACAACAAACAATGTTTCAGTCGGCTGGATGGCTTGTTTTACGCGTGCGATCTCATCCATCATCTGCTCATCGATAGCAAGACGACCAGCAGTATCGACGATCACCACATTGAATCCTTTACTTTTCGCATGCTGAATAGCTGCCTCAGCGATCTTCACCGGATCTTTCTCATCCTTGTTCGAATATACCTCGATCCCAAGCTGATCTCCCAATACATGCAGCTGATCGATCGCCGCCGGACGATACACATCACATGCAACCAATAAAACGTTCTTTCCTTTCTTCGATTTCAGGTAGTTCCCCAGTTTTCCGGAGAAAGTGGTCTTACCGGATCCCTGAAGTCCAGACATCAAGATAATCCCCGGGTTTCCTTTGATGTTGATCTCCGACTCATTTCCTCCCATCAACTCTACCAACTCTTCGTGACAGATCTTGATCATCAACTGGCCCGGTGAAACGGATTTCAACACATCGCGACCCAGTGCTTTTTCCTTCACGGAATTTGTAAAATCCTTTGCGGTCTTGAAATTGACATCTGCATCCAATAAGGCACGACGTACTTCCTTCAGCGTTTCTGCAACGTTGATCTCCGTGATCTGTCCATGACCTTTGAGTACTTTGAACGCTCTTTCAAATTTGTCGGTAAGATTTTCAAACATGATGTTGGGATTTATGCTGCAAAATTAAGGAAAAAAGGGGATTTTCAACACATAGGCACATAGGAATTTATTCATAAGAAGTGGTGGTGAGGGCATAAAGAGGAATCGCCGGTGGCGTTTCACTGCGGTAATTTGGAACAAGTACCAAATTTTCACCAAATAAGGCATTTAAGGCTGCAACCACATAAGACAAATGAGAGCAAATAAGTGGAAGTTGGAACCGCCGGTGGCGTTTCTGATGAGATTACGGGAGGATGCTTGAGGGGTAAATACGGAGAGCACCGTGGAACACAGAGGGCGCAGAGGATATGAACCGCGAGGAACGAACCATATAAGGCATATAAAGATCGAACCACTTAAGACACATAAGGGCACATAAGTTGGAATCGCCGGTGGCGTTTCTGATGAGATTACGGGAGGATGCTTGAGTGGTAAACACGAAGGGCACCGTGGAACACAGAGGGCGCAGAGGATATGAACCGCGAGGAACGAACCATATAAGGCATAAAAGGATTGAACCACTTAAGGCACATAAGGGCACATAAGTTGGAATCGCCGGTGGCGTTTCTGATGAAATTACGGGAGGATGCTTGAGTGGTAAACACGGAGGGCACCGTGGAACACAGAGGGCGCAGAGGATATGAACCGCGAGGAACGAACCATATAAGGCATATAAAGATCGAACCACTTAAGGCACATAAGGGCACATAAGTTGGAATCGCCGGTGGCGTTTCAGGATAAAATCTTGTTGAACTAGACGTTGGCTGTGTTGAGTCGGCTGTTCTTGCGGCTGTAACCGAAATAGATCAGGAGTCCTACCAACAACCACACACCGAAACCTACCCAATTGGACAGGCTCAATTCGCTCATCATATAGAGGCAGCTTACGAGCCCGAGCATTGGGATCAGGGAGAGGTTGTGCGTGATCGAGAAATAGGTTAGCATCAACGTGATCAACAAGAAAATGTATGTCGGGATCTTGTGTTTGAACAGGTCCCATCCTTCGTCGTACATCACATTATCGCTGATGTTGAGATCATTTAACGTTTGAATGTATTCAGGCTCTTCCAGGTCTAAAAGGTATGCCTCCACGTCATTCCCTGTTTCAGCAAATCCTTCCGGATCCATTTCAGCAAGTGAACGCTTCATTTGAGTTACTTCAGACGCCGAAACAGAAGTTAAGATATCCGTTGCGCCAACCACCTGCTTCTCATTTGTCAGGAAGCTCATTGTAGACTGTTTGTTGTAGGTAAACGAAAGGATCACTCCGGCCGCCAGAAGTAAAGGCATCACGTACTTACCGTTCACATAAGGTGTTTTGAACTTACCGCGCGGAATATCCGTTTTGTTTTGAAGTACCAATACACCTGCACACACCACAACAAAAGCGAAAAGCGTTCCGATACTGCAGAGGTCTGTCACCATTGTTAAATTCATGAAAAGTGCAGGAACAGCGACTACAAAACCGACTACGATTGTCGCGAATGAAGGCGTCTTGAATTTCGGGTGGATCTTTGAGAATTTCTTCGGGAGCAGTCCGTCACGGCTCATGCTCATCCAAATTCTTGGTTGCCCCATCTGGAATACCAACAGTACGCTGGCCATTGCAATGACTGCACTCACAGCAATAATTCCAGACATCCATTTCAGATCCAGTTTTTCAAATACATAGGCCAAGGGATCACCGACATTCAATTCCGAATAATTTACCATTCCGGTCAAAACCAGTGCGATGATGATGTAAAGAACCGTACAAATGATTATCGCCCACATCATTCCTCTTGGGAGATCACGCTGCGGGTCTTTGCATTCTTCAGCTGTTGTTGAGATCGCATCAAATCCGATGTATGCAAAGAATACTGCAGAAACACCTTTCAATATCCCTGAAACACCATTGGGTGCAAAAGGATTCCAATTATTCGTATCCACATAAAATATTCCCACGGCTATAACCAACAAGATGATGGCGAGTTTCACAACCACCATCATGTTACTAGCGTTTCGCGATTCCTTCATTCCTTTGTAAACGAGAGCCGTTATAAAAATAATGATCATTAGTGCCGGAATATCTGCCACAAGATGGAACGAACCAATCGTAGGAGCTGTTGTCCATGCGGCATGTGCAGCCTGAATGTTCGTATCAAGCTGTGTGAGTACTTTTCCGCTTTCGATAAGGTTTACCGCTTCGTTGTACCCATTATAGGCTGTAAAATAATCCATCTGGATCCATTGCGGAAGCGAAATATTCATGCCGTGTTCGAGAAGTCCGGTAAAATAATCACTCCAGGAAATGGCAACTGTAATGTTTCCGATCGCATATTCCATGATCAGGGCCCATCCGATGATCCATGCAATGATCTCTCCGAAAGCCACGTATGAATAGGTGTACGCACTACCCGACACAGGCACCATTGAAGCAAACTCGGCGTAAGCGAAAGCAGCAAAACCACAAGCAACAGCTGTAAAGATGAAAAGAAAAATAACCGCAGGACCACCATCAAAACTAGCCTTACCGATAGTACTAAAGATACCGGCTCCGATGATCGCAGCGATACCGAATGCAGCAAGATCCCTCACACCAAGGTGTTTACCCAACGAACCATGTACATCGCCATCCTCATCCTTTTTCAGTTGACCAAGGATCTCATGCACATTTTTTTTTCTGAAAAGACTGTTTAAACGCATATCAGGTTTCATATTCACTATGACGTGGTTGAATTGTAAAAATAGACACTATTCAAGAAAAGACTCCTGTTTTTAAATTTTTCTTTATCAACCAACGTTTCTCCGCTTAAAACCGTTTTTTAAGGTGATCACTGGTCTACAAACAGATTTGAAAGCCAATTGATTGAAATTACCACCAACATTCTGGAGAAATTATTAAGTTTGGTGTATTAAATCAACAACATGAAAAAACAGCTACTTTTCGCTACTTTCTTTCTGAGTGTCGCTTCATTGGCACAAAACGAATTGAACTATTCAAATGAACCGGCAATCGGAGATATCGGAACCATGTACGAGATTGATCCTGCTACAGACCCGCTTGCAGGAACGACAGGTAATGGTATTACCTGGGATTTTTCTCAGATCTCTGCAGTGAGCGGAACTCCCCGTACCATCCAAGTAATTGATGCCACCACTACTCTTGACGCTGCATCTTACCCCACATCTGTGAAAGCATACGATGCCGGAAGTACACTTTTGAATTATTTTAATTCAAGTGCCGCATCCCGCATTTCACAAGGTTTTATTTATGACGAGGCCAGTTTTGGAGTAATCAAAGCCGTGTTCAGTACAGATGAACAAACTCTTTTAACCTATCCCTTCGCTTACGGGAATTCATTCACAGACAATTTTGCAGGAACCCTTGAGTTCAATTTCAATGGTCCGCAGAACTCCGTTTGCACAGGTGTTTCTCATGCAACGATAGATGGATTAGGAACATTGCAGCTTCCCAATTCTATTTCAATTCCAAATGTTCTTCGTCTCAAGCTAGTTGACACCGTTTATACACAGGTAAATGTGGTTGTGATCGGGCTTGTGGATATCGAATTTATCCGCACGCAATATGAGTATTATTCTCTGGCAACCGGAAACCTACCGGTATTCAGCTATGCGAACGTGATCCTGCAGCAGGCAGGCGCGACTACACCACTTCAAGAGACCAATGTGATCTATTCATCAGTATTGCCGACCACAATTGTTGGGGTCGAAGAAAAAACTTCCGAAGAACTAATGATCTATCCGAACCCATCTGAGGGAATGATCACGTTGAGTGGGGATTTCTCATCAACTGCTACTGCAACAGTTTTCGATCAGGCAGGTCGTCTTGTTCATACTACGAACGCGTTACAGAATGTCCAGGTGATCGATCTTTCCGCTCTGGAAAACGGAACTTACCTGCTTGTTGTCACTGATAACGGTGAAAGCGCTGCGCAAATGATCGCATTGCAATAACGAACAATCTTATCTTGATAAAAACCGCTCTTTCAGGGCGGTTTTTTTATGTTCAAATGATCAGTCATGTTACCTTTGAAGATCTCATGAGTTATGCCTAAAATGAATTGGATGAAACAGTACTACTTTCTGATCTTTCTCTTTCCTGTTTATCTGAATGCACAAGTAAATGAAGGTTTAGGGACTGAAGAACGAGCTTATCTGTTTCACATTGTGAAGAAAAGTCCGATCCTGGATAATGCTATTGGTCGCTACTTCGATTATAAAGGTCCGGACGTTCGGCTACCGAATAAGGAGATCAATTACGATTCGATCGAACTCATCATCATTAACCAACCGGATTTTCTCATTATCCGCAAGGAGGAGATCGCAAAATCACCGAAAGGGATCATTGGAGAAGCAGCGAATAAAATGGCCCTTTGGGAATTAAACAAGTTGCTCCTGGCAAAACGCGGCAGTGAAAAGGAGCTGGAACCGTATCAGGAAAAGAGCGCGATATTCGATGCATACCTCATCGAGAAATTACCACCGAATGCACTCAAGGAAAAGGATGGCATCATGCAACCGCATCCAAAGATGATCAACGTGATGAATCCCGGTCTTTCACTCGATGAGAAGATCGCGCTTATTGAAACGATGCGTTTTCTTGAGCCGAATGATCGGATCGTTGCACTAAATGCGATGAACTATGCAACCAATGCATACGTTGAAAAACGAACACTTGAGATCTACCGTGCTCTGGGAGGAGAAGCCACCGATTTTCAGAATATACTCGTAGCAGCAGGAGATGGAAGTTCGACTGCCGGACTGCTGGA
>Ga0315907_10006321_pt1 | contig 12598 bp, 27 predicted proteins | sample LakEriMetagenome_3_FD_203525 | JGI IMG/M metagenome (GOLD analysis project Ga0315907, IMG submission 203525) | Freshwater fungal communities from buoy surface, Lake Erie, Ohio, United States - Buoy 12 MA123 | ecosystem: Environmental > Aquatic > Freshwater > Lake > Lake biofilm | place: USA...
AAGATTCCTAAACGCGCTAGTTGGCATGACCCGTGCCACAGCCATGACACAGCCCGTGCCAACAGCCCGTTGCGCCTGACGCAACAGCCCCTTGACAACCAGCCATGACACAGATCGTGCCACACTACCGATTGTGAAGAAATCATAACCTAGCCATTATTGACAAAATCCCAGCCAAGCCTCATAGTGAGACCAGCGCCCGAAGTACGGTCGCAGCATGGAGGTGGAACCCATGACAGAGATCAAAAACAAGGAGAAGCGCTTCATTGTGAGGGCTCGTAGGACCTATGACCTAGAGGCGGTCGTATGGGCTGAGAGCGGCGAAGAGGCGCTGGAGATCGCAGAGAACGAGACCCCAGAATGGGAGCAAGTGAACGAAGACGAGGAAATCTACGAAGTGGAGGAGGACTGATGCACACAGGAAGCGCTGAGTCCTACAAGGTGATCCGCATGTACGAGAGTGGCAGGCGCTCGCAGGTGCTGGCCAGAGGAATGACGCAGGCAGAGGCGCAGGCGTGGTGCTCGGACCCAGAGACCAGCAGCAGCACGGCAACGTCCGCAGCGGCGAAGCGCCGCACGGCTCGCTACGGTCGCTGGTTTGACGGATGGACGAAGGAATAATACAATAATGCGTGCACGGTGCTGGAAGTCCCAGCGCCGTGCATGCAGCGTAGGAGGTGGATCATGGCATACGAGAATAACCAAGCAGAGTTTGCCATCTACACGAACGCAGTCGTGGTAGAAGGCGAGGTGCTCGGTGGAGTCTACAACACGGCAGATGAGGCGCTGGCAGAGGCTCGCAACTTCGTTGCCGAACTGGAGGGACTGGACCGAGACGGCAATGCAGCGCTGGAGGCGCTGGACGCTGCAGCGCTGGAGGATCGGCTCAATGAGCAGGACGTGGTCGGCTTCGCCATGGTCGCGGAGCGCTCGGTGCTGTTCTCATGACCGAACTGTGGTATTTTCTGGTCGGAGCGCTGGCGCTGCTGGTGCTCCGCACGGCATGGAGGTGAACGTGAAGGCGCAGACGATTATCAAGGAATACGCAACGGACGGCTCGTGGGAGCCTGTATGGGACCGCACCTATCGGGACGCTACCTGCAATGACTGCGGGAAGCGCTTCTGGTGGAAGTGGACGGAACTGGACGCTGAGGTTTGCGACGAGTGTGCGGAGGTGCAAGGATGAGCGAGTTCGTGAGGCTAGACTATTATTCTGACCCAGGGCATGGATGGTACCGCGTGAGGCGCTCGCTGATCTCCGCATACGGAGTGTCGGCGAGTATTTCGCCGTATTCCTACCAGCGCGGGGATTACGTCTATCTTGAAGAGGACGCAGACGTAGGGACCTTCACCCGCGCCGTAGAGGCTGCAGGGGACAAGGTGGAGATTGTCGGGAATACTACGACGAACGAAGATTCTTTCATCCGAAGCATGGACCGATACGTAGGAGGTGCAGCATGAGTAGGTTTGAGGTAGCTCACGGAGAACACTTGGCGCTCGGAGAGCGCCTGACCGTATGGATCGGACGCTACGAGAGCGACGAGCCTAGCCTGATCTTCACCGTGGAGGACGACGGCTTCGTAGGCTTCTACGGCTCGGCTGAAGGTGCAGCCATGGTAGCGGAGGATCGCCGCTATTGGCGCTGCTGCGTGGCGTACTGGGCGCATTTGCTGGATAATGACATGCAGGACACCGTGCTCCGCACCTTCCTGTATGATGGTACGAGAGCCTCATGCCATGAGGATGAGGCGCAATGCCGTGCGGCCAACGCTGCACGAGAGGAGGTGGAATAATGCCGAAGTATCTGGTAGGCGTATCCTTCACGCTGGAGCGCAGCGTGGTAGTAGAGGCTGACAGTGAGCAGGAGGCGGAGGAGAGGATGCTGACCATTGACTGCGACCTGTTCACGGACCTTGGTGCGCATGACCTGCGCGTCGGACATGACGTGCTGCTCATGCCAGAGCACAACGACGGACACGGACGCGGCAGCGCGTACGTTATTGAAGAGATCAAGGAGGGAGAATGAGCACCTACGCAATCATTATTGACGTGGACGCACCGCCAGCGCTCGTAGCGTACGAAGGGTTCGCTGGGCTGAAGAGGCAACTTGGCATTGACATGGCAGAGGTGGCGTGCCGCCCTACCATCGCTGACTTCAGGGTAATCGTGCTGGTAGATGAAGAGGGGCTGCTGAAGAATGAGCCCCAGTATAATGCCTTGGCGACCGTCCTCACGGCACATGCTGAATGGCCCAATAACATTGTGGGCCCTGCTGCGATCCTTGGCGACGACGGTGAGGACATTTGTGGCCTGACCGCCGAGCAGGCGCAAGAGGTGATCAAGTTTTTGGACGTGCTGCAGGGCAAGGATAAGGACTGCGTTGAGTGCGGGTTCCCAAGCCTAGACGGTGTCTGGTATGACGGCACATGCGAGGATTGCCACAATGAGGCCATGGAAAAGAGCATTTATGCGGCCTTGAAAAAGCAGGAGGTAGGTAATGAGACGGTTCAAGGTTGACTGGGATACTCAGAGGCTGTGGACCCCGCGCCACCCAGAGCGCACGGCATGGCGTGCGTTGAGTAAAGCTTACAATACGAACGTTGAGATCGCGGAGTTCAATACCCGCGAAGAGATGCTGGCCTACGTGGAATGGTGGGACAATCAGCGGGCCGCTGGATGGCGCTCGCTAGGAGGTGGTTGGAAACTCTATAAAGTTGTGGTATAATGGATAAATGCGGGAAGTCCCCGCAGTAGTAGGAGGATGGCAATGAGAGACTTTGGACAGTTCAAGGTGGCCAAGCGTGGCGATTATCTGCTTGCAGCGATTTATTGCAAGGTGTGCGGCAACGAAGTCGTTCGCACTGGCAATAAAGGACGACCTGCCAAGACGTGCAGGCCGTGCAAGCTTGAGCAGTTCACGGCAAAGGCTGAGCCACAGGTTCAGTTCGCAGTGAACGTAAGCGAGCCAGACGAGCAGCCGAACTTCATTCAGGTGTCAGGTGGACCTGATGAGTTCTGGAACGCAATGGCAGCGAAGGCGCTGATGCGACGTGCCGCACGTGAAGGCGGCGAGATTCCTGCGGCTGATCCGCAGGCGTAGTGATAGGGGAGGTGGATCATGGGGTACTATGCAACACTGGATTTTAGCAGCGTGAAGATTCCGCTCTCGGCAGAGAAGGACGCACTTGAGGCCGTGTATCGGCTAGACAAGGCTGCGCACCATCTGAAGCAGGGTGGATCGTATGGTGGTGGCAAGCCAGACGTGAAGTGGTTTTCGTGGATGCCAGAGGACCTGCGCACACTGACCACGCTTGAGGACCTGCTGCAGACGCTCGGGTTCCGCACGCATGAGTCGGACGGTGCTATCCATGTGGATGGATACGACAGCAAGGTAGGCCAAGAGGACCTGTTCTTCTTTGCCCTTGCTCCGTTTATTGAGCCCAACCACAGCAAAGATTTTTTGGCTATGGCGAACGAGCCAGCGTCCATGGAATGGACTGGCGAGGATGGCAGCAAATGGAAGTGGACGTTTGAGGGTGGCAAGATGATTGTGTGGGAAGCTAACATCAACTGGACTGGACCATTTACCGCCCATTATGACTGGGAGGATCAGGTCCGAGGCGTAGCCACGGCATGAACTTTCTGAACCTGTTCTGCCCGAGTTATCCCAAGCATGGTAGAATCTGGGACCTCGGGCAGGACTCGTTCTATTGCTCGCACCACCAACACGATGAGGAGGGGACAAAAAACTTATGGACAGCACAGGAACTGATAGCCGCACATGCACCTTCTGTGAAGGAACAACAGGAAACCCATTTTGGATTTCGTGGGAGAGCAACAAGAACGAAATCCTCCTGAAGGGGGACTTCTGCTCGTGGTCCTGCTACAACAGGGCATTTGATAACGCATGGGACGAAGCCGCTAACGGCTACCCATACGAGCTGATGGTTGACTTCGGAGGTGAGGCGTGAACCAGATACCGCAGGATAAGCGCGCCGAGATGGCGCTAGTTGGCGCGTTGATGGTGCACCCAGAATCGTACGACCAGTGCGCGCCGCTCATCAGTGGCAAGGACTTCTACGATCCGACTGCACGCGCCATTTGGCAGGCCGCAGAGCGGCTGCACAAGAAGGGCATTGCGATTGACCCGCTCACGATTTCAAGCGAGTTGCCTCGTGAAGTGTCCCGAACTGCCATTTCTCAGGCCATTTCCGACGCGCCACTGGGGTCAGAGCCCACCCGATACGCGCAAGTGGTGTCAGATTTGGCCGTAGCTAGGCGTATGATTGAAGCAGCGCAGGAGATCGCCAAGCTCGGCTACTCCAAGCCAGAGTCCATTGACCACGCCGTGGATCAGGCGCAAAAGATTATGTTCGCCATCAACGCACGCCGATCTGCCAACTCATCGGTGCAGACAGGAACGGTGGCAGGCCAGATCATGAAGCGCATTGACCACATCCTTACGCACGGCGACGACCTCGGTGTTCCGACTGGCATCGCCCTGCTGGATGAGATTATCGGCGGCTGGCAGAACTCTGACCTCGTCATCGTGGCAGCACGCCCCAGTGTGGGCAAGACGGCGCTGGCCTTGAGCTCTGCCAAGACAGCGGCAGCCAAGCATGGCAAGCGCGTGCTGATCTATTCGCTGGAGATGTCATCGCAGTCTATCGGAACGCGGCTGCTCGCTGCGTACTCTGGTGTTGGGGTGCAGGAGATTCTTCGGGGCCGCATTCAGGGCGCTGATTGGATCAGGCTCGCTGCTGGCCTGCGCAAGCTCATGCTTGCAGACATTACCATTGACGACACGCCGACGATTACCCCCATTGAGCTGCGTTCACGTGCCAGACAGTTGGCACAGCAGAAGAAGGTGGACCTGATTATTGTGGACTACCTACAGCTCATGTCGTCGGACCGAGCAACCAAGGATGCGAACAGAGTGATCGAGGTGGCAGAGATCAGCCGCTCGTTGAAGTCCCTTGCTCGTGAGCTTGACGTGCCAGTCGTAGCGCTCTCGCAGTTGAACCGCTCATCTGAGCACCGTGAGGACGGCGAGCCACGGCTCTCCGACCTGCGGGATTCTGGGGCTATTGAGCAGGACGCTGACATCGTGCTCATGCTGTGGCGGCCGAGCGATCACGCGGTCAGGCTCAAGGTAGCCAAGCACCGCAACGGACCGACAGGGGAAGTGGACCTAGACTGGAAGAAAGAGACGGTGGAGTTTCGATGAGAAGAGCAAAATACAATAAGAACTGGGAAAACTTTACGCTAATCCTCTTCTTCTTTGGCGGCCTCGTCTACATGTTCCTCGGCCCTAGGTAGTAGCTGCGACAGATACACTTTGTCTGGCACGTCGCCTAGTTCATCGTGCCCGAAGAAGGACTCGTAAATGATGCCGTACTTTTTGCAGTAAGCCCGCAAGCTGATGCCCTCGGCATCGGCCTGCGCTTTGAAGAACTGTCTAGCGGATTTCTCCGCGTTGTCTTGCATGCTGGATTTCCTCTTGTAGTATGTCCAGCACCAACTCCATCCCAACGGACACGCTCATGACCACCGCTGGGTCTGCGGTGTTTCCCTCCAACTGTTTATAAAATGCGCGGCGGACTTCAGGGGAGATGGTCTTTACTCCCATCATTCCCCTGACACGCTCAATGGTCTTGTCCACAAACTTCACGTAGCTCCTATGATGTCGCTGATGTCCTTTGCATTGCGAGAGCTTACCACAATCGTAGCGGCAAGGCTGTGCTTTCCGCACGTAGCGCACGACAACAGACGGAGCACGCCGTACTTCATGACGACTGGCTTGCCGTACCTACCGCGCACGGTCTTTACCTTTGTGCTCCGACAATGTCGGCAACGGAGATGTTTTGATACGCTCAACGAGAATCGAGGATCGCAAACACAATCAAGCCTGTTGCAATGGCGCTGATTACGTCTGGCCCAAGCGACGTCAAGGCAACAGCAAGCGGGAATACAATCCGCTCACGGCTCTTCTTGCTGGTAGTTGGACTAGTCAGTACCTCAACAACGCGCCTGATAAATGGCTGTTCTCGGTCGTCAGTGCCTTCTGGATTGGTCGCCAACTTCAGTCTCCCTTACTAATGTAGCGGCAACATAGGCCGCAATCTCTTTCGCTTTCTCTTCTGGCAAGCCGCGTGAAAGCAGCTCATCCAACACGATGTCAAAGCAGAACCCCCACGCCGAGGTAATCTCAGCTGGGGTAAACCGCTTGCGACGAGGTGCGGGAACGCTCATCGGACGTTCTCCCATTTGATTGTATCTTTGTACCATCCCTGAACCCAATGGTCCCTGAACGATGTGGCGTTAGTGTCCTTCTCGGAGACGATGTAGTCCATGGTCGGCCACTCCAACCCTGGCACGGAGAATGGATTTACGGCGAGCTCTCCGCCGCCGCTGTACCTGCCAGTGCACGCATAAACAACGGAGGTGTTGTCCTCAAGCGCAAGGAACCCACGCGCCCAGCCAGCATCGGCATAGAACATCGTCGGCTTGTCTGCGCTGACCTCTAACTGGATAACCTCTTTGAACCGTTCATCCTCTGGGTTGCAGCAGACGGCAGCAAGGATTGCCTTGCCGCTAATGACCGTCATCACCTTGCCCATCGGCTCGGTGTGCTGAAGGTGCATGCCGCGAAGCACGCCCTGTCGGCTGCGGCTCATGTTGATCTGCTCTATCTGGCCGAACTTCTTGTCTCCGTCGCCAGACTTCCAAAGCTCAGCGAAGAAGCCACGCTCGTCGTCCCTCACGACTGGATGCCAAATCAATGTACCTTTCATACTTAACCATCCTTACTCTTAATAGGCCTACGCCGAGGTCTCCCCCCGACAACGCTTTGAATACGTCTGGACTTAGATCAACAATGCGTTTGCCAGTGCCATCACGGTAGCACCTAGTGCAATGGTCGCGGACCCAAGCCAGAGCTTTCCGTCCATTAACTCGGTTGATAATGACAACCAGGTACGGCTTGTCGTGAAAGTTCCTGAAGCTGCCGACAGCAGCGTAGTTGACCTGCTCACCCTTACTGTAGTAGCCGACATACCAACTCGCTATTCCTCGCTCTCCGTCGTCGTGGTCTTTGATTCCGCCTGTGCTGATTCCGATGATGAGTGCGACGGCCCAAACCATTCTATAAAATCCTCCAACTTCATGGAGATGAGGGAATCTCTGGATTGTCCAGAACCCCTAGCCGTGACGTGCACGACTGCCCGAAGTTGACCACCTCTCTCTGGTATAGATTGTAGCAGGTCCCAAATGCGCGTGGGGAAGGCCGTGCCGCTCTTGACCTGGACGGCCATCCAGTCGTCCCGATCTCCCCCGTCAGCCTTCCCCCCGAACATACCTACTCGCTTGATGCCAAGCTGCTTGCAGACCCACCGCTCGATGGCATTGCCACGAGATCGGTTCAGCCTGCCCCTGCGCTGGGCTGTTGTCTCAGCCCTTGCAGGCACAGCTTCCATCCACGTTGCTGCAATGCTTGCAACCCTGCGGCTCTTCGTAATCTTCCTCGTCGCGCAGGATGATCGGCGTTCCCTCGCCAAACCATGCTCCTGCCGTATTGAAATCGATGTACTCCATGGCTTCCCTCCCATGTTCTTCAAGGCACTGGCTGATGTCCTCGCAATCTGCGCTGAACTCGGCAACGAGTTTCTGGATCATTTTTGTGTACGAGTACACGGCAAACGGTTTGTTGAACTGCGTGCCGTATCCGATAAACGCATCTTCAAACCCATCAAATAGCAAGGCACCGTGTGCCCACTCTGGCGCTGGGTGTATCTTCATCAGAACCCCCAGAGCTCGGCCTTCTTCGTGGCAACCACACTGGCTGCCGCAAAGTCTGCCGTTGCCATCTCTAGCCGTGCCTCTGGTGTCAGCATAAACTCCTCGGCTGCGGCAAGCAGATCAGCAGGGTCTACCGAGCAGAACTCGCACGCCGTAGCGTGAGCGTCCCGCATCGTAAGCGACTGCATCCCTAGCCTGCACACGCCGCAGATACTACCCTTGATTGCTTCCTGCACGTTGCTGAAGCGGACCAAAGATGAGTGGGCTGGCCTCGTAGGCTCGGAAGTCTGCGTATTGCTTTCCGTTGTACTCACGACTCTTCCCCCACTTCCCGATGGCGTGCATGTGTGGGCGAGGATCTTTCGCCTCCTTCAGTGCCATCGCTTTGTCATAAATCTTCTGCGCATGTGACTGGAACTCATCGCCCCAGAAGCTGACCGTCACCGCAAGGTATCGGTCTGGTGCGTCGCCAGTCTTACCGCCGCTGATCCAAGCGTCATACGCCTCGGTCTGCTGCAGGCACTGGATCTCCAACACCTTGCCCTTGGTCGTCTCTTTGAGCTCTGGCTTGCGCTTATCCCCGATCCAAACGTCAATCCTATCCATTAGAAGTCCAACCCTTCCAAGCTATCTGCCTTTGTGTCTGCTGGCTTTGACGGTGCAAAGATCTTCTTCGCAGCAGCAGCGATCTGCTGATCCGTCGATGCGTCTGCCTCGGGGTCATCACCTGTTGGGATGAGGAACCCCGTGAGCAGCGCGTACTTAAGTGCGCCAGTTGCTGCCTTGTATGCAGCCTTGTCCCCGCTGTCGCTGCCAGTGCCGATGGACTGGAACGAGATCGTCTCGCCAGTGTCTCCGTCCGTCAGCGTCCACGTGAATCGGAGCGTAAGCAGGACCTGCTTACCGCTCGGTGTCATGCCCTCGCTGACCACGTCAACCGTGGTCGGGACCATTGACACGTTTAGCCGTGCCAGCTCAGCGCGCACCTTGTCGGCCACCGCCGACGCCTGCACGAACTTGTAGCCAAGCGCTGCGTTGTTCCCAGTCTTGGGCACGTAGCCTACGGCTTCCATGACCTTGGCGATCTTTGTCGCCAGTCCGTTCTTGCCTGTCATTTAGCACCTCCCAAACATTCCGTCCTCCAGTTACACCAACCGCATGGCCACTTGCGTCGCCCTGCGTCTGGGAATCGCGGAGGAATCCGATCCCCATAGTAGTTTAGCACATTGAGGATGCGGTTGGCCTTGCCACCCCACTCGTCAATGTCTACTGGAAATTCTACCAGGTCGTAATTATCCTTGTCAACATAAATCACCCACGCCTCAACGGTGACCTCAACGTCGTGGTCTGCGTGCTCCTGCCCTACGCGCCAGGCATACGATGCCACCTGTGTGGCATGCTCTGGCTTGGCCTTCTTGAGCTTGGTAAAGCCGCCGTGCTTGATGCTCTTGAACTCGAGCACGGCAAGGTGGCCCTCGCCAACCTGCAACAGGGCATCAATGTTGCCAGAGAAATTATTCTCTGGGTCGTCGACTGGCACCTCAAAGTCGATGGCATCGCCGTACTTCTCCTTGAGCACAGTCTGCAGAAAGTCGCCAACGGCATTGCCCATGGCAAAGACTCGCAGTGTCTCTGGGGTGAACGGCTCGGTCGGTGGCACGCCGTTCGCGGAATACCAATGCGCCCTGATGCAACCACCAAGAAGCGACCCTCGCCACTTGCGCTTTGATGGCCGTCCGATCTTTGCCCGTGCAGCCAACGCCTCGTCGACCTGCCTAACTACGTACATACCCACCTCCATCACCTCCGAGAATTTGGGGCCGCATGGGGGAGGTGGTACCCATGCGGCCCTTAGCAGACAATCTTACCCGCCGAACTCCATTCGGTCAAGTAGTTCCTTTAGCTGGACAACCCTGCTTGGTTGATCCTTAAACTTTGCCGCTGATGCAGCAAGCTGCGTCATCGCCGCCTCATCGCCAACCTTGATGGGTTGGTTTGGGACGAGATGCGGCTCTTTGAACGTGCCCATCCAGTACGAGCGCTTATCTGCGTCAGCCTTGGTTTCGTCAGTGATTACGTCTACGTTCATCGCCAGCCCAACCTTGCGGGCCGCGTCGAACACGTTAACGTTCTCGCCAAGGACATTGTACACGTCTACCCACTCTTCCTTGTGGCCGAGCGCAGACCTCACCAGGACATCTGCCGCATCGTTGATGTGCAGGATCGGTCGCTTCGCGTTGCTAAGCGGCTCGATCTTCCCCTTGGTCAGGGCCTCAATGGCAAACCTGTTCACCATCAAGTCGGTCCTGAAGTTTGGCGACGATCCCCACAACGTACCGAATCGAAGGATCGTTGAGTGCGGCGCGATCATGCGGAGCACTCGTTCCGCCTTTACCTTTGAGTCCGCGTACGCAGTCAACGGGTTGAGCTGGTCAGTCTCTGATGCAGCCTGCTCGGTAAACCCATAGACAGATGCCGACGAAGCGAGCACATGCTTGGCGCCATTGAATGCTTCGGCAATCTCAGACACCAGCGTCACGTTCGTGTTGTACGTGATGGTTGGGTTAAGGTCGCCCATCGGATCATTGCTGATCGCGGCAAGGTGGAGCACAGCCTTCGGCTCCCAGAACGCACGCGGCGCCTTGTCGAATGATCCGACCTGTACATCCGCCGTGCAGTCGTAGGGAAGTTCAACCTCGTAAAAGTTTGGGTCAATGCCAAGCACGACCGCTCCCTGGTCTCGTAGCTTCTTTACAACAATTGGTCCGAGGTACCCCAGGTTCCCCGTGACAATAACTGGTACGGACATCTTACCCCCTAATGTATTTGTCTACTGCTTCGGCCCAGTGCCAAAGCTTTGGTAGCTTGTTGTTCTGTAGCGCCGAATAGTTCGGCCTAAGCCTGTCCTGGACTGGGTCAGAGAACTTGCCAAGGACCTTTGCCTTTGACCGCAACGCACGTCGAACCCACATGGCAATGTCCATGAAGGAACCAGAGCCCTCGCATACTGCGTGGTACACGCCAGGGTTCATGGTCGTTGCAAGTTGCGCAATGCGCTCTGCCGCCTGCGGTAGATACGTCGGGCTGACGATCTGGTCACGCGGCAGTGTCATCGTGTCAAAGTTCGATGCGACCGTGTCAATAAACGAATTTCGCATCGGGCTTTTGTAGGGCCCAAACGGCGAACCGATTCGCACGACAAGGCTATCGTTCTTCAATGCTCCGAGCTCGCCCCTGCGCTTGCTTTGCCCGTAAAAAGAAGGAGCCCCGCCAGAGAAGTACTTGGAGTCAGGATCTTCTCCTTCTCCAATCTTCCCTTGGACAGGGCGCGGGTAATCTTGGTCGAGCTTACCGAACACGTAGTCGGTCGAGATGTAGATGATCGGCTTATGGGCGGCCAGCGTCGTCGGGACAAGCCAGTTCAATCGGTCAGCCGTAGCTGGATCCTTCTCACACTGGTTTACGTCTCGGTACGCCGACGTGTAAATCAGTACCTCGTACTGGTCGCTGAGCTTGTACAGGTCATCTGGCTTTGCAGACGACACGTCAAAGACAACGTCAGTGTCACGGTACTTCTTGATCTTCTCGTCAACCTTGCGGCCGATAAGATGATTGTCAGCGCCCATGTCGTCGAATGCAGCAGCCAGGTGCTGACCTACCTGGCCATTGCCGATGATCCCGAACATGCTCCCCCTTCCCCCCTTATCGGTGGATTGTAGAAACTCCAGCCTTTAGGTGGCCAAAGATTTCGCGGAGTACAAGGACATCTGCCTCGCAATGCTCCACGATGGTGTCGAACTCTTCGTCGTCGCCATGGTCCGCCTTGTCCCAGATGCGCGGCGACAGTGGTGTCTTGCCGTTCTTGGCTTCGAAGAACGCCTCTGCGTTTGCCAGAGACTTCCTGCCGATGTTGAACATGCTGCCCTTAGCCAGGTACATCGCGTCGATGTGCATGCGCGGGTAGAGCAGCGGCAATCCGTGGTACGCCAGCCGAGCGTTAATGCGCGGCACGTCAAACAGCTTGCCATTCCACGAGACGAGGATGTCAAAGTTCTGGAGGAACTCTGCGTATGCCTTGACCGCTGGACCGTCGTCGAGCACCGTCTTGCCTGGGTGTGTCGCCACCGAGAAGGTGGTGACGTTACCAAACTGGTCGGCTACGCTTCCGCAAAGGAAGCGGCTCCACATTGAGAACGTGGTCTCAATGTCGAAGTATCCAATCGTCAGTCCTACGAATTCCTTATCCCCCGATACCGTGTCCCGTTTCGCAGGTGAGAGCAGCCATGTATACGGATCTGTGTAAGTAACTACAGATTCATTACTCTGTTTAACGGAAGTATTTACTACCTTCCGCTTCGCGGCTTTTTGATTGTAGCGATCCTTTGGACCCTTGTCAAGTCCCCTTCGATACAGCTTCTGCACGCTGTCTTTGGTGGCGGTCCCACCTAGCTTGGAAGCGATTTGCGCAAACGAGAGACCTTGCTTTCGCATGATCTCGATGTCCTTGATGACGCTCACTTGACCCCCTCTAACAGCTTCAGAGTGATGGTGATTGCTGTACCAGCAATTGACACCAATACACTCAGTTTCCATCTTACACTAACTTGGGCTTTTGTGGATAAGTCGTCGCGCACTTTTCGGGCGACTTCGTCAGAGGCTTGGATTATCTCCACCTCTCGAAGCCGTTCCTCGATGCGGCCGACCTGCTCACGCAACCCTTTGATTTCCGCCATCAGTATACCAAACTGGTTGGCGGTCATCGTGCGATTGTCCCAGGTGCCATGAAGGACGTGGCGAACTG
>Ga0315907_10006323_pt1 | contig 12597 bp, 14 predicted proteins | sample LakEriMetagenome_3_FD_203525 | JGI IMG/M metagenome (GOLD analysis project Ga0315907, IMG submission 203525) | Freshwater fungal communities from buoy surface, Lake Erie, Ohio, United States - Buoy 12 MA123 | ecosystem: Environmental > Aquatic > Freshwater > Lake > Lake biofilm | place: USA...
TCAAGCTCGACGGTGAACTCATTATCCCAAACACACCATTACAGACGATTTACTCGTATGTCATGCGTAACACACCCGACCTGATTGCTTGTCAAGAAATCGAGTACCACGTATTCGACATTATCGACACTGAGGCACCATTTTCAGCTCGTATCGAAGAAGTTCAACGAGTTGTGAGCATCATGGAAGATTTTTACATCAAAGTCCGTACCGATCCTTCACACCCTTTCCAGAAAGTACGCTACTTCTCTCGCAAGTGTCCATTCAAGGTTGTTCATACCATCTTGTACGATACTTGCCCTACCGATGAAGAACTCCAAGATCAATTTGACGAGTACAAGTCCCTCAAGTACGAAGGTATGATGATTCGTAATGCCAATGCTCCATACGAAATCAACAAACGGTCTGCCGGTCTACTCAAGATGAAGTCTTTTGTCGACTCAGAATTTGAAATCATCGACGTCCTCCCAGGAACAAATAAGGAAGGTGTGTTTGTTTGTGCTACTTCACACGGCAGAGAATTTCGTTGTTCGTTCCGTGGTACTCGATCCAAACGACAACAAATTCTTGTCTACAAAGAGAACTACATCGGTAAGTGGCTCAAAGTCGAATTCGAGGGACTAACCGACTCAGGTATTCCTCGATGCCCAGTCGGAATCCACTACTTTGCCAAAGAAGAATCCGACAAAGACCTCCCCACCGAAACCAAGGATGGTTTAGATGGATCTGTTTCAGATCAGCTAAATCCATCACGCCACACAGGAAACCTTGACTAACCATGACCTACCTTGAACTTCTTGAGTTGCTCAAATTACTCACCCCAGAACAACTCGCACAAACAGTTAGAATAGACGATACTGACTCCGACTCCGATATTCCATTAGCATTATGGGGTCTTAGTAAACTTTATGTACCTGACGATGAAGTAGGAAACGTAACTCTCCGAGCCAGGTACGAACCAGAACCATCCTCTACACCAAAAACCCGATTAGGATTCATCTAAATGACACCACCAAAACGTCACTTTTACATACTTCGCCGACACAAACCTTTTGAACTTCGATACGATGTAGTTGACAGCTTCATAGTCTGTGCTACTTCAGTAAATGATGCTCGATATATCGCAGCTCAACAACACGCTGAAGAAGGTGCTGAAACCTGGCTTAATACCCAACACTCAACATGCGAAAGAATTGATCCAAACAGATACGACGAAAGTTGTGTCATACTAACTGACAACAGAACCCGATAACCGTCCACTTTGTTTCGTCCCTTACTTAAGGAAACTTGTTATGCCAAACTACCCTGAGTTTTTAGTTGGATGGGGGTCTTTTGATTCCAGTTACAAAAAACCAGATGGAAAGAAGACGTTCATTTTGGTAGATGACTACACGATGTTCGATTTGCACAGCCAGCTAGACAGCATCTCTGAGAAAGACAACAATTTTACATGCTTGACGGTTTTTCACAATCAAGCATATGGCGGTCCGATCTACCTCAAAGGTGGCGTAGTTTGCCCGACAATTCAGCAATTGCCAGTTTTGTTTTGCCTGGAGCACGGAAAGCCTACTGGAACGTATTTGCTTAACGCAACATTTGAAACAGCGAAAGAATTTATTCTTAGCCAACTGACAGCAAACTAACCCTTAGCTTTCGTTTCGTCCCTTTCCTAAAGGATTTATATCGTGACTCAACAACACCCAGAATACACACTGTACACCCAGATCGAAGCCTGTATCAAAATGGCTGCACAGCTATCTGCAATGAACTTCGACCATCAACACGTACCCACTGTCACCAGCAGACAAGGATTCCCACCCTCCCCAGAAAAGTTCGGCCCCAACGTCATCACAGACAACTTCGTCTTGATGTCAGACTCTTTTCAAGATTGTCTGAAACACCTGTCAGAAGCACGGAAGTCATTACTAATGATAGGCGTGCAATTTGCACCCAAACCAATGGATGATTATGAAAAAAGCATACCGACCCAAGAAAGCAATCTACGACAGTAACTTCGAAGAAAACTTTCACCAAGTATGGAAATCTCACAGCACCTACCCCATTGTCCACCACCACACAGTTCACTTATCAAACAAGTGGGAACTAGACTTCTGCTTCCCCCAGGAAAAGATAGTAGTCGAACTGCAAGGTTATGGTACAGGACACTTGAGTTACAAAGGAATGCAACGAGACTACAGAAAACACAACGATCTGGTCATGGCTGGCTGGATCATTCTTTACTTTATGTCAGCGGACCTAAAATCAGATGAAAGACGAACAATCGACACCATTAAATTCGTCCTTGAAGGACGTCACCCCGGAATCAGAAAGTTTGATTATTCCCAGACCCAACGATCCGAACTTCAACCCAACAATCTTGCTGAAGCAGCGAGAAGGTTACTTAATAAAAGACCTTATTGATCGTCATGCACCTGGCAATTATCGCCAGTATTGCGAGAAGATCGGTATGTCACCACCCAACTTCCATGCAATTCTTAACGGAGACCGCAAATGCAGTCTGGAAATGATAAACAAAATCCTGTCGGGCATAAGATACCAGGCACTAAGCTCTACTACAATAGTCATACAGGCCATGCCGACTGGGGTAAGTGCAACCGATGCTTACTTGCCACAGGACGCAGAATCGTGGCCGTTAGAAGGGATGGAAAGCACACCTACGGAAACACCAACCCCAAACGACTCTTGTTCATCGGAGAAGCCCCAGACCGAACCGACGCTAACACAGGGATTCCTTTTACTGGATTTGCCGGACGAGTTCTTGACTTTATAATCTCAGAACTTCGTCTAAGCATCGACTACTGCATGACACACACCGTGTGTTGTGAAACCAAAGATATCGTTCGACTCTACAAACCTGACGGAAAAGAATTCTTGTCTACCGAACAAGATGAAGCCAATGAATTCCTTTCCACCCCAGGAACGTATGCGGACGTTATCAATCAAGGTAGACCACCTAGCTCAAAAGAGGTCAATCTTTGTGCTGAGCATATTACCGAACTAGCTGGTTCCTTCAAACCTCACGGTGTAGTTTACGTTGGAAACTCCGTCAAACGAAACCAATTTGTCTCTCTCCGTTACCCTACTCACACTTTGTTCCGAGAACCTCTTTACAAGTTCCTACAAAAAGAATACAAACTTTTGGAATGCCGTAGAGAAGTCAACAAACTCACAAACTTTATCCAAACTCTCACCACAAGGTAAACCATCCACCATGAAACCTTTTGTTCAATTCATGACCATCGAAAACCTGCGTGTCTTTATCGACCCCCAAGCAATCGTTGCTTTTTGTGAATTCAAATTCCGAGAAAACGACATTGGACTTGTGGGTACAAGAATTGACTTTTGTATCGGTGATAAGATTACCAACATCATAGTCCGTGACCCCATCGACTACGTATCAGACGCACTACAAGTCGGTTACGACAACTGCCCTGACGGACTACCCCTGCACCAACCAAAAAGTATCGACATACCTGCGTTAAATGAAACCCTGATCTGCAACAAAGAACCTGACCCTGTTCTTACAAAAAATCTTGACAACTTTCGACAAGCCATGCAAGAGAAAGGTGCAAAAGCTGCACAAGTTCGATCTGACGCTGTACTTGCAAACACTCCCCAGCAAGTTGCCTATGATACAGAAACAGTTGCAAAAAACTTAGCCAAAATTCTTCAACAACCAGACAGTCGATTAGACTTCGAGACCGATACTAAAGAGAAGTCTTTCAACTGGTCAGACTACAGACCACTGGAACGTGGAGAAAAGATTTACCCTTCTGACAGAACAAAAATGAACGAACGTATTTCTTTGCATGTACAGTCAGAACTTGTCGGTAAGTCATTTTCTCTTAAGGAACACCCACAAGTTTACCGACAATATGTCTTTCAACCCGGAGACACTGTACAACATATCCATGCTTATGACGAACCTATCTACAAAGTAATAAAAACTGTTGAAGATTTGGCAGGACATCTGTATTGTGTCTTAGAAGGTCGAAAACAATCAGTGCGTGTACGAGAACTTGTACTTGCAAACACTCCAGTACCACCACCAACTTCGTACTGTGCAAAAGACCTCCAAGTTCGACCAACACCGACCACCTACAGAACCCCACCCCAGGAAACACCGCCAGTTCTAAAACCACTTTCTGACCCTAAAGTTGGGGAAAATTTTATCATCTACACACCAGGAGAGATACCGACATGCAATGGAAATGGCGAGGCCCAATCGACGGAGGAATAACACAATCCCTTTTGTCGAAATACCTTCAAGACCCGTTCAGTTTCGTACTTTATTACGGACTCGGACTTGAAGAACCATCCCAACTCAATCAAAACTTGATGTGGGGTAACATGATGCACAAGTTACTAGAGGTTACACTCCAGTGGCCTGAACTCTACCATAGCCTGTCCGAAGAACATCGAACTACTGTTCAAGAAGTTCTCAAGCAAGAAGAAAGCAAATACGTATCTATCGATCCAACAACCATTCACTCCGTCCAGGAAATGATGAAGTTGTATGACGATAGATTCAAATTGTACTTCGATGTTGAGACAGAACGTCAGTTCAAAGAACCGTATCGTACCAAGAACTTCACAATCTCACTCATGGGTAAGATTGACGGTATTGGTAGACGGAACGGTAACTTTGACTACAGTTCAGTCCCTATGGGATTATCACTCGACAAATCTCGTATACTTGTCGAACACAAGTGTAAGGGAAGGCACGACAAGCTACAGCATCGACAAGAAATTCGCACCGATCTTCAACTCAATCTGTATCTTCATGCTATGGAACTGTTAGGTGAATTTTGTGACCACGTTGTGTACGATATTCTTCGTATACCAGAAGTCCAATGGAACTGTCCACCAAGACAAGCTGGAGAACGACACAAGTTCTACATCGAACGTCTGTACAACAACTGTACTGCTTACAAAGAGTACCCAGTTGCTCGTAACAAGATATTCTGGGTAGACCAGCATATCAGTACCCACCCCAGGGAAGTCGTGACCCAATATCGAAAGGAGGTTCTTGATCCCATCATTGACAGTTTGTGTTACATGTACGAGTACACGTTAGCCGACAGTTTTGATCCATTTAATCCTGACTGCTACAATCACTTGTTCCACAAACGACCGCTACGTTTGTTCGACCCTGCTCGAACAGACTCGTACAAGAAAGACTACTATCAGTATCTTACTGGAGCTTTACCACTCGAATCCCTTGTTCCAGTCCCTCACCTGTTCAAAGAACTCCACGGAGAAAACTAATGAAAATTCGTCCTCGTACCAACCCGTACCACAACTTCGTACTTACCACGTTCGCAGCTAGCCAATTCACCGACCCAGAACATATCGTTCGTGACGACTTTAACCACTGTACTCTCGGCATCGCCGGAGAAGCATTCGAAGTGTGTGAAGCTCGACTCGACTTCCTGTTCGGTGGAGACACTTCACAAGGATCGCCAGCTCGAACAGCATACATCAAAGAACTGGGAGACCTTTGCTACTACGTCGCCATGTTGGAAAACACCATGGACAAGTACGTTGCAACAACGATGCATCGTCCAGAATTCCGGGACCCGGTCGATGTAACGTACAAAAAAGACTACCCCGAACTCATTCCACCCCAGGAATTGTTTGGTCGTGATGAAAATGAAATCATTGACTTGCTGACCAAAGAAGGCCCCGCCAAGCATCCGTACACGTTGATCTTCGACCGTGCTTTGAATGAAAAACACGGAGACTACTTGTCTGCCGAATCCCTCGACAAACGTATGCAACTGGCTGTGATGGAAATCTCTGTTGTAATGCTGTGTAACGATTACGTCGAGTTACTCCCAACGTACAAGAATTACGAAACCATCGACTTTCCACAGTACGTTGAAGGTTTCCTGGATTATGTCAAACGTGTGTTGTACTACCGTACAGCAGACTGGTCACTACTCCCGATATACATTCGTGGATTCTGGGCATTCATCACTGTGTTTGCTACTGTTGACCTTAACTTGACTCTCCAAGACATACTCAACGCAAACGAAGCCAAACTTCGTAAACGATACCCAACCGGCACCTTCACCCCAGAAGATGCCACCCGAAAAGCAGACAACAATTTGTAGTCTGTCCGTCCCTCTTGTTTTAGGAGATTTATTTTGGCTATACGTGGTATGGCAGGTGTTATTTACGGTCGTGAAGGTATGGGTAAGACCAGCCTTGGCCTCCAGTTTCCAGGTCCAGTTCACTGTATGTCAATCGGTGAAACTGGCTACCAAGACCTTGAAGTAGTAGGTCAAGTTCCAGAGAATAGTCTGAACTACATCATTACTTCGTTCCAACAACTTGCTCAAGCAATTACAAAAGTCACTAAGGGTACAATCCTAATTGACTCGACCAAGGGCTTGCAAGGCAAAATCTTTGAACACGTTTGTCAACAGTTCTACAAGAATGACTGGATGCAGTTCAACTCTTACAGTAAAGGTCCAAGACAAGAATCACCTGTGGTGTTTCAACAGTTTCTTGACCTATGTACTAACAAGACGAACGACGGGGTCAACATCATCCTGTTAGGACACGTAGGTACAACTACAATGGCAAACTCGATGGGTCCAGACTACATCAGTCATATCATCAACCTTGATGACAATGACAAAGGTCTTGGTATGCGATCCGTCTTGACAGCTTGGGCAGGATTTATATTCTTTCTCAACTTGTCAATCGACATCAATCGAGTTACCGATTCGGCCAAAGGTGGTTTGGCAATGGAAGGCAAAGCACGGGAAGATGACAACCGAGTTATCTATACTACCGTGTCTGCTGCCCACCAAGCCAAGAACCGATGGGGTATGCCTCCAATCATCAACATGGGTAAGTCACCCCAGGAAGCCTGGAAGAACTTGTCCAAACATTTTCCGGAAGCTATTAGAAAGGAATGGGTAAAAGCTTCCCCGACTGGTTAGTGTCGTTCGTGTTTGTGTTTTGATTTTTTTATTCAGACAACATGTAGTTGCTATAAGATCAAAACTCGTTTGTTTGTTTGTTTGTTTTCAGAAGAGAATTTACTATGTCCAAAAAATCCGAAGTATCTGCAAGTTTCATGTCCTTCTATGGCAAGAACCAAACCCGCATCGAGGAAGCCAAGAGTGCTGAATCGAGGATGCAAAACATTCCTGTACCCGTTGGGTCCACAGGTGTGTGCATCATCACGGACTTCAAGTTCGACAAGTCGAAAGACAAGACGAACCCCGATGGTTCCTTCAAGGAAGGCTCGGCATATGCTCAGATCGTTCTGAACATCATCGACCATCCAGACCATGCTGGCAAACAACTTCGCAAGACCTACTGGTTCAGCGATTCTACCAACATGACGGCTGCTGGTCGGTACGAGATTTTCCTCAACGACATGGAACGTCTCGGTCTCCCCAGAGAAGTTCGGGTCGGTCATGACAGTCCTGCTGAGATCGGTGAATACTTCTTGCAGAAGGAAGGTCACTCGTTGCACTTCGAAATCATCCAAGACCAATACAATCGTCTGGATGACAACAAGGGTATCCGTTTAGCAACCGTCGAACAGCACATCGAGCCTACAGACAGCATCGCTCCTTCGGTGCCAAGCCCAAACGTAGTTGGGTCGGCATCGAGTTCTGCAAGTCCATCGGTTGCTACGGCCCAAACCCAGACTGCTGCCCCATCACAGGCGAGTCCGAGTGCCCTCCCTTCTAAGGGTTCCAAAGTGACCCACTTGGAAATGGAGTGGACCGTTGAAGACGTGTTCGAAAGTTCGAACAAGCTTCAGATCAAGTCGGTTGACGATCCTACAATGGAGAAGATCGTTCACGTTGACAAAGTGACGTTCTAGTTTGTTGTTCGATTATCTGTCAATCTCAGTTCTAAGCATCAACTTCGATGCTTAGAACCCTCCCTGTGTGAGCTACAGTCGTGTTTTGCCAGTGAGCCACCACTGGTTTTGTTTGTTCGTTTGGTTAAGGAAAACTATTGTGAAGATGTCTCAATTTGTCGGTGTCGGTGTTTGTGTCATGGTCGTGGTAGCTTGGCTACTTTGCTTGCCAATGTTCGCCCAAGAGCCTTGTGCCAATGGAACCTGCCGTACTCCTGTACGATCTGTCGTCTACGACACAGCAGAAGTGGTCGGTACTGTCGTTTCAGCACCAGTGTACTACCTCCAGGAAGTACAGCCGGTCAGGTCAGTAGTACAAGCTACTGCTCAAGGATTTGCTTGTGGTGTTGCTCAATCGAAAGCTAACCGACAAGCAGCAATGGGTTCTTGTTGCCACGTTGGTGGTGGTTTCGGTGGTGGTTCTGCCGAAGGTGTAGGTTTTTCTACTTCGTCTCCAGAAGCTGCTGTTCGACAATGTTGCTACTACAATCAACGAAAACTTCGTGAGTCAGGTGTAGCTTACGGCTACAATCGACGACTCCGAGCTTGGGGTTGGTTTGCTTGCAACTTGTACGAATAGCTGTTTGGGGCTTGCTTGGCCATCCTACCCACCAGTTCTAAGTCGTCGCTGACCTTGAACTGGTACACTACAGGATTTACTTAAGCACAGCTCCTTCAACCCAAACAGAATGTAAGTGTCTGGCAGTACCATCGTCAGGGAGTAATTACCCTAAGTAATCTACTGTTTTGTTGTGCAGAGTGGTTGGCTTAACCAACCAAGGATCGGCATTGAGCGAGCTTAGCGGCTTTGGCGGGTTAAAGTCCTGCCCGGTCCTTTTTGTTGAGTCAGTAGTTCAGTGGTAGAACGCGAAATTGGAGCACAGTAATGTGTGTGGTACCCCTTTAAGGCGTGAACACAGGTTCGATTCCTGTCTGACTCATTTTTGTTTGTTTGTACTTAGAAAATACGAATATAGGGTCGATACTATGACAAATTGGCAAGACTTAAAAAATCGAACCAAACTGTACTTAATGCGGTGCTGTCCATCGTGCGGTCACGATAAGTTGTATGAAAAAGCAATTGGTCCTACTTGGTCATGCCAATCTTGCAATGTGTCATTTACCGTGACGAACCCTTCGTACTTGAAAAGAAAACCTCGCATAAGGAAAGATAAAATTGCCCAACAAGAAGAAATCTGAAACCCACGCACCCGTTGCCGAATTTACTTACTCTGACGGAAAAGTCCGTAGACTAGAGTACCCAGACCCACCAACAGGTTTAGTTCGATACGTCAACAAAACACATATCAGACCGAACCAACTAACATTCCACCCCCCAGGAGAAGATTGGGAAGCTAGTCGAATTGCAGAAGATCGACCAGTAAACCAATCGTATCTTGCTCAATGGAAAGACCGATGCCACAACGCACTCTCAAGGAGTAACTCGTAATGATTCTAGCGGTTGATACAGAAACAACAGGTACAGACTTTTTTCATGGGTGTCGTCCATTCATGATTACAGCTTGTGACGGTAAAAGCAACTACGTCTTTGAAGGCAGAGTTGATCCGTACACTCGTGACGTTACATGGGAACAAGATGAAGTTGCAGAGTTTATTGATCTGGTCAAGTCAGCAAGTAAGATTATCTTTCACAATGCTGCCTTTGATATTCGAGCATTAGCTTCTATCGGGATTCCACCAGAACTATTCTGGGACAAACTCGAAGATACTTTGCTAGCTTCTCATTGTGTTTGTTCTGGTGACACCCACAATCTTAAAGACCTCGGAGTCAAGTATTTCAACTATTCTGACGTTGACGAAGTGTTTCTCGAAGAACAAGTCAAAGATGCAATCAAGGAAGCACGCAAAGCAGGATACTGTGTAGCTAAAGCAGGACACCACCACTTCCCAGGACTACGCAAGAACGGTACGATGTTCTGGAAGATGGATTACTGGCTTGCTATAGATGCCTGTCGTACTTACGCTGTAGGTGACGTTGAGCGTACCCTACTCTTGTGGGATGCTTTCAAGACAAGCATTATGGTTGACGGTCTTTGGAACGTCTACCAGACTCGCAAGAAACTGATCCGCATTGTCTACAACATTCAAACCAACGGCAAATCGTTTGACAAAGAAAAAGCTGCTAGACTGATTGCTAAGTTCGAGAAAGAAATGGAAGAACATCGTTGGAATATCAAGAGACTAGCTAAGATCGACTATAGGTTTAATCCTAATAGTCGTCAACACCTAGTCGACTTGATTCACAACCGACTAAAGATTCCAGTAAAGTTCCAAACCAAAGGTAAGAAACCTGTCCCAGCAATGGACCAGAAAGCTCTAAAGTCGTACTCCGAAATGATTGATGCTGAGCCTTTAGTCCAGCTTGCTTTGTACAAGAAGAAACAAAAACACATTACCGACCTCACAAGCTACATCAACTGGCTTGATGAAAACAATCGTACCCACTCGTCTCTCAACATCACAGGAACCAGAGAAACTCGTCAAAGCTCGAACAGTCCTAACGATCAGAACTCAGACAAAATACTCCGATTCTTATTCGGTCCACCCCCAGGATACGTCTGGATCTGTACTGACATGGTGAACATCGAGCTTCGTATCTGGGCTTACTCTGTTGGTAACGTAGAGCTTATCAAAGCTTTTGAAGCAGGCAAGTCAGTCCACGAAATGATTATGGAAATTATCTTTCCAGAACAAATGGATGCTTACCGACTAGCTAAATCAAAGAGCAAGAGTCAACTCAACGAGCTTGACCAAAAAGCTCTCAAAGTTTACCAGCGAGTTAAGAACGGTAATTTCTCTCGTATCTATGGTGCAACAGATATGAAGACAAACGAAACGTATCACGGAAGCAAGAGTACATCATTACCTAACTACTGTGCAAAGATTGATGCCCGATTTCCTGGTATCAAAGAATTCACAGATTCGAGACGTAAACTTGCCGAAGAATGCTACGTTCGTCACAAGACGTATGCTATTCACACACTAGGTGGCTATCGTCTCGACGTACCACCAGACGAACCATTCAAAGCCTGTAACTACTTTGTCCAGGGAGCTGCTGGCTGGATCATGACTCTTGCTATGATAAATTGGGACGCAAGCCCACTTTATCGTAAGTTCAATTGTCAGATGAACTCACAGTTACATGACGGTCTCGATACCGAAGTCAAGATTGTACCAGCTTTGCCTCTCATTATTGAAGCAAAGTGCCGAGCAATCTCAGAAGCAGGTAAAAGCCTCATACCAACTTGTGATGTTACTTGGGAACTTCTGTACAATCCTGCCGATGAAACCAACACAATCGTTCAAGAAATACTCCAACAACACAAATAATCACAATGCCGACCGAACCGTACACACTCAAAGAAAAAGTAATTTTGCTGAAAGTTGCACTACTTGAAGCAGAAGAACTCATGCTCAACACAACAATTCCTCTAGCTGAGAGGAAAGTAGAACTAAGTGAGATCGTCAAAGACGAACTCAACAATCCCAACGAAGCAGACAGGCAAGCACTCTTTGATATGAGAGAACGTCTACTTCGTCGTCGTAGATAAACACCTAACCCACCCCAGGAGAGTAACGTGCATCTGTTTGAATTTCATACTGGTTTCAAACCCGAACAACATGGTGGTCAGTACATTACTGATTGTCCATTTTGTGAGAAAGAAAAACACTTTTTCTACAACCAAGAGAACGGTCTCTGGGACTGTAAAGTGTGCATGAAAAGTGGCAACCCGATTACGTTCATTCGAGAACTGTACAATCGGTTTGACAACATGACTCGTACTTCGCACTTTATTGCGAACCTTCGAGAACTACCAATTTCTTGTATTCAAGAAGCTGGACTCAAGTACAACGACTACAACGGAACGTACTTGATACCTACCTTCAAGAATGGCAAGCTGAACAACCTTTACAAAGTTGCTTTGATCCGCAAACAAGACAAGGTTACTCAAGAATGGTTTGACAAATGGATGATTATGGCATCCCCAGGAATTGAGCATACACTCATGAACTGGGATGAAACCACAGAAGATACAGTATGGATTGCCGAAGGACATTGGGACCGGCTAGCCGCCAAAGCTATCATTGCTTCCAACGGGATTACTCCTATTGGTGTTCCTGGGGCTGGTGTATGGAAAAGTGCCTGGTGTGAAGCTCTGTCTGAGAAGCATGTTGTTTTTTGTTATGATAACGATCCTTCTGGTCGTGCTGGGTTTGAACAAGTAATTCTTAAACATATTTCTAGTTCCCAGTACAAACCAAAGTCGATTTCATTTCTTGACTGGCCTTCCGACAAACCAGAAGGTTACGACCTCAATGATTGTTACAAAGACCACGGTCGAGGTTCTTTCGGTAAGATCAAAGAATGGATCAAACCTTATACTTCCCCCGAAAACATTGTGGTCGTTAAGAACACAATCGAGACTGTAGAAGCAGACCGCAGTTGTACTTCTTACGACGAATTAGTCAAACGATACGAGTCAATTTATCACACAACCGACCCCATGAAGCTAGGACTACTCTTAGTCATATCTTCCATCTACTCCACCAGGGTAGAAGGCGAGCAGCTATGGGTTCGTATGTTTGGTGCTCCATCGTCAGGCAAAACAACCATCGCCAAAGTGGTCAGTGGTTCTAGCCAAGTTGTACTCAAATCTACGTTT
>Ga0315907_10006325_pt1 | contig 12592 bp, 10 predicted proteins | sample LakEriMetagenome_3_FD_203525 | JGI IMG/M metagenome (GOLD analysis project Ga0315907, IMG submission 203525) | Freshwater fungal communities from buoy surface, Lake Erie, Ohio, United States - Buoy 12 MA123 | ecosystem: Environmental > Aquatic > Freshwater > Lake > Lake biofilm | place: USA...
CTGCTACAAAGGTTCTTCCCTTTGCATTGGGTATCGTTCCCACATGATACAACTTTCCCGTCAAGGTTTCGGAACTCCAGTTATAGTTTCCAATTAAACTTTGTATAACAAAACGGTCATAAGGGAATTCAAGTTTCATGAAATCCTCGAGTTCCCGTTCTGATACAATGGTGAAAACGCCCTGGCCTGAGTTACTATATGGCACTTTGATAACACCTTGCCCCCCAAACTCAGCAATGTATTGAGGAATTTCTTCCTTTTTCACGTCCCATATCGTTTGTGGGGTATTGATATGTAAACCAAAAGTTTCCCATTCTTTATTAAAATCGGAATAGGCTTTTGCTGCCGTCATTTTATTTCTACCCCCTGCCAGACAAGCAATAATAGGATTAAATATGAGGGTTTTACTTTGAAGCGGAATTCTTGTCCAGGGTCTTTGTGTCACATACCTAAAGGCAGCTCTAATTTGCTTCCATTGCCCGTTTTCATCCATTATTTCAAGGACACCTTGTTGAAAACGCGCAAAATCATTACTATCCTCATCGAAAAATGGAACTAAATACACCTTTTCCATACAAGTATCAGCCAACACAGCTGCGTAACCTGTGGCCTCCATCAAATTCTTATCGTACAACACAGCGAGACCTCCTTCAATGGTTGCATTTTTAAGAATGTAGGGATAAAAAGTTCGTTCAATTAAATCTTTATAACTTCCTTGTTCCTGATGGTCATCGGTCAGAGGCATAGATTTCTGCCCCGACGGACAGGAATTATTTTCAATAATAACCATCTGCCTTCGCCCGCTTGCTGAGGTAACATTCAATAAATCGGCGCCAGCCCACAGAAAGTGACTGCATTGATAGGATAAAATGGCCTTGAGCGCCTGGGGTTTTACCAAAGGATGCAGATGGCAATACCTGTTAACAATACGGTCTTTATCCAGATTCAAGAAAAATGAAACCATCGGGTGGATGGTAGCATTTAGTGCTTTCGGATAAAAATGATTGATAGGGTCGAACTCACCGGGAGAAAATAATCTGACAGACCTGGGTGAAACGGACTGACTAACCATTGGGCTCATTGCTCATAGTCGTCTTCTTCATCCAATGCTTGAAGCCATTTTTTAGGATTATTATATTTTTTCTTTTCAGGCACAGCTTTAACTCGCTTTGCCTTAATTTGAGAGGCGTCATCGACCAGTTGTGGCTCCTTTTTGAATGATTCCTTTTTCTTCTTACTCATGAGTAAAAAATGCTTTTTGAATCAAAAAAAAAGAAGAAATCTGAATTAATTTTGAATTTTATAAAAAATACGTTCTAAATTGTATAATTAAAATAGTACATGCTTTATTAACAAAGAAAATACTTAGTTTTTATGAAAATGTTGTTAATAGATTCTGATGAAAAAAACAGAATTAATTGGCAAAAATGGTGGGTGAAATGTGGGTTTCTTTGTGAAATTGCCCCGGATTTTAAAAGTGCTTTATTAAAAATAGATAGTCATTCCTACGACGTTATTTTATTATTTTTGCATGATCAGATTACCGAAGGTCTTCAAATAACAAAAATGATTCGTTTAGAAGATACTGGAACTGGCCTGTTTATTATTTATGACCTAAGCACCTTTAACCAAACTATTCCATTTTTAGAAACGGGTGCAGATGATTGCATTCATCGGGACATGGACCCAAAAGAATTCTGGGCCAGAATAAAGGTGATTAACAGAAGAAGGTTTAATTTACCTAACACCTCTATTCAATTTGGGAAGCTATTCCTTTTTCCTCAGGAACATCAGGTAACTATTGAAGAAGAAGTTTTAACCCTGACCAAGAAAGAGTTTGATCTGCTTTTTTATCTCATTAGAAATAAAAACAGGGTACTAACCAAAGAGAAAATAGCGGAGCATCTTTGGGGTGATCACATGGAGGAAAGTGCTAATTTTGAGTTTATTTACGCGCATGTCAAAAATTTAAGAAAAAAATTAGCTCCTTTTGAATGCGATGATTACATAAAAACAATTTATGGCATAGGTTATAAATGCCATTTATAAATAGAATTACGATGAAAATTGAATTAAGAAATTTATATTTCGATGATTATTTTGGTTTAAAAGAGGCTATGATTGAAGCTTATGCAGGCATAGGTGGAGATTATTGGCAATTAGATGATATCAAAAAATTACTGGATTTATTTCCGGAGGGGCAACTGTGCGTTCTCGTCGATGGCAAAGTGGTCGCATCTGCTTTGTCAATAATCGTTGACTACAAAAAATTTGGTGATAATCATACCTTTCAGGAAATCACAGGAAATTATACCTTCAACACCCATTTTGCAGATGGAGACATATTGTACGGCATTGAAATGTTTGTCGCACCTGAATACAGGGGTTTGCGATTGGGAAGAAGACTTTATGACAGACGAAAGGATTTATGCGAAAAGCTAAATCTACGCGCCATCATAGCAGGGGGTAGAATTCCAAATTATAAACATTATGCCGACCTGATGACCCCAAGAGAATATTTGGAAAAGGTAAAACTCAAGGAAATTTATGACCCTACCCTTACTTTTCAAATGTCCAATAATTTTCACGTTAAAAAAATCCTTAAAAATTATATGCCAGGAGATACAGAATCAAAAGATTTTGCTACGCTTCTGGAGTGGAATAATATATATTTTCAAGGAAAAGAAGAACTAAGCGCTAACAGCAAACAGATGGTTCGCCTGGGGCTCGTGCAATGGCAAATGAGGCTTTTTAGAAATTTTAATGCGCTGCTCGAACAAGTTGAATACTTCGTCGATGCAGTAAGTGATTATAAATCTGATTTTATTGTCTTTCCCGCCCTTTTCAATGCCCCACTTTTAGCTGAATTTAACCATCTGGGTGAGGCAAAAGCTGTCCGGGAACTGGCACGTTATACCGAGCCACTTCTCCAGAAATTTATTGAATATGCTATGGCATATAATATTAATATCATTACCGGCAGTATGCCTATCGTCGAGGACGGACATCTTCTGAATGTGAGTTATCTATGTCGAAGGGACGGAACCTGGGACGGGTGTTATAAAATCCATCCCATGCCCTCAGAACTCTCTGCATGGGGTATGGTGGGAGGTAATAAACTTAAAATATTCGATACCGATGCCGGCAAAATTGGCATTCTCATAGATTATGATATTTGTTTCCCGGAATTAGCCCGTTGGTATGCGCGAAATAATGTACAAATTCTTTTCGTTCCCTTTCTTACTGACACCCAAAATGGCTATAATAGAGTGAGATTATGCGCTCAGGCAAGAGCCATTGAAAATGAATGCTACGTAGCCATTGCCGGTTGTGTGGGAAATTTACCTAAAGTGAATAACATGGATATTCAATACGCCCAGTCTGGCATCTTTACACCCACCGATTTTGCCTTTCCCGTAAATGGCGTTCGGGCCGAAGCAACCCCGAATTCTGAGATGACTGTAGTGGCAGATGTCGATTTGGAATTGTTAAAAGAATTACATGCCTTCGGTAGCGTACAGGCCCTGAATAACAGGCGAAGCGATATGTACGACATACGATTTAGGAAAATGACCTAAATACTTGAAAATCAGTTTTTTAATTTTTTTTTTAGAAAACTTTTAAACATTTTTTTTCAAGTAGTATATTTTTTAAAAAATTCTTCGGAATCTTGCACTTTATTTTGAATCAATATCTTCAAAACTCCTTATGGATAATAATCCAAAATTGCGCTACAGCGATGCTGAACTCGATGAGTTTCGCGAAATTATTGAAACTAAACTGCGTCGTGCCACCAAACACTTGACTGAGCTCCAAGAGCAAATTGTTGAGATAACGGAAAACACAAGTGATGAGCATGGAGGTGACTGGGTTGATGATAGCAGTATCAATAACGATGTTGAAATGCTAAACAATATGGCCATACGCCAACGCGTCCATATTCAGGATCTCCAAAATGCTTTAGTAAGGATTAAAAATAAATCCTACGGCATTTGCATCGTTACAGGTGAACTCATAGACAAAAGAAGACTGCTAGCCGTACCGACTACTACCAAAAGTATGGCCGCTAAAGTTTCCGAACAACAACAACCCCCGGAAAAGAAAATTAAACCTATCCAGGAATATTCAGAGGAAAAAAAGGATACTGAAAAAGCGGTTCCACAAAAAAGGATTATCACTACGGTTATTCGTAAGTCTTCTCCCAATAAAAAGAAACCTGCCGTCGATCCTGATGATTTTGACGATGACCTTCTTGGTGTTTCAACGCCTAAAGATGCTTTCGGAGATGATGATTCTCCCCTTCTATATGGCGATGTTAACGATTTAGATGATGATATAGCCGATGATTCTTCTGACATGGATGATAATGATTCTTATGACGAAAGAGATGATTCAGGGGACGATGATGACGATTATAATTAATCGCCTGGGTTGAAAACATCCAATAACCAACCTTTTTTGGTGGTTTTATCCTTCCTGGCTATTTACATAATTTGGGGTTCTACCTATTTGGTTAACTTCATAGCCATGGAGGATATCCCTCCTTTTCTGCTTTCTGGTATGAGATTCCTTCTTGCAGGGTCCATAATGGCTGCTATAGGTTTTTTTAAAAAGGATCCTTTACCCCAATGGCAAAACGTAAAGTCTGCCGCTGGGATGGGTTTCTTATTTTTAGTGATGGGAACCGCCATGGTAGTTTGGGCAGAACAATATATAGATACTGGTTTAGCCGCTCTCATGGCTGCATTCGAACCCGTTATGGTCGTTCTTTTTGTTTGGTTATTAGATAAGAGGAAACCTGACCCAAAAACAATTATAGGATTGCTTCTTGGAATGACGGGAATCTATGTTCTGGTAGGACAACCTGAATTTCCCTGGAATAAAGACACCTTCAAAGGTCTTTTTGCAATAAGTGCTGCCATTGTAGCCTGGGCATGGGGAACAGTAGCCGTGAAAAATGCCAAACTTCCTGCGTCCAAATCTTTTTCCGCCTCCTTGCAAATGATTTTTGGCGGTTTAATTCTTCTATTATTTTCTTTTATAAACGATGAGCCAGCTCATTTCATTTTCCAACAAGTATCACCGAAAAGTTGGTTGGCCTTCAGTTACCTCACTCTTGCTGGTTCTATTATTGCTTTTTCAGCTTTCCAATATTTATTGCATCACGTAAAACCTGAAAAAGTTGCTACCTCCAACTATATTAATCCGGTCATAGCTGTATTTTTAGGCTGGCAATTAAATAACGAAAATCTGACCAGTCATTCTCTTCTCGCGGCATTCCTCCTTTTATTAGGGGTGTTTCTCGTAAATCTAAACTTACACAAACAAAATTAGCCATTCCTTAAAGTGCTTAACACTTTGAATGCAGACTCTAAATCTTTGGTAGAAATGACTAAGGTAAACTCATTCGATGTAGAAATTATTTCCACCAGGTTTATTCCATTCCAGGCAAATTCCCTTAATATAAAATAGTAAAAGCCATATAATACCCTGTTTTCTGCCGGCAATAAAAAGGTAAGTACCGTTAAATCTCTCTCTCTTTCAATGCATTTCTCCTTTCGGAAAATATGAATCAAATCGTTTTCCAACGATTCATCTACAAGTATAGTGGTCTCTGTAACCCCCTGTGAAATGGAATGAAACGATTTGGGAAGTTCCGCAGCTCTTACAAGTAACGACGTCTGAGCGTGGATGAGTGTTCCTGAAGCTGCAAACGTATAATCAACAATATTTGACCTCACCCGAACATCCCTTAATTTCGATATAAATCGAACCAGATTGGGTTCCTGCTTTTGCTCTACCTGAATAGGTAACCTGTTAATAGACATTATTATAGCACTCGTTTGCACCCCCTTTCCTATGATTCTTTCAACTGGTTTTTGTATTTTTCTGGCTAAGGCAGATATATTAATTAATCCCTCCCTCAATGATTCCATTAAAAAAGGAGAACGCTTTATTTCTTCCTCAACAATCTCAGATAATTTTTTCATTGTTAAATTTTTAACAAAAGTAAATTATTTTGTACAAAAAAGATATAATAATTGGTTCTCCAAATCCTGACTTTTACTTTTGTTTTATAAAATGGCAACATGGAAGTTTGGAAATTTGGTGGCACGTCGGTAGGTAGCCCTCAAAGAATGAGGGAAGTAGCTGAATTGATTCATACGGGAAAGCAACGTTGGATTGTACTATCTGCCGTTTCAGGTACGACCAACAAACTGGTCTCCTTCAACCTGGCTATTGAAGCGAATGATGTAAATAGATGCACCGAAATCATCCGTGAATTCGAAAAGGAATACGATTTGTTTATTTTAGACTTACTGCCTGAACTCCCCTATCAGGAAATGGCGTTTACTGTCCTGAAAGATTTTATTTCCCTGCTTACATTAACACTTTCATCACCTTTTGCCACAGAGACTGCGAAATTAATATTAGCTCAGGGAGAGATTTTATCTACCCATCTTTTCCATCTATATCTAAAATATCGCGGATATAATGCCGCCCTCCTTTCTGCATTGGATTTTATGCAAATTCTACCAGATGGTGAACCTGACTTTGAATGGATTTCCAAGCGGCTATCCTTTCTCATGAAAGATTATAGTCAATATGACCTATGGATAACACAAGGATATATTTGTAAAAATTCCAACGGAGAAATTGATAATCTGCAACGAGGGGGCAGCGATTATACAGCAACCATATTAGGTGCAGCTATCAAAGCGGAAGAGATTATTATCTGGACCGACATAGATGGCATGCATAACAATGACCCGAGACACGTTCAAAATACCTATCCAATTAGAAAAGTTTCCTTTAGAGAAGCTGCCGAATTAGCCTATTTCGGTGCAAAAATTCTACATCCAACTTGCGTTATACCTGCCGAAAATGCAGATATTCCGATTCGTTTAAAGAACACATTCACGCCAAACACCTCTGGAACCTTAATCTCCAGAGAAACATCAGGCCATTTGGTTACAGCCATGGCCGCAAAGGACAACATTACCGCTATCCGCATCAGATCGGGGAGAATGCTCAATGCGTTTGGTTTTTTACGCCGCGTTTTTGAGGTATTTGAAAAACATCATACCTCCATCGATATGATAACCACCTCCGAGGTATCCGTTTCTCTTACTATAGACGATAAAAGTAAACTAAGCCAAATCATTACTGATATTTCACCTTTTGGGGAAATACAAGTGGAGGACGATTTCTCCATTATTAGCATCGTTGGGGATAATATTGCCAAGGCAGAAAAATTATTACCAGGCATCTTTGAAGTTCTGGAGGGCATACCTATTCGCATGGTATCCTTTGGTGGAAGCCCAAATACAATCTCTATTTTAGTTCCATCCACTGATAAAGTTATTTCACTTCAAAAACTAGATAACATATTATTTCATACTCATCCTTTAACCCAACAAAAAACAAACATTCAGTAGGTATTTTAGGTTAGGGCAATTCTGAATGTATTTCCACGCAACCTGACCAGATATTTTTCGGTCAGGTTGTTGTTTTTTACGTCCTTATCTCAGGCTTTTACTCTTTATTATTATTTCTACAAAAATATGAGTATTAAAACACTTATATTACTATCTAAAGCGTCGGAGTTACAAAAAAACCTGATTATTCAATCCCCAAGTTTATAAAAAAGGCGTTTTCAACGCTGTTGATAATGTAATGGTAAAAGTTTTGCTGCATTCGATGCTCATCAGAAGGTATTCTTTTTTTTAAATACCAACACTTTAGTTGCTTATTATTTCATTCATTTTAATTATAAAAACTATGAATCGTATTATATTAAGTTTTATTTTAATATTTCCAATATTAACCGTAGCTCAGGCTCCAGAAAAAATTAATTTTCAGTCTATAATCAGGGATAAGGATGGGGTAATATGGAGCAATAAATCAGTGTCATTAAAAATTGGCATACTTGAGGGAGGTGCCAACGGAACGATAAGTTACCTTGAATCACATAATAAAACTACCGATTTTTCCGGGCTTCTTAGCTTGCAAATAGGTACGGGGAATGTTTTATCGGGATCATTTCATCAAATTAACTGGGGTAATGCTCCACATTTTATTCGCCTAGAGGTTGATTTTGAGGGTGGGAGCCAATTTTTGCTTTTGGGTACCCAACTATTATCAAGTGTTCCATACGCTCTTTTTACCAATGTGGCAGATACAACCCTACATGAAAAAACGGAGATTGACCCTGTTTTTAACTTAAGCACAGCTAAAGGTATTTCGCAAGCAGACACAGCCTATTGGAATAGAAAAACAGGGAATAATCCGGGAGATATTCAAGTGTGGAACGGCTCATTATGGGTGAATGTAGCAGCAGGTATGCCCGGTCAAATTTTAACTATTTCTCCTTCAGGAAATCCGGGTTGGCTACCCTCTTTAAATACCGTTTTACCTACGGTATCAATGATTGGATTATCAGAAATATCTCCAAATTCTATTCGTTTTAGTGCTCAAGTTTTGTCAGACGGCGGTGGTCATATTACCTCAAAAGGCATCGTTTACGGGACTCAATTATTGCCAACCTTACTTGACCAATCGGTAATAAACGGAACAGAGGCCGGAGCGTTCGAAGGCACAATTACATCACTTTTACCAAATACCAGGTATTATTTTCGTGCCTTTGCTACCAACGAACAAGGAACGCGCTATAGTAATCAGCTATTGGAAAATACGACCTCTTTGGTTTCAGATGTGGATGGAAATATTTATCAAAGTGTAAAAATTGGTACCCAAATATGGTTAAAGAAAAATCTAATGGTTACTAAATATCAAAATAGTGACTCCATTATTGAGGTAATCCCCAACGGATTATGGCAAAATTTACTCATCGGAGGATGGGCAAATATCAATAATACCGCCAGTAATAATGAAGCCTACGGAAAACTTTATAATTGGTTTGCTGTGACAGATGAAAGAAAATTATGTCCTCTCGGTTGGAAAATTCCTTCTGATGATGACTGGACTATCCTTACCAGCTATTTGGGTGGTCTTGATGTTGCCGGGGGTAAACTAAAATCGACAGGCATTACCTATTGGCAAATACCCAATGCCTGGGCCAATAATCTAAGCTTTTTTACCGGTTTACCAAGTGGCTACCGCGATGAACTCGGCGTGTTTTTTGGCATCGGTTATTACGGCTTATGGTGGAGCTCAACCAGTAATGGTGCGGAAGCCTGGTCAAGATATGTTTACAATGAATTTAATTATTCAACAAAAGAAACCTTGAGCAAGAACTATGGACTATCGGTAAGGTGTTTAATAGAATAAAAATGTATCCTCTATGATTCGTACGCCGAGTGATTTTATCACCCAACTTATTTATACCCGACATGCTAAAGATTTTTTATTCATCTCCAGTGGAGTTATTATGGCAAGTATTGGGCTAAAAGGCTTTTTACTTCCAAATAATTTTTTAGATGGTGGAGCCATGGGCATGTCATTATTGGTAAAAATATTAACCAATGTCGATTTATCTCTATTAATTATTGTGATCAATCTTCCCTTTATCCTATTGGGTGCCAGGCAAATTTCTATATCCTTTTCGATAAAAAGTAGTCTGGCCATTCTACTATTAGCCGTTTTAGTTCATTTTATATCTATCCCAAGTATAACAGCCGACAAATTGCTCATTTCCATTTTTGGTGGATTTTTTTTAGGAGCGGGTATCGGACTCTCCATTCGAGGTGGCGCAGTCATTGACGGAACAGAGGTTTTAGCTATTTCCGTAAGCCGGACAAGTAGTTTGTCCGTGGGCGATTTTATTGCATTGTTCAATATTGCCCTTTTTAGTTTTGCCATTCTTTTGACCAATATGGAAACAGCTATGTATTCTATGCTTACCTATCTGTCTGCCTCGAAAACAGTAGATTTTATAATTAACGGAGTGGAAGAATATTTAGGTGTATTAATTATCTCCACCAAAAATGAAGAAATAAAAAAACAGATTACCATTGAACTTGGCAGAGGAGTTACTGTTTTTAAATCGGACAAAGGATTTGGTTCCCGGGGTACTTTCGATAAGGAGAGTAATATCTTATTTTGTGTAGTAACCCGTTTGGAAGTTACCAGCCTCCTCCTGGAAATAGAAAAAATTGATCCGGCTGCCTTTGTGGTACAACATCCTGTCAAGGATACTAAAGGCGGGATGATAAAAAAGAGACCTCTTCACTAATTTAACTTTTTTGAATGAAGCTTTATCTATATAACCTTATACTCATTATCATCTTTTCACTTTGTCTCATCAAACCCATTTTGGGACAACAAGAAAAACCTTTTCCATTTGCCAGTGCTAAGGCAAGAAAAAGTATCACCTGGGAACTAAAAAACGAAATCGATTCTCTGGTATCCCTTTCTTTACAACCAGAAAAAGCGGAAAATCTTTGGAAAAAAGCCTTTTGGGCTATGGAGCTAATGCTTTATTCTCCCCCAAAATGGGAGGAAAGGATCCCATATTTTATTATTCATTTATCCTCTTTTGACGCTGAATTTCAAAGAGCTTTCCTGGAAATGCTATACACACTATACCCTACGAAATTTAGCGACCAAATCATTCCCGTCTGGCACACACTGGCAAATGCTAAAAATCAAGCCATGGCGCTGGAATACCTGGCTGTTTCTCATTTATTTCCAGAAATTACAGAAAATCATACCATTTATTCATCTGATTGGTATCGGGCTTATCAGAAAAGATGGCCTGCCCAAAAGATTGTTTATCCTACCATAGATTCATTTTCCAATGACTATTTTTTACCGGGCGAAGAAATATTGTGTAGTTTTCAATTTACCGACAGAGGTAAACCTGGTTTTCTTATGATTAGGAAAAAAAATGGTGAGTGGGTAACAGATGATAATGGCAAACCACTGAAGTTTAAACAACTGGCACGATCTATTTCAAATCTACCATATTACCTCACAAATGGTAATACACCACAAGGGCTATACAGAGTGACCGGGTTTGACTATTCTTCAAATGAATGGATTGGACCAACGAAAAATGTACAAATGGTCCTGCCTTATGAAAATAATTCCTCCTTTTTTAATGGCCAGCAGGCAACACCTATTTCCTATGAGGCCTTACTGAATCCTTTGATTAAGGATTTCCCCTCCCTTTGGGAAGCACACGATGCTGGAAAAATGGGTAGAACAGAAATTATTGCTCACGGCACAACGATTGATCCTGCATTAAATAATAATGAATCCTATTTTCCTTGTACCCCCTCTTTAGGCTGCCTGTGCAGTCCTGAAATATGGAATAAAAAAGGTAAACGAGTTGAAAGCACTCAACAAGCATGGATAGATGCGCTGAAAAAAAATAATATACAACCAAAATGGCTTATCGTTGTGGAAATAGCCAACATAGATGTGTCAGGAAAATAAGCCTAAAAATTTGGCCTTTTTAAAAGGATACTAAATACTGGCAAAATGAAATTAAACCAATTTTCTAAAGTGTTTAACTCATTTCGATACGTTATTTGACTCAATGAAGTTTTTTAGTTGTTTAATAATATAATATTTGAACCGAATCAATATTCACCTACTACAGGGATATTCTTGATAAATTTATTCTGTTGCATTTTTAACTAATTCGGGAATTTTATTTTAACTGTAATAAAATCAACAAGTTATACTAAAAGCGTAGCTTTTTTTGTTTTAAAAATTTGATTGTCATGTTTTTATCAACTTTAAAACTTTATTTACCCGGGTGTATCCTATCTTTTTATTCTTAAACAGACCTAAATCCAAATAATCTTAATATTTTGGACGTCGAATATAAAAATGGGTAAATGAAAGGAAAATTATTGGCCGTAGATATTGGCAATTCCAATATTGTGACGGGGATTTGGCAGAATAAGGCATGGAGCGAAATCTGGAGATTTTCTTCTCATCCTCCTCTCGACGATAAAGATTTTTATACCCATGCCTTGCACGAAATCCTGGTAGAACGGGAAATAAAAACGTCAGAAATAACAGATATTGTAGTCAGTAGCGTAGTTCCTTCTTTAATTCCGTTATGGCTAAATGCATTGAAAGCACATTTTAAGGTAGAGCCCATACTCATCGGCAAACAGCACTTTTCAACATTAAAAATGGGTATTATTGCACAAGACGAGATAGGTACTGATATCCTTTCGAATGCTTATGCTGTTTTCAATCGTTATCCGTTTGATAGTATTGTCATTGATTTTGGAACCGCTTTAACATTTACCACCGTAAGTAAATCGTCGGGTATTTTAGGGGTATCTATTGCCCCTGGATTAAAAACGGCCACCTTATCTCTGTTTAAAGGTGCTGCTCAACTTCCTGAGGTTCCTCTTATTTTACCTGACTCGGTTCTCGGGAAAAACACAGTACAAGCCATACAGAGTGGCGTACTTATTGGTTACATTGGGCTTATTAAATATACCGTTGAGGCCATCAGGCAAGAACTGAGTCACCCATTTCCCGTTATTGCTACAGGTGGTTTATCGGCAATATTACATCCCTTGAAAGATTTTTTCTATGAAATTGACCCCAATTTAACTTTAGATGGCATGAGATTTATTTATGAAGCGGTAAAAAATGATTCAGG
>Ga0315907_10006327_pt1 | contig 12591 bp, 11 predicted proteins | sample LakEriMetagenome_3_FD_203525 | JGI IMG/M metagenome (GOLD analysis project Ga0315907, IMG submission 203525) | Freshwater fungal communities from buoy surface, Lake Erie, Ohio, United States - Buoy 12 MA123 | ecosystem: Environmental > Aquatic > Freshwater > Lake > Lake biofilm | place: USA...
TTGTTGTCGCTCCACTAGGCCAGTCGTTCTAGTGGCAGGCTTGTTATAGTACTCCGGCTCTGTCTCGTGCTATCGCACCAGCACCGGCACGTCCGCTAAATGCGGCTTCTTCTAATGATTTTAATTTTTCAGTTTGTTTTTTAGCTGCTGCTGAACCAGGAATATTTAGAATATTTGCTTCTGCAGTTTGCTGTGTGTATGGATCTTGCTTATAGATAGATGCTAATTGTCCACCACGCATAGTATCTTCAGCAATAGTAGCTGCTGCTTGCTGGTATCTTTGTCCGGTTACCCCAGCATTGGCAAGTGCTTCAGCACCTGCAAGAGTTGCACCAAGTCCTGCTCCTAGTTGAGCACCGCCAATTTCGGCAGCAGTTACCTTGCGCTTAATGTTCTCAATAGCGTTCTTAGGATCAAGTGTGTAAGCCAAGATATCACCGTTTGTAATATCAGGGTAGAATTGCTTGAGTGCCTGAGTTACCTCTGGGTTGGCGTTGAGTACACGCTTTTGTGCAGTTGCGATACGATCTTCTAGTTCTATATCACTGATATCGTTTGCAATTATTTTTTCAAATCCTTCTTGGCGACCCATTTCACCACGAGTGTAGTAAGACTCTGGCAATCCATAGCGACGCATAATGTCTTGGTAGGCATCTTCCTTACCAATGTACTCAGCCTCTGATAGTGCACGAAGACCCTTAGCCATACGCTGTGCGTTAGCAGCAAAGCGCTTCTTGTAAGCATCTGTATCGCGTAAGCGAAGAGTTAATTCTGATGAAGATAAACCTTGCTGGATAAACTGCTTAAGTGGTTCTACTAATGCGCCTAATCCATTTGCATCAAACTGCTCAAATAATAGATCGTAGGCCGACTGTCCTTTAAGACGCTTTTCCTCTTGCATTTCATCGCCAACTATTGTTGCTCCTGATGGTGTTGCACCAGCGCCTACTAGTGTTGCACCAGTGCCTGATCGTGTTGGCTTATTCTTTAATGCCTTAGCTGCTAAGGCAGCATTGACAGATTTACCTACATCAAGTCCAGTTTTACCAGCAATTGCTGCTGCATATTCTTCATCGCTAAGAGAAGTATTAGGATCATAAGTATCGCCATAATACCCAGAAGCGTTAATACCACCGCGTCTTTCAATCTCTTCTTTAGTGATTGTCCCGCGTGCAATTGCAGCCGCTTCTCGAGCTGCATCTCTCTTAAATTCAGCCATTATTTACCCCTGGAATCCAAAGTCACGAAGGACTCTAAGTGCTGTGTCAGATACTTCTTCTTTAGCCTGATTAGTAAACTGCCAACGGTTGTCTTTTCTTAACATCTTCTGGTAATCATACAAAGACATTTCTTTGTCAGGACCGATAGCACTGCGAAGTACTTGGTCATCGAGAGTAATACTCTCTGGGTTAATCTCTAGTACAGATGCCATAAGTCTCTTGTATGGGTTGTAAATAGTGTCAAGGTCTACGCCTTGGTCAAGTAAAGAGGATACCTTTTCAGGTAGTCCTAGCTTTGCTGTGCTACGAATAATCTGCTTAAAGGTTTCAATAGACTCACCTTGTGCAAGGTTTTGTAGCCATCCTTGGATACTAGAACCAAAGTTCTTGTCTAGGTCTAATCCATTTGCCTTGGCAGTTTTTCTCAAGTCAGCAAGATTCTCTCCTGCTTGACCTCCTACTATTCCACCAGGCTTGTATGAAATCTTAGCTCTGATGCGTTGAGCAACTATTGCTGGCTGGTTCTCATAACCTAGGTCATAGATATCACGAGAGATTAAATCTAGTTCATCTGGAGATACTGTTACGCCAAGGCGCTTAGCCTCATCTGCTATAACCTGCTTCGTATAAGTAAGTCCACGACCATATTCAGTAGTTCTAAGAAGTTCATCTGCATTAGAACCAGTCTTAATTAGGTCATCAAACTGACGCTTATAGAATCCACGTTGGCGAACTGCATTAGCGTTTTGCTTAAACCAAGTTGTATTCTCAAGTTCTTTAACAAATTGATCTGGTGTTAAATCATCGTCTGTATTAGGAACACCATCCTTACCTATAGCTTTACGTAATAAAGCCTGAAGGTCTGGATTAGTCTTAAAGATTGTGTCAATAGAACCATAGTTCTTTGCAACCTGGTCAATGATTTCATCAATTGTTAATTTCTTTTTCTCAGCAGGTGTAGGTTCTGGTTCTCCTGGCTTTGGCTTTGGAGCACCTGGCTTTGGTTTTGGACTACCAGGTGTAGGTGTTTTTACAACACCAGGTGTGACCGCCGGAGTACCAGGTGTCACTGCTGGAGTGCTAGGCGCTTGGGCAGGTGTACCAGTAGGGCCATCATTTGCAGTAGTAGGAACTTGAGGCTTTGCTACCTTAATTTCTGGAAAACTGCGCTCAACATCTGGTGCTATAACACCAATTCTGCTTGTTGCTTTGTTAATATCTCTCTTAATAGAAACAGTATCTTCTCCACGTGCTTCTGCCTTAGCAAGTTTTGCTTGATCCTCTTTGATCTTTTTATTAAGATCTAGGTATTCTTCAGCAGTCTTTTCTAATTTAATAAGTCTGTTGAGTTCTGCCATTGCTGCCTTGGATTCACGCTCAAGAACTCTAATCTGTTCATTGATTGTTTTTACTTCAGCATCTGTTACAAACGGCTTCTTCTTCTTTTCTTTAAGGTCACGGATATCATTAACCTTGGCTGAATACTCGCCAGAAACTTTTTGCAGTTTAGTTTTAATTGCATTAGCCATTAGCGCACACCTAACGCACTCTTAAAGGCATCGTAGTAACTAAAGACTTTATTGGCCTTAGCCTCATCTGTGCCTGCAATTTGCTGAATCAAGAACTGCCCCTCGTCAATGCCACCTGTTGTAGTAGCAGTTTGAACATCGCCAGATGTTGAGTATGTTGTAACAGTAGGAGCAGCCTTCTGCGCCTTCTGTAATGCTGATGTGTACTTCTTTAACTCTTCTTTGGTAGCACCTCGACCAACAACATCTTCAAGAACTGCATTAATAAGAGTTCTAGCAGTTGTTTCATCAGCGATACGGATATCTTTGCGGATAGATGGGCCATCACCTGATGCACCTTCTGCAATACGAGATGCTGCTTCTTGGTCTAAATATTGTCCTACAGTAAACTGTTGTCCTACCATTTGACTCTGGAGTGCAGCCTTCATAGAAGCTGTTGAGTAAGCAGAAAGTAACTTGTCTGAATACTTGCCAGTAACTGCTACCTTGTATCCAGCGTTCTTTAATCTTTGAGCAAGGATCTTACGATCTGGTTCTGACATATTGTACAAAATGCTTGCATCTTGATTAGCAGTTACTGTTGTAGCTTCATATCCTCCGCTAACGCCAGTATTGGAGATGGTTGTACCAGATGGGATTATCTGGCTTTGCCAAGTCTGCATAGCTCCTTGGCGTGCTTCATCAGCAGATTTAGCCATTTTAGTCTCCAATCAATCGTGAGAATAATACATCGTATGCTGATTTAGCATTTGGATTTGCTCCTGCAATTTCCAACAATTTTACTTTAATGCTTTGACGCAACAAGTCCTTGTAGTTTTGTTGTGTATCACCGTTACCAGTAATAGAATCACGAGCAGTCTTATAGGCTTCAAACTCATTGACCATCTTAGAAAGTAACGCACGAGTCTTTGGCTGTGCTGTTACATCCTTATCGCTAAGCATATTAACTAGGTCTTGGTATGCACGTTGGCGTTGGATCTGACGACCTGCACCACCGGTACCTAGTTCTTCTTGCAACACTGGACGTGTATTCTTGTACTGGTCTGCCCAAGTATTCCATTGTTGACGAATCAAGCGCTTTCCTTCATCTGAAGGAGTACCTGCTAGATCTGCCTCGTATAGTTCCTTTTGGCTGTAGTAGTACTGAATGTCCTTGGCAGCACCAACTTCTTTGAGGTAATCATCAAGAGTTTTGCTCTTCTTCAGACCTGCTTGGAAGATAATCTTGTAAGCATCGAAGTTAAAGTCACCCTTTGTAGGTATAAGGAATGGAGCGCCTTCCTTGTACTTCTCAAGCAATGGCTTGTTTTCTTGAATCCAAGTATCTGCACCATCTACTGCACGAACCACAGCTACTGTATTGCGCTCTGATTCAGATACTGTAAATGGCATCTGGTTTGGATAGAGTCTAATCCACTCTTTTGTAGTCCTATCAATGTCGCCATTGTATGTTTGCAATAGATTATTAAATACTTGCTTGAAGTTTGTACGCTCATTGTCGCGTACCCACTTAGCCATATCAGACTTGAGTGTAACTTGTGGTGATGCTGGAGCAATGAATCCAAAGACTGCACGAAGTGCTAGAACGCTTAGCGTTGCAGACTGCAACTTGTCTTTGTACTCCTGTAGTTCACCAGGTGTAGGCGGAACTTCTACTTCTTGACCATTAACAATCTCAATACGAGACTTTGGGCTATAGCCTGCAGCCTCTAGGTAGGTAACACCCTTACGGAAAGCAGATGCGTACTGAGATGATCGCTCATCCTTGTTTAATGCGCCCAAGATACGGTTAACGTGTGCAGGTAATACAGCGTTTATCATAGGCGCATCTTCGCCATACTCACCTAAGAAAGCTCTTTCCAATTCAGCAAACTGAGGTATTAAGTTACCCATTACTTTAACTGGAAACGCTGCTAATGGACCTGCAAATGTAGGAAACAATGAGTCAGGGTTCATAGAAGGTGTAATCATCTTCAACTTACCTGAGAACTCTACTGGCATTGGAATTTGAAACGCTGTTTCTACTCCAAATGCTTTCATTATTCCATTGACTGCCTTGTATACAGGCTCTAATCCTGGATAGAAGAAGTACTGCTCGCCATTATCATCTGTCTGTACGAAGCCAGAGTGTGAAATACCCTCATAAGTAAGTGCTGCACGAGACAAAGATTCTGGGTTGTACTTTACTGTGCGTACAATACGACGATAGAAGTCTTCAGTAGCACGATAGAATCGTGCAAAGTTACGACCAGACATAGCCAACTGGCTACGCACTGCAGGATTGTCAACAAATGCTAGAACTCTCTCACGAGCAAGGTCTTCTGCAATGTCAACTAAGTGACGAGTTGCTTTTTCCTTACCCTTTTCAAGTGCTTCACCTGTTAAACCTACAGTAAAGCGGTCCATAATAGATTTCTCAAAGCCTGTTGCACGCATATTCTTGCGAATCTGTGTTAACTGGTAGATAACTAATGGCTCACGTGAGAATCTAGCGTTAGCTTCTCCCATATAGCCCCATAGTTTTTCCATAATTCCAGCAGCAAACTGGTTACCTTCGGTAACTGGTACAAGTACTGGACCGTTGATCCACCTAGGAGCAAGAGCAATGTCATCAAGTCCTGGTAGATCATCTAGTCCAAGATTATTTGCAGATACTTTTACTTTTCCAAGTCCATCTGTGAATCGGATTTTGCTTAGTAGGTCCTGGTTAACATCACCATTTTCCTTAGACAAGAGATTCTTAACAGCCTGGAAAGCACGCTGTGCGTGATTCTGTTCTGTTTCACCAGGGATACTGTAAAGCTGAAAGCGCTCACGTTCTTGTTGAGTTAGACTCTTTAGGTAAGTAACAATTTCATCAATTGCTTTACCTTCATCATTAAGGTTAGCAATAGCAAGGCTACCAATTTCATCATTTGCTACACGACTAATCTGTACTAGCCAGCCTAGACGACTTTCTGTGCTTGCGATTGGACTAAATGGTGCGTATGAACGCTTGCCATAGGCTTGCTTGTATGCAGTTCCGTCATAGGTTAATGCAGCCATCTGGCCATACTTTGCAACATCATCTGTTGCTGCCATAAATTGATCTGCACCACGAAGGCCGTTCTTACCGCCTTCACCAATGATACGCATAGTTTCATCTAGGCGACCAAATTTTGCAAACTCTGTTAGGAACTCTGCTGCCTCTGGATCAAGAAATTTTCCAACCATTGAGTCAAGGATTGCTTCTGCCATAACAGTCTGTGCTGCATTAACATCGCCAGCATCTGCTGCTGCTTTAATCTTTGCATTAAAAGTGTCTACTTGTTTTTTGCGAACAATTTTGTTAATGAAACCTAATTTTCCTTCACCTGATGCAACACGCAAAGTTGTTGATAATAAGCGTCCTTTTACTACTCCCCAAGGAGAATCACCGACTGCTAGGTGAAGCATTAAATCTTCAGCAGCATTACGTACTGGAAACTTAGGACCAGCTAGAGTTCCAAGAACCCAGACAGATGTCATATCATCTGCCCATTTCTGTTGGGATAGACCCATAACATTATCAATGATTCCAGAACGAGCAGATAAGCGATCTAGGTCTTGAATACTAGGAGTTGAGATAGTCTCAGATAGTTGAAAGTTAAACAACGCAGAACGCTGCCCATTAGGCAACTCGTCAGGGTTGACGCGCTTAGTAATCTCATTACCTGCTTCATCAATCTCACGAACGATAGTAGGTGAGGCATAAGCCTTTGGAACGCCCTTGCTACCAAAGTTACGCAGGAATGTTCTTCCAGCTTCTGACTTATCTACACCACGAATAGTTGCAAGTGTATACCAGATACCTTCGTAGATTTGTTTGCGCTGACCTTCGTTGCCTGCAGTAAATGCTTCTGCAATAATCTTTGCGTGGTAACGAGAGTTAGCAAGACGAGCTAGACGATATACCTGTGTTGATGCGTCATCTGCCAGTACATTAAACTGGTTATCACGAAAAAATGGAATGGTTGAGAACTTACGTGCAAAGCGGTCAATGCGTCCTTGAATCTGACGCAAAGGCATACGTGTAGCTCCGTCAGAACCTTTGATACGACCAACCTGACGCTCTAAACCTGCAAGGTCTGCAACATCATCTGTTAGTCCAGCAGCAATATCTTCATATTGGATTGTGCCAGTACCATAGAAGGCATCAACAATCTTTTGACCAACTTCGTCAATGTTAAAAACTTTGTTTGCTGTTCTAAATGTAGCAATACGTGCCTTGCGTGCAGGACTAAGTGTAGGAACAAGTGGAGTCATACGTGCTGCTTGTCCACTAACAATGCTCTTTAGATCTACCACATTTAGTAAATAATTTCTTGCAGTTGCTGCGTCTTTAACGCCAGCTTTAATAAACTCATCTATAGCTGCTGGACCAAACTCTGGTGCGATACGACGTAGTTCATCACTAACAGCAACCTGAGCGCGTAGATCTCTAGTTGTATTACGTATCTTACTTAGTTCGTCTAGTTTTTCACCATAGAGATTAAAAAAATCTACTACACCCTTTTGCTCAAATACTTTATCTAGTCGCTGTGTATTTCCAGCAACAGCAAATAGATTACGACCATAAGTAAACTTCTCTTTACCAATAACATTAAATAGTAAGAAGTCTCCGGCATCGTATGCCTTCTTAGCCTTACCTAATATTAGTGTTGGGTCAGCAAAAATGCGATATGTTGCATCTCCAAGTCCAGATATACCTTTATAGAGAAAGCCTGAGCCTTCCATTGAACCTGGAAGTAATATGTTTGCAAGTGCGCGACCAGGAGAATACTTGGCAGCATTGACCTTATCTAGCGCATTTTGAAAATCTTTAACATCTTCTTCTGTGCTATAGCGTAGATCTGCACGACGCGCAATCTGCTTTTCAATCTCAGTACCTTCTGCAATGATCTTATCAAGCGGTGTACCGCCTGCTACCTTCATAGCAACATTGATTAAGTCATTACCAAATTCTGTTTTAGCACGTGAAATACGATCTGGGCTAAAGACCATATCGCCTTTATCGTTAGCAATCTCAAAGGCTTTACCGATATTTACGCCTTGGTCTAATGCAATAGCACCAGTACGATAGATGCGAGTCATCGCATCTGATACTTCAGTTAATGCAGCAAATGTTCCACCGATAACAGCCTTAATAGGAGCTGTTGCGTAATGAAATGCTGTTCCAAACCAACCACGCTTTTGCTCAGGTGGCGCATCTTCTGATTCGCCAAACATAGCAAGGTGAGCGTTCTGTTGGTCTTGAGTCATTTGACCAAACTTCTGTTGTGCAACTGGTGCAGGTAGAGCAAGTAGGGTCTTGTGAGAATCAAGAAGTTTTGCTAAACCATCAACTTGTGACTTTTGTGATGGATTAAGACCAGCCTGTGCTGCCGCAGCAATTAAATTATTCTGCGCCATTTATAGACCTCGTGATGCAGCTCGCTGATACAAGATCGCAATTTCACCAGTTTGATCGTATGGAATCATCTTTGCTAATACATCAGATAGTTTTTCAGTTGCTGGATTCATACCTAGTACTTCTGGACCAGGACCAGGGCCTAACCTATTACCAGCCATAATGTCTTCAGTTGGGCGCTGTGATGGTGCAAATAATTCTGTTACTGGTGCCTGTTCTGCAGCTTCACGTACATCTCCTGCACGAGCAGGACGTACATCACCAGTCTTGGCAAGCGGAGCACCTGACTTAATAGCCTGTGTCTCAACGCCTTCGCCGTATGCTGTAGAACCTAATTCTAATTTATCAGTACGTGTGGAGAATTTACCTGGACCTGCTGGTCCAGCCAGTGGATTCATCATACTCACTGTTGTTCCTCCTCTAATTTTTCTAAGTCTGTTGCCATATCTTCCCAAGCCCTATTGGTTTGAGTAAGATGATTTGATTGATAAATTGATAACTCCATTAGTTCACCTGTTAATGTTTCAACAGATGAAGCAATGTTATGTAAAAAGCCTATACCGACAACAACAAAATCAAGAAAGCGCACTGGACGAGAAATGTAATTATTATCTTTCATCGCCCAGTGCTCCTTCTATTAAAAGTTATTATCCCTTTTTTACTGCGTTGCCACGACGGCCTGCTGGCATCATTGATGGAACTACCTTGCCACCTGCTGGCTTAGATGTGTCCTTCTTGCCTTCGACTGGCTTTGACATTGGCGCTGCTGCGCGAGATCCCTTGTTCATATTTACACCTCCTCTGCTTAAGCTGCGCCGGTGATACCAGCGAGTAATTGGGCTATATCGGGTCTTTGACCAGCAGCAGGGGCCATACCACCTTGTTCTTGTGGAGGTTGCGCTGAGGCTGGGGCGGGGGCCGCACCTGCTGCTGGAAGTTGTTGTTCCATACCTGGTGCCATAGGTGGCATCGCTGGGGCTGGAGGTGGTGGTTCTGGTGTAAATGCTTTTTCGATTGTGCTCTCTAGCGATTGGCCCTTTTGCCGACCTTGGATAACAGATGCAATGCGGGTGATAATCTCACTAGGGTCTTGGCCTTGCGCTGCAAGGGCCGGAATGGCTTGAGCATACTGAGCAACAGCCACGCGCAAAGAATCGCGCATTTCTTCGATATCAACACGTTGTTCCTCCTGCGTAACATTCAAGTCCATTGGAATCTCACGACGTACATAGTCACGAGATACGAGCTTGTCTGAGCGCATTTGTAGTAATGCAATGATGGCACGGTTTGGATCCATACCAGACATAATTCCGTAGCGTACATCTACGCCGTACTCACCCTTGATGTCACGAGATGGTGTGTACTTTAGAACGTAAGGTGTTCCATCATCTGAACCCTTGATGGTCTTTGGAATACCACCAAAGATTTTCTCGTCTGCTTCAAAACAAACAGAGATAAGTTCCTGGAACATACGAGCAAATTGTGCTTGTGCTGCCTTGATCTGTGTATCAAAGCCAGCCTGTAGTGCTTGCACACCACGGCCTGTTACAACTGATGCATCAATGTTACCTGAACGAGATTCAGGATAACGAGCACCAAGGCGTAGTTCACGCTCTAATACACCAGATTCTGTAAAGACTCCAGGTGGTAGTTCTAGCGGAACGCGACGAATACCTTGTGGATTAGCAGAACGCATAATAGAATCTGGACCAAGTGCCAACTCTTGCACATCCTGTGGAATAGCAATAGGTGCTTGGATAGACTTTTCTGCTGCTTGGATCTGCAATACTGCAAAGCGAGCACGAGCTAACTGTACAGATAGAACATCATCAAACTGTCCACGTGCTTCACCATCAAGAGAAGAACGCATTACAACAGATGCCATTGCCTTACCTAAGATATTAGGTGTGCGTGATAGAACAAGGTTCTTACGCTCTGGTAGATAGAGCAAGTCCTGGTCCTTGTCGTGGTACTTGACCATTGAGATATAAGGAGAAGATAAAGCGTACTGGTTCTTACCTAGGATTAAATCGTAATACTCTGGGTATTGTGCCGCTAGTGTCTCTGCATCGGTAACGATAACCTGAGTTACAGACATAACGCGACCATAACGATCTAACTCTGGGTAGGTACCAAATGGATTGAGCATACGGATACGAGGGTTGTTATCCTCAAAGTCCATCTCAACCATACCGATACCAAGACCGTAGGTGTTATACCAGTCTGCTGCTGTGTACATCTGCAGTTGTAGGTCAGAGTTTGTTACATAGAAGTTTGCAATACGAGTTCTGGTATCTGCAGCCTTGCGTGCAGCGTCAGAAACCATATTGGTTGCTGAACAGTTAAAGGATGGCAGTGGTGCCATTGCTTCTGCTAAGTCACGTGCTGCTACGTCAATGAAGTTTGCAACCAGAGGCTTTGGATATTCCTCTGAAAACATTGCAGGGTATACCTTAGAGATATCTCCCTGACGCACCGAGAGCACATCACGCATACGTTGATCTCGCGCTGATGAGCGAGTACGTAAGCGTGCGAGCTTAGCGTCAACTTCTTTGACTGATAACAATGTGGGGTCCTTACTTAGACTTCTTGTATAATCCTGGGTACTTCTTGTTGGTTGCCTTCTTAGCGTCCATCTCAGCCTTCTTTACACCAGCAGGTGAAGTACGACGTTGAATTGCCTCAACTGCTGCTGGTCCTGTAAGTGGCATTAACTTCTTCTTACCACTTGGTCCAGTCTTAGGCATTGGAACTTTAACTCCCTTTGATGGAGCACGAGAAACTGTAGGCTTTATAGGTGTAGACTTCTTTTTCATATTTACCTTCTTGGTATCTAGTGCTTGTTTAGCAACTTCTTCTCTTGTAACCTTTGGGTACATATCTTTAATCTTTGCTCTTGTTGCAGGATCCATTGCTGCTACAGTTTTCTTAGCCCTAGTAAGTCTTGCAGCGTAAGCCTTTGGATCAATAGATACTTTGTTTGGACCAATCTTTGGCATTACTTCTTGCCCTTCTTGTTAGCAGCTTTTAACGCTTTAGCGTTTGCAGACTTTGCGGCATCTGCAGACTTTGCTTTAACAGCAGAGTTAACTTGAACTACTTTAGGTTTTGTCTTGTTTATTTGGTTTAAGAAGTTATTACTTATTTCTATCATTTTTGCTTCTTGTTTTGCAGATTTACCAGATTTAGCCTTACTTAGCATTATTTCTCGACCTTGATTAAGCCTAGCATTTGAAGGATTACCTTTATTTGCTGGTTTAACTTGAACGCTATTTTTGGCAATCTTTTCTGCCTTAGTCTTTTCTTGCATTCTTGCAACTTTTTCAACAGTCTTTTTGTTTTGCTTTACTGCTTGAGCCTGAACTTTCTTGGCAACGGTTTTGGTAACCTTAACTCCTGCTTTAGTGTTTGCAACTTTTTTTACTGCTTCTTTTGCAACTTTCTTTGCTGCAAGACGACCAGCAATTGCTGCTGCTCCCATAATAATTGGTGCTGGCATTATTATCTCCTTACTTAAAAGACTTTAGTGTGCGCTTTTCAGCCTTCTTGCCAGCAGTGTATGCACGACTTGGCTTATTTTCAGCAGACCGAATACCAGCCTTCTTATCAGCCTTAAACTTTTTCATTGCTGCTGTTTCACCTGACATTTTTGCCAAGTCCTTTTGGTGAGACTTTGCTGATGTTTTCATTGGGTTAGCCTTCTTTGCTGCTGCTCTTTTTGCTGCTGTTTTCTTTGCTGCATCGGCTTCCATTGTTCCAATGTATCTTGCCATTGTATTATCTCCTTATTAGATGAATGTGCGATCTTTCTCGGCGAGCAATTCATCTATGTTGATAACTGTTCGCTTGCCTACCTCGTAACGAGATAGGAATGGGTTTTTCATATGGTGCTTTTGGTGGAGTCCGTGGTTGAGCATCTCACGTGCTCGGATCTCACAGAACCACAAGGCCATCACCATATCGGTTTTACCTTTAGTAGTTGGTGACCAGGTAATCAATTGCTCGATTAACGCCTTAACGTTTTCAGTTTGGTCACTAGGTAAATGAATAAGGTTGTCGCGGTGGTGCTTTCCGTCGTGTTGCTTTGTGCCGAACAAGGTGGACATAGAAGCAACACCGAAACCGGAGTCCCACTTGTTGGTTCCAGTATGGTGTTCTCGCAGTAACACACCGCGTGAGGCAAGGTTTTGGCGGATGCCCTCATCTTGCGTAAGGAATGATTGAAAAGCATTCTTCTCTACTATCCACTCACTGGGCTGGTACAGGGAAGTCCAGTCAAAGATTAGTTGGCGTATCGCAGCAGGCGTTGGCCTAGTAATTTTAATAGCATCAACGATATAGCGTTTATGTGTAGCCCTATCAACAGCGTAACAAACGACGGCTGTATCACCAACCATAGCGGGATCAAGACCAC
>Ga0315907_10006328_pt1 | contig 12591 bp, 8 predicted proteins | sample LakEriMetagenome_3_FD_203525 | JGI IMG/M metagenome (GOLD analysis project Ga0315907, IMG submission 203525) | Freshwater fungal communities from buoy surface, Lake Erie, Ohio, United States - Buoy 12 MA123 | ecosystem: Environmental > Aquatic > Freshwater > Lake > Lake biofilm | place: USA...
GTCGGTTGCGCTCAAGGGCAGCAAGATTCTTTTTTTCTTCTACCAAGGCTTCTGCTGTTGACAGCAACGGATGCTGGTCCAATGGCAAGAAAGCTTCAGGTACAGCTTGTAATTGATTGATGGTTTCAGGAGAAATATTATTTTCCGCATTTACCAAGCCACTGAGTTCTTGGATCAACGAAAATCGATCTGCCTCTAACTGCCTTCTCTGGAAAAGAAACTGCTGCAATTGCAATTCGATTGCATGCAGGTTGGTTGCATTGTTATCCCCTGCCTTCAACTGAGCTTCAGCGATTCTTTTCCATTCAGCAAAGGCTGATGTGAATCTTTTCAGGATATCCTCTTTGCGGTTCAGATCCATGATCCTGTAACAAAGTGTTCTGGTTTTCCAACGAAAGGATGCCTTTTCCAACATCAACTTAGACTCCGACAATGAAAGGCTGCTGTTCAAATAGTTTTTCTGACGAGCATATACTATTGGCAATTGAAAGGTCTGGTTCAACAAAAGCCTGTTATCGGCCAACGCACTGTTGATATTTCCATATTCAATGCCAAGATTGGTTTTGGGAATTTCATAAGGATGCTGTTGCAAGAGCTGCGCAATATCTCGCTGTTTTGAGGCTAGTTTCAGCATATTGGCGTTTCGCTCTCCCATCGATAAAATGGAGTCCATTGGTATTACTGAAAAAGGTCTTTCATTGAAAACATGTCCGTTCAATGGAGAATTTTCATTTTGCGCAACTGAAGTCAATGCAAAAAATACCAACAAAACAGACAGGGCCGGTGCCTTCAACGAACCCTTTCTTTTTTCAAACCAGACATACAAAACGGGCAAAACAAACAGCGTTAGCAGCGTTGCGGAAATCAGTCCTCCTATTACCACGGTAGCGAGGGGGCGTTGCACTTCCGCTCCCGAACTGGTGCTGAGCGCCATAGGAAGGAATCCCAATGATGCCACGGCAGCTGTCATCAAAACAGGCCTTAACCTAGAGGCGGTTCCTATCAAAACCAATTCTTTCATATCCAATTTTGTTTCGTTTTTCAAACGGTTGAATTCATTGATCAATACAATGCCATTCAAAACAGCCACACCAAACAAGGCAATGAAGCCAACGCCTGCAGAAATACTAAAAGGCATATCCCTTGCCCACAAGAGCAGAATTCCTCCAATGGTAGAAAGTGGAATGGCCGTGTAGATCAGCAATCCGTAACGAATCGAGCCAAATGAAAAATAAAGAATCAGTAAGATCAAAAACAAGGCAATTGGAACAGCGATCATCAACCGGTCTTTGGCTTCTGTAAGATTTTCAAACTGTCCTCCGAAATGCACATAGTAACCGGCTGGCAACGCAATTTTCTGTGTGGATGTTTTTTGCACATCCTCTACCACCGACTGAACATCGCGGTCCCGTACATTAAAAGCTACGGTTATCCTTCTTTTGGCATCTTCCCGCTGGATCTGGTTAGGCCCTTCTTCAACGGATATATCCGCTACCTGCTCCAGGGGTATCAGCATTCCTTTGTCGTTCGCCAACAGCAAGGTTTTGATGTCCTCCAGGTCAGTTCGGTTGCTTTCTTTCAACCTTACTACCAGGTCAAACCTTCTCTCATTCTCATAAATCTTTCCAGCTGATTCACCGGCGAAAGAGGCTCTGATCACACGATTGACATCCGCGATATTGAGTCCGTAGGCGGCGATGGCATTTTTTCTGTAACGAATGACCACCTGAGGAAGCCCAGTTACTCTCTCCACAAAAATATCCTTTGCCCCTTCTACATTTCGGATCACTTCTTCAAACTTTCCAGCATAATAGGCCAATGTGTCCAAATTTTCACCAAAGATCTTGCACACCACATCTTGCTTGGCACCTGCAATCAGTTCATTGAATCGCATTTGTACGGGATATTGAAAACCACCGGTGAGTCCGGGCACCTTGCCAAGTGCACTGCTCATCTTGTTTGCCAATTCATCATAGGACGCAGCACTGGTCCATTCTTTTTTATCCTTGAGGCTGACGATGATATCCGTCATCTCGATCGGCATCGGATCGGTTGGTATTTCACTTGCACCAATCCGGGTAACCACTTTCTGTACTTCTGGAAATTTTTGCAGTTCATGCACTGCCTTGGTTGTAGACGCTACAGTCTCCTGGAGGGTGCTTCCCGTCATCAACCTCGCATCAATGGCAAAATCGCCTTCCTCCAGCTCGGGAATGAATTCTCCGCCCAGAGTAGTGGCTACTGCGATAGAGATTAAAAACAGGGTGACAGAAGCGAGTACAACTTTTACAGGATGCAGGATCAGTTTTGAAAGTATTTTCTGAAAACCGGTTTGCATGCGGAACATCCATCGTTCCGAAAAACCATCATCCTGTTTGAGTTTCTTGCTCAGGACAATGCTTGTCATCATCGGCACATAGGTAAGGGAAAGAATAAATGCCCCAATGAGTGCAAAGGCAACCGTTTGGGCCATGGGCTTGAACATCTTGCCTTCGATGCCGGTAAGACTTAGGATAGGGATGTATACGATGAGAATGATGATCTGTCCAAAAACAGCCGCTCCCATCATCCTTCCAGCCGACTGTTCAACCGAACTGTCCATCTGGTGCTGCCGAAGCAACAACCGTTCCTGTTTGTTGCTGTGCAACCTGTGCAATACCGCTTCAACAATGATGACAGCTCCATCAACGATCAGGCCAAAGTCAAGTGCGCCAAGACTCATCAGATTGCCGGATACACCAAAAAGGTTCATCATTCCGACGGCAAAAAGCATGGCCATTGGGATGACAGAAGCAACAATCAATCCTGCTCTCAGGTTGCCAAGAAAGAATACCAATATGAGCAATACGATCATGGCCCCTTCCAATAGATTGGCCTGAACGGTACTGAGTGTTCTATTGACCATCTTGGTTCGGTTCAGGAACACATCCACCTCCACCCCTTCCGGAAGGGTTTTCCTGATCTGTTCCATTCTCTTTTCAATGTTGGCGATTACTTGGGATGCATTCTCACCCTTTAACATCAACACTACCGCACCGGACACTTCTCCCTGGTCTTTGAAGGTGAGGGCTCCATAACGGATGGGACTACCGATTCTTACCATTGCCACATCCCGAACATATACGGGGGTACCATTGGCGGATTGAGCAACATAAATGTTACCGATATCCTGCAAAGAGCCGGCCAATCCTTCTGTCCGCACAAATAACAAGGCCGGTCCCTTTTCTATGTAGGCAGCCCCAGAATTCTGGTTGTTCTTTTCAAGCGCTGAAAATACCTGTGCCAGTGTTACGCCAATGCCTCGCATTTTTACGGGATCGATGGCTACTTCATATTGCTTCAGTTTACCCCCAAAGCTGCTGACATCGGCTACGCCTGGTGTTCCCAGCAATTGCCTTCTGATGATCCAATCCTGGATGGTCCTCAGCTCAGTTAAGTCGTATTTATTTTCATACCCTTTCTTGGGTCTTACGATATACTGGTAAATTTCACCCAATCCGGTTGTTACCGGAGCCAGTTCCGGGCTACCGGCATCCTGCGGTATTTCATCTTTTACCATGACCATCCGCTCCGCCACTTGTTGCCGGCACCAGTAAATATCTTTATCATCGTCAAAGACAATGGTGACAACAGATAATCCAAATCTTGAAATGGATCTTATTTCTTTGATGCCCGGAATGTTGGAGGATGCCTGCTCGATGGGGAAAGTGATCAGTCGCTCTACTTCCAACGAACCCAGTGTCGGGGAAACGGTGATGACCTGGACCTGCTTGGAGGTGATATCAGGCAATGCATCTACCGGTAGTTTGAAGAGTTCTATTACTCCCCAGATGATCCAGGCGAGTGTAAATAATCCTATGATGAGCTTGTTCCTGACGGAAAAGCGAATAATTGCATTTAACATTTAGTCTGATTTTAAACCAAGTATTAAAAAATCAGACCATCTGGGATAATTCGTGGGGAAAATTACCTGGGCTGATGATCTGCACTACGACAATGAAAAATAGAAAATTTTTCACTTCATGAATATATGTTTTTTTTCAAACAGGGGCTATTTACAGCAATCCTTTTTCATGAAAATGCTTCGAAAAACCCTGAAAACAGCTTTGAAAATCTTGCCCATTATTTTTTTCTGGAAAGTTTATTCAGGAAAGTTTTCTCAAATGAAAGATAAGCGGCATTTCTGGCCATGCGATAAACATTGGCTTCCAGCTGAAACCTATACCCCATATTGAGTTTGCTACTACTGTTGAATATGAGTTGCAAAGCTGGCGCAATATCAACAAAATCATATTTGCGATCTATGCCCTTCCCACCCAACACTTCACAATAGAGATTGAAATTGGTTTGCTTGTAACTTTTATACTTTTTAGGAAACAACAAATAGCCTGCAGAAACAGAATAATTGAAGGCCTGGTATCCAAATCTTCTGGGACCGCCATACTTCAGGAACCTTTCGCCGTCCAAAACCTGATGGAGAGAAGCGGTTGCGGAAACAGCCAACTTGTTGACCAATTGTGTGGCAATGATGCCCAATTGGGCGGCAGACTGATCCCCATCGATGGTCAGTTCATCATAATTCAGAGGATTCCGACTAAACACCCCTTTCCAATAGAAGGAAGCACGAAAATGCCTGTGAACTTCATCGATCGATAAGAACCGGTATTTCACATAAAGCGAAAGAGATTCGAATACCTGTCGCCGATCCGGATAAGCGATATACATGTTGCTGAATGTGATGGCTGGTCGCAACATCAAGCGCTTGTTCATACCGATTGAAGATTCCAACATATGCCGCGAGCTCACATGCTCATGAACCGCAGAAACCTCCCTCACCCACTTTCCTGCATATTTGAATGAAATCGAATTCGCAGGCACATTGGAGGCAGGATCACTAAAAACATACAATTCCTGTGATCTTGCAGCAGCAGCGATCAAAAGAAAAAAAGAAAGTAAAACCGGTTTCATTTGATGACCCTCACTCTAAATACACTGGAATAGAAATCCTGATCTTGATCTTGCTTGGCACCCGAAGCCAGTTTTTTATGTTCCTTGGCAGATAGAAACCCTTTGTCGATCAATTGAACTTTTAGCATTCCATCTGCTATGCCAGATTTTACTCCAACAAACTGATATGTACTGCCGCTTGAAACTACTTCAACATCATTTGTCAGTGATTGTTGCCGCAGTATCATTTCTAATGTAAGCTCTGAAACAAAGAAGCCTGCATCTTCCACTTTCTTTCTCAATAGTTTAGGGTCAACATCTTTATCCCGCCTGAACTTGATCAGAAAAGCAGAAGCATCAAGGTCAGTATCCACACTGTCCACAAATGACAGAGCACTAAGATTGGTGAATATCGATTTGGCACATAGGGCACAGGTAAGTCCGCTTGCTTGTAACCTTGCTCCTGTTACTTGTGCGAACAAGGGACCTTTCAGTAAAACAATGAATATAACGATGAACACGCTGGGTTTCATGGCATAAATTTGAAAATTCCGGAGTATGTTTCTACTCCGGAATACTGATGAATGTTTGGAATTAGGCTTTGCAGCAATCTTTTCCCTTCTCACACTTCCCTTCCTTGCAGCAGGATTTGTCCTTTTCGCATTTGCCGTCTTTGCAACAATCTTCTTTTGCAGGTTGCTGGGAAGCTACGGACGTTTTGGCCTTACGGTCATACTGGCAACAGCCATGCAATTTTGAATAGACCTCATCGGGAGCAGTAAAATCCTGGGTGTCATAACCAGCAGCGGCTATAGATGCCTGTATTTTTTGAAGATCTGTTTTTTTGGAATTAAAACTTACGGTCAGCATCTTGGAATCTTCATTCCAATTGGCCTCTTTGGCACCTGCTTTGGAAGCCGCTCCTTCAATTACTTTTTTGCACATGCCGCAATTGCCCCAAACCTTTATTTCCTGAGACTTTTGGGCAAACGATGAAAAGGCAAAGAATAGACCAGCGAATATGAGTAAAAATGATTTTGTTTTCATGATTTGATTTTTAAAAAATGGCGGGAAAAATAAAACAACAGATAAATATAGGTTCTGTTAAAATCCCAAAGTATCAAATCCTGAAATGGCAATTCATAACATGTATGGGGAGGCCAGCATCTATCGGCTTGTGATGCATAGCATCCACCATGCCATTGGAAATACTGAAAAAATGAATGGGGATGCATACACGTGTTGAAATTGGAACCAACTTTACGAAACCAAATTCAACCAAAGATGATTTGGCTGCAGGCGCATCCAACTTGATTACCTGGGTTTCATCGTGACAGCATCCTTTTTTGTCAACCATCCCACAATTGCTGCACTTGGACTGCTTATCCCCTGCAAAGCCAACACCGGAATAATCCCCCATACAAAAATGCACACTCAATGCAGTACCACTGCTGGCTGCAGTATGGACCATGAGCAGGCATATGATGAGGAACTTTTTCACCTTGCAAAATTACAATGCCTCGGTGAAAAAGCAATGTTAATTTTAATGGCTATCCTGAAACTACTAATTCACAAAATTCCAGAAGATCCCCAGCCTGAAGACCATTTCCGGATTGGGATATAGGGATGCAGCCAGGTTGTTCTGCTTGAAACCAAAACCATAACGCGTAGTGGCCGTATTGAGGTTTTCAAGCCTCAGGAAAGAGGTGAAAGTCCTGATCCTAAAATGCATGAATGCAGTAACATCCGGACGATTGGCAATCTGTCGCTGATCCTGGTAGAAAAACTGACCGATCAAGGGTGAATAACCATTGGCTTTAAAGGGACTGAAATAACGAATATCCAATCCGGTTGAAAGAACAAGGTTACGGAATGGCTTGCCCTCATAAGCCAACCTATTCCTCGTATACAACCAGGGAAGCTGGATGGGGGCATTCCCCGCAACGGACTGAATATATAGATCCAGGTACCAATGCCATTTTTTCCCCAGCAAGGTTTCCCTGCTGATGCCTGCCCTTAGAAAATTGAACAAAGGCTTGTATTGAGCTGCCGTTCGATAATCAATGAAATAGGTATAATTGGACTGAAGGAAATAATCAGCAGACAATTTAACCTTCATCTTGTTCAAGAATAAAGAACCACTGATGGCTGTCACATTCTCATTGTTGGCATTTCTCAAAACAACAACCGGGAAAGCTGTTTTTTCAGTAAAAATCCTGGAAGGAGATCGGTTGATGTTTTGAAAACCCAGCTCCAAAAAACCAAGCTTATCGCCCAATGATCTTTGCAGTTTTGCCTGCACGATATAGTTCCCCGCATCCCTACCAGCGGCATAAAAAGCCCCATATAGCAGCATGTCCCACTTCTTGTTCCGGGTGAGATTCCTGTATTCTCCATGGGCCACCACATTTAGAAATGCATCCCTGACTGAGTCCGGAGAGGATCGATAATGTGCCAAACTAACACCTGCCTTTAAAAACTGTAAAAGATTCTTGGCGTCCGGATATTGTATCAATGAAAAATCATTGGTCAGGTTTTTCCATCCACTGTTGAGATCAACAGTATCCGAAAGGGAATTGTATCCATAGTTTTTCTTGTAGAAATCAGCGGAACTGGCCGACTGCACATCAAAAAATTTAAAGGCATAGGAATCAGACTGTACCGTGTGTTCCAGTCTCAAACGGGGCAAAAAATACCGGATCACACTGGAATCCGTCACTACTGAATCTTTTTTTCCAAAATCGTATTGCTGCCTGAACAAAAGGTGCCGATCAACATAGCGGTTGCCTGTTGACAACTTTACATTGAAGAAATTCCTGGAAGAAAAAGCTGTTGATGCCAAATTCGTAGGAATATTGAATCGGTCGTCATATGCCGGATTGGGATTCACCAGATAAGATTCATCTTCTATCCCCCCGTTCTCAGAAGACTGCAACGCATTGGACAATACAATCAGATAAGCATGATATCTCCTGTCCTTCGAGTTATAATCAGAATTGAAACGGATATTGTTGTGATTGGTATTCTGTGAATTGAAAGTACCGGGGGCATTGACCAATCGGTAATTGATCACAAAATTCCAATCCGGTGTAGCATTCTGCGTGTGCAGAATACTGATCTGCTGTTCTGCCTTGCTTCCTACCAGGTATCCCAATTCCGTAAAGGGCTTGGTCGTATTCATGAAACGGGTATCGGCTAGGGTATAAGCAAAAGGATCAAAGGCATGAAAGCCGGCATCCCATCCGGGACCTCTTAAGGGTGAATACAGGGCAGAATAAGAAGCATTTCCATTGTGCCCGATCTGAATCAAATCTGGCTTCAGGGGCACTCTCCTGAAAAAATCATTCAGCGAAGAATCCAACCCACCATACCGTGCTGTGTCCAGGTAACGGAATTGAACATTCACCGAATCAGCCGCAAAATTTCTCTTCTCAAAAGAGAGCGAATCACTGCCTCCCCTGCCGCCACCTGAACCCGTGCCTCCCATCCGTGAACCCATTCCCTGCATACCCCGCATCATCCCCCGCATCTGGGCAGAAGAAGAATATACCAACAAGATGGCAGGAACGAAAAATATGAGAAACTTCCGTAGCATCAAGTGGCGAGGATCAGTTGCTTGAAAATAGCAGAGAGTTTGGGAGCGGCGGCATTTGCCGCATCCAACACCTCCTGGTGAGTAATAATATTCTCTTCTTCCCGAATACCCAAATCAGTGATCACACTCATCGCAAAAACCTTCATCCCACAATGAACAGCTGCGATCACTTCCTGAACGGTACTCATGCCCACTGCATCCGCACCCAGTATATGGATCATTTTGTATTCAGCCCGGGTTTCAAAAGTGGGACCGGTAACACCAAAGTAAACACCCTGCCTGATAGCATACCCTTCCTTTTCTGCAATGGCAAAGGCTTGCTGAATGAATGGTTTGAAATAAGGCTCGCTCATGTCTGGAAAACGAGGTCCTAACTCATCCAGGTTTTTGCCCAGCAAGGGATTGACAATGGAAAGACTGATATGGTCTCTGATGACCATCAGATCGCCCACTTTGAAATCTGGGTTTACTCCACCAGCCGCATTGGAAACAAAAAGATGTTGGATGCCCAGCAAATGCAGCACCCGAATGGGAAACACCACTTCCGTGGGTCCATATCCTTCGTAAAAATGAAAACGACCAGACATCACCAGGACCGCCTTACCGGATAACTTTCCAATGAGAAGATGTCCCCCATGTCCCTCCACGGTGGATACAGGGAAATGAGGTATATCGCTATAGGGAATGGACAATTCCACCACGATCTCCTCTGAAAAACTCCCTAAACCGCTACCCAAAATGACCGCAGCATCAATCTTTCCAGTATAAAGTGACCTGATGTAAGCCACTGCCTCATGGATCTTGCCCAATTCATGCATCTTCAAAAAATTTGGACAAAGATACTATGTTATGGGGCTAAACTAATAATCAGAATAGGGCCTGGCCTTGAGAAACAAGGTTACATTCTTGCTCACGGTCTTGTCAAATTCTTTGCGAGTCAAGAGCTCCTTCCATTGAGCATCATCCCTGAAAGCTGCCCAGTGTGCATCACGGTCCTTCATGTTCTCAAAACTGGTCATGTAGATGAGGTTGGGCATGGTGGGTCCGCTGATGGTTTCTGCATAAAATACCGGGTTGAAATTCAAGCGGGAGAAGATATCGATCTCTCCGCCCTCATTGAACATCTCGACTTTTTTCAGGTATTTCTTTTCTGAGGGACCTTCATAGCTTCTCAGCTCATAAATATGATCGGCCAGGGGTGAATTCAATTTGGGCAGCATGAGCGTGGGGGCAAACCTGAATCCTTCCAGGATATAATTCACGATCCTTGTATAGGCTGGCGCGTCCATGTTTGCATTGAGGTACTCAGCTCCTTTCTCAGCCACCATTTTATCGGCCATCAATCCCCTGTGCATCTCAGGGATCTGAGCAAGATTTTTATACGGAATGAGTACATACATTTTCTTTACAGAGGCTGTATCATTGGTAATGGCTGAAAATACACCGATCGCAGGAACACCCTTGCTCTTGAAATAAGGCATGAAAGCCTCTTTAAGGTATTGATCAATGATCAATTGCTGTTTTTCGGTCTTGTATTCATATACCCTTAATTCATAGAAATTCTTTCCCTTTTTAGATGATTGGGCTGAAGCAAACATACCAGAAAACAAGATTGCAAACAGGAGTACTTTTTTCATATGATGAATTTATGGTTTCAAATGTAAGCGATTATACCTTTGCCTGTATGGCAGTCAAGGATTACTACTTGATTTTAGGAGTAAAAACGGGAGCAGATATTCCTGCTGTCAAAAGAGCCTTTCGGAAGCTTGCCATGCAATACCACCCCGATAAAACCGGAAATACGCATGCCAACACCCATCATTTTCGGGAAATCCAGGAAGCTTACCAAACACTTTCAGATCCCTATAAGAGAGAACAATATCTCTATACCCGCTGGCTTGAAAAATCAATGGGGCATCAACTCGACAAATCACTTTCAGCTGACGAGATCCTTCAACTGTTTTTAAAAGCGGAACAATACCTATCCCAAACAGATTTTTACAGAACCGATAAGCAACTCTTGTACCACCAGCTCTTGTCCACCTTCTCTGAAAAAAGACTGCAGACGATTTTGGAGGCAAACCATCCCCTCCAGATCAATACAACCCTTCAATTGGCCATGAGATTAAGCGCCCGGCTGAATGCAGAACATAGCATGGACCTGAAGGAGCACTTCAAAAATTTGTTGGAGCTGGATGAAGCTTCCCGCATTGGTTGGCAGAAAATGATCTTGATACAAAAAAAGGAAGCCTCCCAAGAAAAATGGAAACTGCTAATCCTGGTGTTGATCACGCTTGCTATTTGCCTGGCCATCTATTGGGGATCGAAATGAACTAACTTTGGGGGATGCATTATATCACTGCAGAAAATCTTGAGAAATCATATGGCATCCAACCCCTGTTCAGGAACCTCACCTTTCATATCAATGAAGGAGATAGAATAGCCCTGGTTGCCAGAAACGGCTCCGGCAAATCTACCCTGCTGAGAATGCTGGCAGGCATTGAACCTCCAGACGGCGGCAAGGTCTGGATCAACAAAGATGTCCATGTTATCCTGTTTGAACAGGACCCTGTTTTTTTCGAAACAGCCTCCATCCTTGACAATATTTTTGCACACGATCACCCGGTCCTCAATGCCATCAAACGATACGAAGCAGCAGAAGATTCTGGTGATGCTGAAAGGCTTACCGATGCGATCATTGAGATGGATGAAAAGGGTGCATGGGACTTTGATGCCAGGGTAAAACAAATCCTAAGCAAACTCAATATTCAGCATCTGGACCAAAAGGTAAACAGCCTGAGCGGTGGACAAAGAAAGCGGGTGGCACTGGCCAGAACCCTTATCGATATTGGCTTTGAGCAACAACATTCCCTCCTCATCATGGACGAGCCTACCAATCACCTCGATGTTGAAATGGTAGAATGGCTGGAGCATTATATCGACAAGGAAAATGTTACCCTTCTGCTGGTCACGCACGACCGTTACTTCCTGGACACGGTTTGCCATGAAGTATGGGAACTCGACAACGGACAGCTGTATACCTATACCGGCAACTACGAAAATTACATGGAGAAAAAGGCGGCCCGAATCGAAAGTGAAGCCGCCACAATCGATAAAGCCAGGAATACTTATCGCAAGGAACTAGAATGGATGCGCAAGCAGCCAAAGGCCCGAACCACCAAATCCAAGAGCCGTCAAGATGCCTTCTACGAGGTGGAAAAAGTTGCCAAAAAAAGGATTGAAGAGAAGAAGCTGGAACTGCAGCTCAAAATGAGCAGGATGGGTGGAAAAGTGGCAGAATTGAAAAAGGTTTACAAGAAGTTTGGCGACAGGATAATTCTATCCGGCTTCGACTATACTTTCAAAAAAGGCGAACGCATTGGCATCATCGGAAAAAACGGTGCTGGTAAATCAACTTTTGTGAACATGCTGCAAGGCATTGAAGAACCCGATAGCGGTAAAATCAATATCGGTGATACAGTTGTCTTTGGCTATTATTCGCAACAGGGGCTTAGCCTGAAGCAAGACATGCGGGTCATAGAATTTGTGAAAAACATTGCAGAAAGTTTTCCCCTGGCCAAGGGCGGTACGCTTTCCGCTGCTCAGTTCCTGGAGCTTTTCCTATTCCCTCCCGACCAGCAATACAGCTATATCAGCAAACTGAGTGGAGGAGAAAAAAGGAGGCTGCAACTGTTGGCCATCCTTTTCAAGAATCCCAATTTTTTGGTATTGGATGAGCCCACCAACGATTTGGATCTCCCTACCCTCTCCGTATTGGAACAATTCCTGTTGGATTTTCCAGGTTGTATTTTGATCATCAGTCACGATCGTTACTTCATGGACCGGATCGTGGATCATCTGTTTGTATTTGAGGGAAATGGGGTGATCAGGGACTTCCCCGGCAACTATGCCTCTTACCGGGAAGAAGAGGAAACCAAACCACAAGAAACAAAGCCGGAAACCCAACCAGTTGAGAAAACGTTTCAAGCTGAAATGCCGGCCCCCAAAAAAAAGGTTGGTTTCAAAGAGAAACGCGAATTTGAATTGCT
>Ga0315907_10006339_pt1 | contig 12579 bp, 12 predicted proteins | sample LakEriMetagenome_3_FD_203525 | JGI IMG/M metagenome (GOLD analysis project Ga0315907, IMG submission 203525) | Freshwater fungal communities from buoy surface, Lake Erie, Ohio, United States - Buoy 12 MA123 | ecosystem: Environmental > Aquatic > Freshwater > Lake > Lake biofilm | place: USA...
GTCGACCACCCGCGGGTCGGCGCGCACCGCGTCGCCCTCGCCCTCGAAGATCACCCGGCCCTGCGCCATCACCACGATGGGCCGGCAGATGCGCATCACCATGTCCATGTTGTGCTCGATCACGAGGAAGGAGACGCCCCGCGCGTTGAGCGCGACGATCTTCTCGATCAGCGTCTCCAGCAGCGTCGGGTTCACGCCCGCCGCCGGCTCGTCCAGGAGGATCATCGCCGGGTCGACCATGAGGACGCGGGCGAGTTCCAGCAGCTTCTGCTGGCCGCCCGAGAGGGTCCCGGCCAGGTCGCCCCGCTTGTCGGCGAGGCCGCAGAAGGCGAGCACCTCGGCCGCCCGCTCCCGCGCGCGCCGCTCCTCCGAACGGACCCGGCCACCCGCCCACCAGTTGTTCCAGAACCGCTCGCCCGCCTGGCCGACGGGCACGAGCATCGCGTTCTCCAGCACCGTCATGCCGGCGAAGGGGCGCGGGATCTGGAAGGAGCGGGCGAGGCCGAGGCGGAAGATCCTGTCGGGCGTCTGCCCGTCGATGCGCGTGCCGCGGAAGGAGACGGTCCCTGCGGTCGGCGGCAGCGTCCCGGCGACGATGTTGAACAGCGTCGTCTTACCCGCGCCGTTGGGTCCGATCAGGCCCGTGATCGTTTCCGCGCCGACCGTCAGGTCGACGCCATCGACGGCGTTCATGCTCCCGAACGACCGGACGACCCCCCGCAGCTCCAGCATGAACCCCGCACATCGGCTAACTGTATACGGCGCCTGTTAGACCACACAGGTGCTCGGCTGTGAAGCGGGTTCGGTCACAACCCTTTGTCCTGTAGGGAAAAACCGCGCACCCGCTCAGCGCGTGGCGCGCCCCCGCGCGAGCGCGGTGACCTCCAGCTCCACCATCATCTCGGGCATCGCGAAGCCGCAGACGATGGTGGTGTTGGTCGGCCGGGGATCCTTGAACGTCTCGCCCAGCACGGCCGAGACCGGGCCGACGTGCGCCCGGTCGCTGACGTAGACCCGCACCCGGACGACGTCGGCCAGGGTCGCCTTGGCCTTGGCCAGGGTGTCGGCGATGGTGCGCAGCGCCTGGCGGGTCTGTTCAGCCGCGTCGTCGGCGATGGTTCGGGTGGCGAAGTCGTAGCCCGCGGTGCCCGAGACGAAGACCCAGTCCCCGTCCACCACCGCACGGGAATAGCCCGCCATCTCCTCGAACACCGAGCCGGTGCTGATCGTCCAGCGCGACGGTTCCATGGTTCCCCTCCCCTGCCGCGGGCGTCAGCCGACGCCGGCCCCGCCCGTCCACACCTGTCCCGGCCGCACCGCGAGGAAGCGCGCCGGATCGGTTCCCGCCGCCTCGAGCGCGGCCGCGAGATCGGTCACCGGCCGCTCCGCCCCCTCGTTGGTCAGCCGGAACGTGCCCCAGTGATAACCCAGCGCGTTGCGCGCGCCCAGAAGGCCGAACCCCGCGACGGCGTCCTCCGGGTTCATGTGCTGGGCCGCCATGAACCAGCGCGGCTCATAGGCGCCGATGGGCAGCAGCGCGAGGTCGAGGGGCCCGTGTCGCGCCGCCACGTTGCGGAACGGCCGGCCGCCGTCGAAGCCGGTGTCGCCGGCGAAGAAGAGGTCGAGGCCGAGCCCCTTGACCACGAACCCGGCCCAGAGCGCGTGGTTGCGGTCGGTCACCCCACGGGCGGACCAGTGGTGCACGGGCTCCAGCGTCGCGGTCGCGCCGCGGCCCAGCGGGACCGTGTCGCCCCAGTCGGCGGCGACGATCCGCTCGTCGGGGTGGTTCGCCCGGACGATGGCGTCGTTGCCCAGCGGCGTGACCACCAGCGGCCGGTCGCGCCGCCACAGCCGTTCCAGCGTCGCGACGTCGAGGTGGTCGTAGTGCGCGTGGGAGAGCAGCACGGCGTCGATCGGCGGCAGGTCGTCGAACGCGATGGCGGGCGGGTTGTACCGGCGCGGACCGGTGAAGGAGAACGGGCTCGCCCGCTCCGACCACACGGGGTCGGTCAGCAGGTTGAGCCCGCCGCCCTGGATCAGGAAGGTGCAGTGGCCGACGAAGGAGACGCGCACGGCCCCGCCGTCCACCCGGGCCGGCGGGCGGTCGGGCGGAAAGGGGCTCGGAACCGCGTCGGGCCAGGCCTCGGCCGTCTCGCCCAGTTGCCATTGCAGGAGCTGCACGAAGCTCCGCGGCGCCTCCCCGCCGGGATTGAAGAACCGGCGCCCGTCGAAATGATCGGTGGCGGGGCCGTCGTAGTAGGCGCTGCCCCGCCCCGGCAGCAGCCCGGCGCAGGCTCCCAGCAGGGGGAGCGCCGCGAGCGACGCGAACAGTCCCCGCCGCGTTGGTCGGCGTCGGGCGGCGGGGGGGACTGCGGTCGGATCGGGGGGCGGGACGGTCAAGGACGGCTCGGGCGGGGGGCGCGACGGCCGCGGTGGCCGAAGGACCTGACATGTGGGCCGTACGCCGCCCCCGCCAAGGGCGCGCGCGGGCGCTGCGGCGCCGCGCGGACGACGGACGGGAGCGGCGGGACGATGAGTGGACGGACGCCCGGGCGAAGGACGGGCCGGGGGACCGCGCCCTCAATCCCTCACGGCGACGATCGCCTCGATCTCGACCGGGATGTTCATGGGCAGCGAGCCCATGCCCACGGCCGAGCGGGCGTGCAGCCCGTCCTCGCCGAAGAGGTCGACCAGCAGCTCCGAGCATCCGTCGATCACCCGCGGGTGATCGCGGAAGCCCGGGACGGCGTTGACCATGCCGAGGAGCTTCACGAAGCACGCCACCCGATCGAGCGACCCCAGCGCGTCCCGCGTGGCCGCCAGCAGGTTCAGCCCGGTGAGCCTTGCGGCGGCACGGGCGTCGTCGACCGATACGGCCTCGCCGACCCGCCCCTCGATCACGCTCCCGTCCGAGCGCACCGGCCCCTGTCCCGACAGGAACAGGAGCGATCCCACCAGCCGGAACGGGACGTAGCGGGCGACCGGCCGCGGCACCGGCGGCAGGACGAGGCCGAAGGTGGCGAGACGGGCCTCGGGGCCCGGGGGAAGCGACGACATGGCGACACCTCGATCGACGGACGGGCCGCCATCATAGCCACCGCCGCGTCCGCGCGGCATAGGCCGTCCATTCGTCCCCGAAGAGTGCGGCGAGGTGAGCCTCCTCGCGCACGATGGCGAGCCGTTGCGTGAGCAGGGCGGCGACCGCGGCGGCCGGCAGGAACCAGAGGTTCCCGACCGCGAGGGCGAGGCCGGCGAGCACGACCGTGTTGCCGACATAGATCGGGTTGCGCGACAGGCGGAACGGGCCGTGCGTGACGAGCGCCGTCGCCGCCCGGTGCGGCAGGATGTTCGCCCGCGCCCGCGCCATCGTCGCCATCGCCCAGACGTCGAGCCCGAACCCGAGCGCGACGATCCCCCAGCCGGCGGTCGACGCCATGCCGGGGTCGAGGGGCGCCAGCAGTCCGGCGACCACGGCCGCGGCGGCCGAACCGGCATAGAGGATCGGCGGCCACGGGATCGTGTTGGGGGCGGCGGCGCCGGTCACGGGTCACCTCTCTGGGGTCTTCGGCGGGACGGTACAGGCCCGAGCGACCGGCGTCACCGGCCGCGAGGCGGCGACCGCCGCCCCGCGCTCACCCCCCGACGAGATCCCGCTCCGGCACCGGCAGGCCCTCCGCCACGCGGCGCATGTTATCGAACATCCGCCGCACCGTCGGCTCGAACGTGTCGACCGCCAGCGCGGCGAGGTGGGGCGTGGTGACGAGGCCGTCGACGGCCAGCAGCGGGTCGCCGGGCGGCAGCGGTTCCTCGGCGTAGACGTCGGTGGCGGCGGCGAGGATCACCTTGGTCTCCAGGGCCCAGGCGAGGTCCGCCTCCACCACCACCCCGCCCCGGGCGGCGTTGACCAGCACGGCGGTCGGCTTCATCCGCGACAGCGCCGCGCGGTCGATCAGGTTCGTCGTCTCCGGCGTCAGCGGGCAGTGGAGCGAGACGACGTCCGCCGTCGCCAGCAGTTCGGGCAGCTCGACGCGCCGCGCGTTCAGCGCCGCCTCCGCCGCCGGGTCGAGCGGCGTCCGCTTGGTGTAGAGGACCGGGCAGCCGAAGCCCTTCAGCAGCCGCGCAAAAGCCTGCCCGATGGCCCCCATGCCGACGATGCCGACGGTCTTGCCCGACAGCATGTAGGGGTCGCGCGCGATCGCCGGGCTTCGCCAGCGCCCGGCCCGCAGTTCGGCGTGCCCGGCCGCGAGGTTGCGCAGCGCCGCGATCGTCAGGCCGAGGGTGAATTCCGCCACCGGCACGGCGTTGGCCCCGGTCGTCCGCGCGACCTTGATGCCGAGCGCTCCGGCCGCCGCCACGTCGATGTTGTCGACCCCCACGCCCCATTTGTGCAGCAGCTTCAGCCGCTTGGCCGCGCGGAACACGTCGGCCGACACGGCCACCTGCCCGGCGATGGCGAAGTCCGCCTCCGCGATGATCGCCTTCAGATGCTCGTCGCCCCGCGCCGTCCCGTGGGTGAGGGCGAAGCCGGGGGGAAGGAGCCCGCGGAGCTGCTCGGCACGGGCGGGCGGGATCGGGTCGAGGACGACGATCGTCCAGCTGTTCGTGGCGGTCGTGTTCGCGGTCGTCATGAGGGCTCAGATCGAGAAGCGGATGCCGGCGCGGGCGAACCCGCCGGAGACGCCGACCGCGTGCCCGTCGGCCCGCCAGCAGGCGGCCCCGGTCAGCGTGCCGTCGGGATCGAAGGCGACGGCCCCCGTCCCGCCGGCGATGCGGGGCACGCGCTTGACCGTGTGGCCGCGTGCGGTCAACTCGGCGACGACCGCGTCGGGGATCGCGGGCTCCACCTCCAGCGGCCCGCCCTCGGTCCAGACCCGCGGCGCCTCCACGGCCTCCTGCGGGGTCATGCCGTGGTCGAGCACGTTGAGGATCACCTGCAACGCCGAGGGGAAGATGCGAAGGCCGCCCGGCAGGCCGAGGGCCAGGCGCAGGCGGCCGTCCGTCGTCACCATCATCGGCGCCATGGAGGTGAAGCAGCGCTTGCCGGGCTCGATCGACAGCGCGCGGCCCGGCCGCGGGTCGAAGTTGTACATGTAGTTGTTGGCGAGCATCCCGGTTTCCGGCACCTGCACGCAGGCGCCGAACAGGCCGTTGATCGTCTGGGTCGCGGCGACGACGTTGCCGTCGGCGTCGGCGACGGTCAGGTGCGTGGTGTCGGCGCTCTCCGGCCGCGACAGGCCGGGGCCCCAGGCCTGCGCGCGGTCCAGCGCGAGGGCGGCGCGGCGCTCCTCGGCGTAGGACTTGGAGGTCAGGCGCGCGACCGGCACGTCGACGAAGGCGGGGTCGGCGGTCGCCACGGCCCGGTCGGCGAAGGCGATCTTCAGCACCTCGGCGAGCAGGTGGACCGCGTCGGCCGAGCCGAAGCCCATGCGGCCGAGGTCGAACCCTTCGAGGATGTTCAGCATCTGCGCGATGTGGACCCCGGCCGAGGCCGGCGGCGGCGGGCCGATCACCCGATGACCGCGATAGCTCCCCACGATCGGCTCCCGCTCCACGGTCGCATAGGCCGCGAGGTCCGCCATCGCCATCACGCCGCCGTCGGCGGAAAGACGGTCGATCAGCTGCCGGCCGAGCGCGCCCCCGTAGAGCGCCGCCGCCCCCTCCCGCGCGATGGTCCGCAGCGCGTCGGCGTAGGCCCCCTGCACCAGCCGGGCCCCGGCCCGGATGGGCGCGCCGTCCGGCAGGAACAGAGCCGCGAGGCCCGGGTCGCGGGCGAGGTCGGCGGCGGTGTCGGTCGCGCAGTCGGCGAGATAATGGCCGACCGTGAACCCGCGCTCGGCGAGGCGCACCGCGGGGTCGACCACGTCGGCCAGCGGCATGGTCCCCCAGCGGGCGAGCGCCTCGGTCCAGGCCTTCAGCGCACCCGGCACCGCGACCGCGAGGCCACCGACCACGTTCCGCCGGTCCTTGGTGTCGCGCGCGCTGGGCAGATCGCCGGGCAGCACCTCCAGGAGGTCGTCGCGCCAGGCGCCGGGTGCTGTCGACAGCCCGTCGAGGATGCGGTGCGTGCCGTCGGCCAGCCGCACGTGCGCGATGCCGCCGCCGAGTGCCCCGACCATCATCGGCTCGACCACCGTCAGGGCGAACAGCGACGCGACCGCCGCGTCGATCGCGTTGCCGCCGGCGAGCAGGATCTCAGCCCCCGCGGCGGAGGCACGCGGATGGTTGGTGACGACCATCCCGCGGGCGCCGGTGGCGGACCGCTTCTCCAGCACGAAGGGGGCGGCGGGCATCAGGCGACCGTCCCGGCGAAATGGACGGCGAAGCGGGCCACGACGTCCGCCAGCCTCTCCGCCAGCGCCGCCCCGGTTTCGGCCGAGGAGAGCCGCGGATCGCCCAGGCCCACGCCCCGGGTGAACACCTCGTCGTAGTCGTGGGGCACGCTCACCTCCGCCCCGTCGAACGAGAGCGCGCCCATGCCGGAGACGGGCAGGTCGAGCAGCCGGTCCGGCTTGTAGGGCTCCGGCGCGGCCACGAGGTCGGGGCGCATCATCCCGGGGACGAGGTGGAGGCCGAGGCTCGTCAGAGGGTCGGCGCCGTGGCCCGACACCTTGCGCGCGGCTTCAGCCCCCACGATGCCCGGAAGAAGGGCGTAGGCGATCTTCCAGAGATAGAGGCCGGGGACGAGGTGGCCCGTCTCCTGCCGCACCCGGCGCGCGACCTCCAGCAGCGGGCCGGCGTTCCCGCCGTGGCCGTTGACGAAGACGAGGCGGGTCAGCCCGTTGCGGTGGAGCGAGCCGACGATGTCGCCCACGAGGCCCTTGAACGTCGCGTGCGAGAGCGCGATGCCCCCCGGCATGGAGCCGAACCAGTCCGCCGCGCCGAAGGGCACCAGCGGGGCGACGAGCGTTCGCGTGCCCAGCGCCGTCGCCCCGAGAGCGGCGGCCTCGGCGATCGCCGCCGCCAGGATGTGGTCGCCCATGGGCGCGTGCGGCCCCTGGTCCTCGTGGCTGCCCAGCGGGATCAGGATCACGGGGTTCAGGCCGAGGATCCCCCGCGCCTCCCCGCCCGTCAGGGTTCCCATGTGGACCTTCGGGGTGGTGACGGCGACCATCGGATGGACCTCGTTTCGGCAGGGCCGGCAGGATGGCACCACCGCGCCTGTGGGGAAAGGGGCGGCGAGGCCGATGCCGAGACCGCGGCGGCCCGCGTCAGGTCGCCGCGAACCCGCCGTCGATGGGAACCACCGTGCCCGTCACGTAGGCCGAGGCGGGGGCGGCGAGGAACACCGCGAGGCCCTTCAGGTCCGCGGGCTGGCCGAGGCGGCCGAGCGGCACGAGGCGCACCATCTCCGCCGCCAGCGCCTGGTCGCGCTTCAGCCGCCCGCCGGCGATGTTGGTCAAGATGAAGCCCGGCGCGATGCCGTTGACGTTGATCCCGTGGGGGCCGAGTTCCAGCGCCGCCTGCCGCACGAGGTTGACGAGCCCCGCCTTGGCCGCCCCGTAGGCGTAGCCCGAGACGCGAGAGGTGCGCAGGCCGGACACCGACGTCGTCACCACGATCCGCCCGCCCCCCTGGCGGATCATGTGGCGGGCGGCCGCCTGCATGGTGGCGAAGGCGCCGCCGAGGTTGACCGCCATCGAGGCGTCCCACCGCTCCTGCGTGATCGCGGTCAGGCGCCCCTCCGGCGAGGAGAAGCTGGGCCCCGCCGTCACGCCCGCGTTCACGAACATCGCGTCGAGCCGCCCGTGGGCCGAGACGGCGGCGTCCACCGCCGCGTCGAGGCCGGCGCGGTCGGTGACGTCCACCGTCGCGGTGCGCAGCCGCGACCCCGCCTCGGCGCCCAGCCGTTCGGCGAGCGCCGCGAGGGCCGCCTCGTCCCGGTCGGCCGCCGTCACCGCGGCGCCGTGCTCCAGCATCGCCTCGACGATGGCAAGGCCGATGCCGCTGGCCCCGCCGGTGACGAAGGCGGCGCGGCCGGACAGGTCGAAAAGGTCGATGGCCATCGTGCGGTCTCCCCCCGGAATGCCTGTTCGGTCTATGGTCGTCCCATCATTAGCAGGGACCCTGACGAATGGACATCCTCGCCGCCGTCTTCGCCGACGCGACGCCGACGCTGCGCCGGCTGACCATCGCCGCCCCGGGGCCGCACGAAGTGCGGGTGCGGATGGTGGCGACGGGGGTCTGCCACACCGACCTGAAGGCCGCCGGCGCCGGCAGCCCGGTCCCCCGCCCCGTCGTGCTGGGCCACGAGGGCGCGGGCGTCGTGGAGAGCGTGGGGACGGCGGTGACGAAGGTGGCGCCGGGCGACCCGGTCGTCCTGACCTTCGCGTCCTGCGGCGCCTGCGCGGGCTGCCGCGACGGGCACCCCGCCTATTGCGACCGGCAGTACGCGCTGAACTTCCTGTGCGCCCACGGGCACCTGACGTCGGCCGAGGGGGCGGTGGCGGGCGGGTTCTTCGGCCAGTCGTCCTTCGCCACCCATGCGATCGCGACCGAGCGCAACGTGGTGAAGGTGCGCGCCGACGCGCCGCTCGCGATGCTGGGGCCGCTGGGATGCGGGATCCAGACGGGCGCGGGCGCCGTGCTCAACGACCTCGCCGTGCAGCCGGGGATGAGCCTCGCGGTCTTCGGCGCGGGAAGCCTGGGTCTCAGCGCGGTGATGGCGGCCCGGCTCGCCGGTGCGGCGCGGATCGTGGCGGTGGACCGGATCGCGGCCCGCCTCGACCTCGCCCGCGACCTGGGGGCGACCGACACGATCCTCGCGGGCGACGATCCGACCGGCTCGGCGGTGACGGCGCTGCTGCCCCGCGGCGTCGACCGCGCGCTCGACACCACGGGCGCCCTGCCGGTCATGCGGCAGGCGATCGACGTGCTGGCGCCGCGGGGTGCCTGCGGGTTCGTCACGGGACCCTGGGACGGGCGGGAGCTGTCGGTGAGCGTGCGGCCGCTGCTGGGCGGCCGGTCGATCCGCGGCATCGCCCAGGGCGACAGCAACCCGGACGTCTTCATCCCGATGCTGGTCGACCTGTTCATGGCCGGGCGGTTCCCGTTCGACCGGCTGGTGACGGTTTATCCCTTCGACCGGATCGCCGACGCGCTGGCCGACGGCGAGGCGGGGCGGACCGTGAAGGCGGTGCTGACGTTCTGAGGGCGTGGGCAGGGCTTTCCGCCCCCCCCTCAGATCCCGTCGTCCTCGGCCATCTTGAGGCCGATGTAGCGGTCGAGCGCCGCGTGGTCGGCCAGAAGGTCGGCCGATCGGCCCCGGTGGGCGATCACGCCGCGCTCGATCACCATGGCCTCGTCGGTCAGGCCCAGCGCCACGTCGGCGTGCTGCTCGATCAGCACGATCGCCATCCCCTCCTCCGTCGCCATCCGGCGGATGCCGGCGGCCAGCTCCTCGACGATGATGGGGGCGAGGCCCTCCAGCGGCTCGTCCAGCAGCAGGATGTCGGGGTTGGTCATCAGCGTGCGGGCGATGGAGAGCATCTGCTGCTCCCCGCCGGACAGGTGGTTGCCCTTGTTGCCCCGCCGTTCCCGCAGACGCGGGAAGGTGCGCCAGATGGCGTCCGTGTCCCAACGCCCGGGGCGCGCGGCCACCGTCAAATTCTCCTCCACCGTGAGGGAGGGGAACACCTCGCGCTCCTGCGGGACCCAGCCGAGGCCGAGGCGGGCCCGCTTGTGCGGCGCCATGCGGGTGACGTCCTGCCCGCGCCAGTGGATCGACCCGCGCCCGACCCGGGTGAACCCCATGATGGTCAGCAGCAGCGTGGACTTGCCCACCCCGTTGCGCCCCAGCACCGCCAGCGCGCCGTGGGCCGGGACGTCGAAGGAGACGCCGTCGAGCACGACCGCGTCGCCGTAGCCCGCGCGCAGGTCGCGGACGGAGAGCAGCGTCTCAGCCATGGGCGTGCCCCCCACCGACGGAGCCCGTCGCGGGCAGATGGCCCCGGTTGCCCAGATAGACCTCCCGCACCCGGGGATCGGCGCCGATCTCCTGCGGGGTCCCCTCGGTCAGGACGCCGCCCGCGACCAGCACGATGATGCGGCTGGCGAAGCGGAAGACGAGGTTCATGTCGTGCTCGATGAACAGCACGGTCACGTCCGACGGAAGGGCGGCGATGGCGGAGAACAGCTCCGCGCTCTCGTCCCGGGGCACGCCCGCCGCGGGCTCGTCCAGCAGCAGCACGCGCGGCTTCGTCGCCAGCGCCAGCGCGATCTCCAAGAGGCGCTGCTGGCCGTAGGCGAGTTCACGGGTGAGGCGCAGGCAGTCGTGGCCGAGGCGCAGCGAGGTCAGGATCGCGAACGCCTCGTCGACCGCATCCCTGTGCGCGCCGACCGTGCGCCACGCATGGCCCGCGATGCCGCGCCGCTCGCACACCGCCAGCGTGACCGCCTCCAGCGGGGTCAGGTTGAGGAAGAGGGTGTTGATCTGGAAGGTGCGGACGAGCCCGCGCTTGACCCGCGCCGCCGCCGGGGCGGCCGTGATGTCCTCGCCGCCCAGCAGGATGCGCCCGCCGTCCGGCTTCAGAAGCCCGGTCATCAGGTTGATGAGCGTCGTCTTGCCGGCGCCGTTCGGGCCGATGAGGGCGAACCGGCCGCCCTGCGGGACGTTGATCGACACCTGCCGGGTGACCGCCAGCGAGCCGAAGCTCTTGGCCAGCCCGTCGGTGGAGAGCGCGATCGTCATGCACCCCTCCCCCGCACGCGGTCCCAGAGGCGGGAAAGCCCGCCGAGGAGGCCGTCGCGCATGAAGAGCACGACGCCGATCAGCAGCATCCCGATCCAGAAGTACCAGTAGCGCGGATTGACGTCGGACAGCTGGTCGCGCGCGACGAGGAAGATGACGGCACCGAGGATCCCGCCGTAGAGCCGGCCGGTGCCGCCGAGGATGAGCATGATGACGACGTCGGCCGAGCGCTGGAACCCGAGCGACTCCAGGGAGACGGTCTCCGTCGTCTGGGCCAGCACCGCGCCGGCGAGCCCGGCGAGGCCGGCGGAGAAGGTGAACACCTGCTGGAGCCGCCAACGCATCGGCGAACCGATGGCGAGCATGCGCGTCGGGTTCTCGCGGATGCCCTGCAGCGCGAGGCCGAAGGGCGAGTTGACGAGCCGCCGGCAGAAGACGAAGGCGACGAAGAGCACGGCGAGCGCATAGCCATAGGCGGTCGTGCCCCACAGGTCGAACTCGAACCGGCCGAGCACGGGGTCGATGCGGATGCCCTGCAGCCCGTCCGACCCGCCGGTGATCCAGTGGAGCGCGTTCGCCGCCTCGCGCGCCATGAACACGATGCCGATCGTGATCATCAGCAGCGCCAGATGGCGCGCGCGGACCACGAAGAAGCTGACGAGGAAGCCGACCGCGGCGGCGGCCGTGGCCGCGATGAGCAGGCCGCTCAACGGCTCGCCCCACCCGTGCTTGCCCAGAAGGCCGGCGGTGTAGGCGCCGATGCCGAAGAAGACGGCGTGGCCCAGCGTGACGATGCCCGCATAGCCGAGGATCAGGTCGACCGAGATGGCGAACAGCGCCCACACCGCGATCTGGCTGGCCAGCGACAGATAGTCGGGGAAAAGCCAGAAGGGCAGCAGCGTGGAGAGCCAGAACAGGATCTCCGGCGCGCTCCAGCGCGCGCGGCGCGCGAGGAAGGCGTGCGGATCGGGAAGGGGGCGGACGACAGCACCGGTCATCGCTCAACGCCTCCCGAACAGGCCCTGCGGGCGCAGGAACAGCAAAAGCACCATCAGCGCGTAGATCAGGAACGCGCCCAGTTCGGGCACGTAATACTTGCAGGCCATGTCGCCCACGCCGATCAGCACGGCGGCGGCGAAGGATCCGCCGATCGAGCCGAGGCCGCCCATCGAGACGACGATGAGCACGTAGACGAGGAAGTGGAGGCCGAAGGCGGGATCGAGGCCCACCCACTCGACCGCGAGCCCGCCGCCCAGCCCGGCGAGGCCGGAGCCGACCGCGAAGGTGAGCGCGAACGCCTTGTCCACGTCGATGCCGAGGCCACGCGCCATGCGTTGGTTGTCCACCGCGGCGCGGATCTGCTGGCCGAGGCGGGTCGTCTCCAGGCCCACCACGAGGACGACCGCGATCACCACCGCCACCGCGATCAGGAAGGTGCGGTAGACGCCGATGCTCACCCCCTCGACGTTCCAGGCGCCGCGCAGGAACGACGGCACCTGCACCGGCTGCTGCACGGTCCCGAAGAGATAGGCGGCCGCCGCGGTGGCCATGAAGACGAGGCCGATGGTGACGAGCACCTGGTCGAGTTCGCTGCGCCGGTAGAAGCGGCTGAACAGCAGTCGCTCGAACACGACGGAGACGGCGGCGGTGATCAGGAAGGCGGCAGGGAGCGTGGCGAGGAACGGCCAGCCCGCCCGCTCGGTCAGCACGACCACGACATACCCGCCCAGCATCGCGAAGGAACCGTGGGCGAGGTTGGTGAAGTTCATGAGGCCGAGCGTGACCGACAGCCCCACCGACATCAGGAAGAGGAGCATGCCGTACGCGAAGCCGTCGAACAGCACGCCTGCGAGGGTGGTGAGCATGCGGGTGGGACGTTCCTGAGCGGGGAG
>Ga0315907_10006344_pt1 | contig 12574 bp, 8 predicted proteins | sample LakEriMetagenome_3_FD_203525 | JGI IMG/M metagenome (GOLD analysis project Ga0315907, IMG submission 203525) | Freshwater fungal communities from buoy surface, Lake Erie, Ohio, United States - Buoy 12 MA123 | ecosystem: Environmental > Aquatic > Freshwater > Lake > Lake biofilm | place: USA...
TTAACGGCACGCCTGCCTGTATCACCCCGCCCATGCGGAGCGTCGACGTCATCGTGGTGGGGGGCGGGCATGCCGGGTGCGAGGCGGCGGCCGCGGCCGCGCGCCTCGGCGCCCGTACGGCGCTGGTCACCCACAAGGCCGCGACGATCGGCGAGATGTCTTGCAATCCGGCCATCGGCGGGCTCGGCAAGGGCCATCTCGTGCGCGAGATCGATGCGCTCGACGGGGTGATGGCCCGGGCCATCGACCGGGCCGGCATCCAGTTCCGCATCCTCAACGCCTCCAAGGGCCCGGCGGTCCGCGGCCCGCGGGCCCAGGCGGACCGCGCGCTCTATCGCCGGGCGATGCAGGCCCTCCTGGCGGAACAGCCAGGGCTCGCCATCGTCGAGGCGGCGGTCGAGGATCTTCTCGTCGAGAACGGTCGCTGCACCGGCGTGGTCACCGCGACCGGCGAGACGATCCGCGCCGGCGCCGTCGTGCTGACGACGGGCACCTTCCTGCGGGGCGTGATCCACATCGGGGAGGAGACGACGCCCGCCGGCCGGGTGGGGGAGGCGCCCGCGATCGGCCTCTCCCGCACGCTGGACGCGCTCGGCTTCGCCCTCGGACGGCTGAAGACCGGGACGCCGGCCCGCCTCGACGGGCGGACGATCGATTGGGCGGCCTGCGAGGCGCAGCCGGGCGACGACCCGCCCCGCCCCTTCTCCACCCTCACCGACCGGATTACGGTTCCGCAGATCGCCTGCCACATCACGGCGACGACGGCCGAGACCCACGCGATCATCCGCGCGAACCTGCACCGCGCGCCGATGTATTCGGGCCAGATCAGCGGGACCGGGCCGCGCTATTGCCCGTCGATCGAGGACAAGGTGGTCCGCTTCGCCGACAGGGCGGGTCATCAGATCTTCCTCGAGCCGGAGGGTCTCGACGACGAAACGGTCTATCCGAACGGCATCTCCACCTCCCTCCCGCGTGAGATCCAGGCGGCGATGATCGCCACCATCCCGGGGCTGGAGCGGGCGCGGATCCTGCGGCCCGGCTATGCGATCGAGTATGACTTCGTCGATCCACGCGAACTGGCGGCGACGCTGGAGACGAAGCGTCTGCCCGGCCTGTTCCTCGCGGGCCAGATCAACGGGACGACCGGGTACGAGGAGGCGGCGGCCCAGGGGCTGATGGCCGGCGTCAACGCGGCGCTGCGGGCGGGTGGCGCGCCGGACGAGGGCGGGTTCGTCCTCGACCGCGCCGACGCCTACATCGGTGTCCTGATCGACGATCTGATCACCCGGGGGACGACCGAGCCCTATCGGATGTTCACGAGCCGTGCGGAGTATCGGCTGACGCTCCGGGCGGACAATGCCGACCAGCGGCTCACGCCGCTCGGCCTGTCGGTCGGCGTGGTGGGGGGGCGTCGGGCCGAGGTCTTCACGGCAACGATGGCGCGGCTGGATGGGGCGCGGGCGCTGCTCGGCGCCCTGTCCGCGACGCCGGACGAACTGCGGCGGCAGGGCATCGCCGTGAACCGCGACGGCGTACGCCGGACGGCGTTCGACCTTCTTCGCCTGCCCGATGTCGACCTTCCCGCGCTGGCGCGCCTCTGGCCCGTCCTTGCCGACCTGCCGGCGGACGTGTCCGAACAGGTGTCGATCGATGCGCTCTATGCCGGTTATCTCCAGCGGCAGGACGCCGACATCCGCGCCTTCCGTCGCGACGAGGCGCTGAGCCTCCCGGCGGATCTCGATTACGGAGCGGTGGGCAGCCTGTCCGCGGAGATGCGGCAGACGCTCGGCACGGTTCGGCCCGCGACGCTCGGCGCCGCGGCGCGCATCCCCGGGGTGACGCCGGCTGCGCTCACCGCCCTCCTGCGTCACGTGAAGCGGCGGCCGATGCGGGCGGCGGGCTGACGATGGGCCCGGCGGCGCTCGGTCCCGACGGGTTCGCGGCGGAGACCGGTGTTTCACGTGAAACGCTGGAGCGGCTGCGGACCTACGCCGATCTCCTCGCGAAATGGACGGCGCGGATCGATCTGGTGGCGCCCTCCACGCTGCCGGATCTGTGGCGGCGACACATGCTCGATTCGGCCCAGTTGTCGCCCCTGATCCCGGCCGAGGCACGCCGGCTCGTCGATCTGGGCAGCGGCGGCGGCTTTCCCGGCCTCGTCCTCGCCATCCTCGGCGCGCCGGATGTCCATCTGGTCGAGAGCGACCAGCGCAAATGCGCCTTCCTGCGGGAAGTGGCACGGGCGACCGCGACGCCTGTGACCGTCCATGCCGCGCGGATCGAGGCCGTTCCGGCCCTGGGCGCCGATGTCGTGACCGCCCGGGCGCTCGCGCCGGTCGATCGGCTGCTGGGTTGGGCAGTCCCGCACCTCGCGCCGGACGGATTCTGCCTCTTCCTCAAGGGGGCGCGCAGCGATGATGAATTGACCGCGGCGGCGGGGACTTGGACAATGGCGGCGGATCCCCTCCCGAGCCGCAGCGATCCGTCCGGCCGCATCCTGCGGTTGAGGGGCGTCGCGCGGGCGGACCCGGGACGTTCGTCAGGCGCGGAGCGCTGAAGCCATGACCGCCCCCTTTGCGATGCCGTCCCATCGCCCGCACATCCTGGCCGTCGCCAACCAGAAGGGCGGGGTCGGAAAGACCACGACCACGATCAATCTCGCCACCGCGCTGGCGGCGGCCGACAAGCGCGTTCTGGTCGTCGACCTCGACCCGCAGGGTAACGCCTCGACCGGCCTCGGCATCGACCGGAACCGGCGGCGCATGGGCACCTATCACCTGCTGTTCGCCGGCAAGGCCGCCTCGGCGGTGACGATGCCCACGGCCATCCCGAACCTGTCGATCATCACCGCGACGCAGGACCTGTCCGGGGCGGAGCTGGAACTGGTCACCACCGACCGGCGGGAGTACCGCCTGCGCGAGGCGTTCGCCGGCTCGCTTCCCTTCGACTATGTGATGATCGACTGCCCGCCGGCGCTGGGCCTGCTGACCCTCAACGCGCTGGTGGCGGCGGATTCGGTGCTCGTGCCGCTCCAGTGCGAATTCTATGCCCTCGAAGGGCTGTCGCAACTCGTCCGCACGATCGAGCGGACGCAGCGCACCTTCAACCCGCAGCTCGACATCCTGGGCGTCGTGCTCACCATGTACGACAAGCGGAACAACCTCTCCGACATGGTGGCCGCCGACGTCCGCGGCTTCTTCGGGGACAAGGTGTTCGACACCGTCATTCCGCGGAACGTCCGCGTCTCCGAGGCCCCGTCGCACGGCAAGCCGGTGCTGATCTACGATGCGAAATGTCCCGGCTCGCTGGCCTACATCCAGCTTGCGGGCGAAATTCTGAAGCGCGACCGACGCCCGGTCACGGTGCTGGCGTGATCGGTCGCAGGAAGGGCCCGGGGGCATGATCGACGAACCGAAACGGCGCGGGCTGGGGCGCGGTCTGTCGGCCCTTTTCGGCGACGACGGGGCCGGGGCGCCCGCGGACACGGTGCAGACGCTGCCGATCGAGTTCCTGGAGCCCGGGAAGTATCAGCCCCGGCGCCGCTTCGACGAGGAGACCGTGGCCCAGCTCGCGGAATCGATCCGCGAGCGCGGCGTGCTCCAGCCGCTCATCGTCCGTCAGACGGGGCCGGAGCGGTACGAGATCGTCGCCGGGGAGCGGCGTTGGCGCGCCGCCCAGATGGCCGGCCAGCATGTGGTGCCGGCGCTGGTGCGCGAGATGTCCGACCGCGAGGCGCTCGAGGCGGCGATCGTCGAGAACGTCCAGCGCGAGGATCTGAACGCCATCGACGAGGCGGACGGCTATCGCCGCCTGATCGACGAGTTCGGCCACACGCAGGAGGTGGTCGCCCGCATCGTCGGCAAGAGCCGGAGCCACATCGCCAACGCCCTGCGCCTCCTGGGCCTGCCCGACGGGGTGAAGGGCATGGTCGCCGCCGGGTCGTTGACGGCGGGCCACGCACGCGCGCTCCTCGCCCTGCCCGATCCGGCGGCGGCGGCGGCGGACGTGGTGCGCAAGGGCCTGAACGTCCGGCAGACGGAGCTTCTCGCCCGGACGGCGGCGGCGCCCCGGCGCCGGGCGTCCGAGCCCGCGAACGACACCGACACCGCGGCGCTGGAGGCGGAGCTGACGCGCGCGCTCGGCCTCAAGGTGACGATCGCGCACGGGGCCGGCGGCGGCACCCTCACCGTCCACTACGGCACCCTCGACCAGCTGGACGCGGTGCTCGACCGGCTCAGGCGCTGAGGGCGGCGGCGAGGGCGGGCAGGCTCTCGTCCATCCGATAGTCGATCCCGGAATGGTCGTCCGGGAATTCCTCGTACCGGTGGGGGACGCCGCCGCGGCCGAGGATGGCGTGGAGCCGCCGCGCGCCGTGGACGAGATTGTACTGGTCCCGGTCGCCGCAATCGACGAACAGCGCCTTCATCGACCGCAGCGCCTCCAGATGCTTCGGCGCCAGGGTCAGCGGGTCCCAGGCGAGCCAGTTGGCCCAGCGGTCGGGGATGATCTCGCAGGTGTCGAGCGTCACCGGCAGGCGGATGCCGCAGAAGACCGACGGATCGGGATCGTAGGTCGCCGCCATGGCGAGGATCATCAGCGCGTGCGTGTCCCGCCCGTCGAGCTTGCGCGCCGCGCCGGCCTCGACGTGGGCCAGGAAGCGCTCCGGCGAGAAATCGTGCTTCGCCAGCACGCGAAGCGTCGCCGGCATGTCCGGCAGATAGACCCATTCGAAGCCCATGTCGCCGGCGTGGCAGGCCGCCGCCGACCAGACGTCGGGCCGCAGCATCGCGTGGACGAGGGCGCCGTAGCCGCCCGAGCTCTTCCCGAAGACGCCCCGCCGCCCCGCGCCGCCGCAGGCGAACGATCCTTCGACCAGCGGCACGACCTCGTCGCAGATCACGTCCATCCAGGGGCCCATGGCGGCGGAATTGACGTACTGGTTGCCGCCGAGGCGCGTGAAGCAATCGGGCATGGCAACGACGCATGGCGCCATTCGTCCCTCGTGGACCAGGCGGTCCAGCCGTTCGGGGAGGTTCTCGCCGAAATTCCTCCAGTTCGCATGGGACGGGCCGCCGCTCATGAACCCGACGAGGTCCACCAGCAGCGGTAGACCGCGCCCGTCGTGCCCGGCGGGGACGTGGACGAGGATCGTGCGGCGGGGATCGTCGCCCAGCGGGCCCGCCCCCAGGCGACGGCTGTCGAGAACGAGGCGTTGGACGGAGCCTGCTGGAACGGTGGCCGATCGGCGCATCGGGGCACTCCGGGTGACGGGATCGGCGGAGTGTGCCCGGAAGGGCGGGCCGGGTGAAGGGACGCCGGGTGAAAGGACGCCGGGTGACGGGGTGGGGGTCAGTGGCGCGGCGCGGTGCGGTTGCGTTCCTGCGCATGGACGATCCGCCGGAAGTAGACCGCGACGAAGCTCTCGATCGCCTCGACCATCGGAACGCCCTCGAACGAGGGCCGAATGCCGGCGAGAAGGTCCGGCAGGCGGACGCCTTCGCGGCGGCACACGTCCTCGAGCGCCTCCCAGAGCGGATCGGGAAGCGACAGCGGCTCGTCGAATTCGGCGGGATCGCCGGCCAGGGGTTCGGGGCAGGGCGAACGGACCATGGGTCGCGTCCTTCGGATCGGGGGCGTCGGAATGTCGCCCGGTTCCCGGAATGTGCGCCCGCCCTTGCCGTGGTTCGATCCACCGGGAGGTGCGGGTGCCGGGCGCGGTCGGATCGCCCAGGCCGCGAACGCAGGCACCGATCATGAGCGATTGAAGGTGTTATGCCGGAGGGGTCACCCTTCGGACGTAGCCCCCAGGGAACCGAAGCGTCGACGGCCCCGAGTGGCGTCCACATGGCGCGACGACGCGAGATGTGGCGCCGGACGGCGTGGGCCGCTGCGCAGGTAGGACCAATCCGGTCCTATCCTGTCGTAGGCCCTGCGTGCGCCGACCGGGGTCGAATCTCCCAGCGGCCGAAGACGTGAAGGCAAGGCAGTAATACTGACCTTTGTCGACGAATCCAGTGGCGCCGCCTCGGCACGATCCCTATAACGGCGCTCGCGCGGCGGGGGATCATGCCCCGGCCGGCTTTCCTGTCACCGGCCGCCGGCCGTCTCACTGGAGCATCCGCCATGGCACGCAAGCTTCTGGGGTTCGTCCACACCGGACAGCAGATGCCCGAAAAGCGTGATGCCGAGCAGCGGAGCAAGGACTTCGGCGAGATCTACGCCCGCTACGCGACGGCGCAGGCCGGCGACCAGGCCGCCCGCTGCTCCCAGTGCGGCGTGCCCTTCTGTCAGATCCACTGTCCCTTGCACAACAACATCCCCGACTGGCTGAAGCTGACCGCCGAGGACCGGCTGGAGGAGGCGTACGAGATCGCGTCCGCCACCAACAACTTCCCCGAGATCTGCGGCCGGATCTGTCCGCAGGACCGCCTGTGCGAGGGGAACTGCGTCATCGAGCAGTCGACCCACGGCGCCGTCACCATCGGGTCGGTGGAGAAGTACATCACCGACACCGCCTTCGACATGGGCTGGGTGAAGCCCGTCGTTCCCCTGCGGGAGCGGAGCGAGAGCGTCGGCATCATCGGCGCCGGACCGGGTGGCCTCGCCGCGGCGGAGCAGCTTCGCAAGAAGGGCTACGTGGTCCACGTCTACGACCGCTACGACCGGGTCGGCGGGCTATTGATCTACGGCATCCCGAACTTCAAGCTCGACAAGGCGATCGTGCTGCGGCGGGTGGAGTTGCTGACGCAGTCCGGCATCGTGTTCCACAACAACGTGGAGATCGGGCGCGACGTGACGCTGGCGGAACTGCGCCAGCGGCACGACGCGGTGCTGATCGTGACCGGCGTCTACAAGGCGCGCGACCTGGGCGGCCCCGGTTCGGGCCTGCCGGGCATCGTGCCCGCCCTCGATTATCTGACGGCGTCGAACCGCACGGGCCTCGGCGATGCGGTCGCGGCCTTCGCCGACGGTTCGCTGAACGCCGCCGGCAAGAACGTGGTCGTCATCGGCGGCGGCGACACGGCGATGGACTGCGTGCGCACGGCCGTCCGCCAGGGTGCCGCGTCGGTGAAGTGCCTCTACCGCCGCAACCGGGCGAACATGCCCGGCTCCCAGCGCGAGGTGGGCCACGCGGAGGAGGAGGGCGTCGAGTTCGTCTGGCAGGCAGCCCCCGAGGCCTTCCGCGGCGACAACGCGGGCCGCGTCACCGGCGTGGTGGCAAGCCGGATCCACCTGGGCATCGCCGATGCGACGGGCCGGCAGACGCCGCAGCCGATCGACGGCTCGCGCTTCGACCTCGACGCCGACATCGTGATCAAGGCGCTGGGCTTCGACCCCGAGGACCTGCCGGTCCTGTTCGCCGACCCGGCGCTGAAGGTCAGCCGCTGGGGCACGGTGACGATCGACAACCGGACCAAGATGACGGCGCTGCCGGGCGTGTTCGCCGCCGGCGACATCGTCCGCGGCGCCTCGCTGGTGGTCTGGGCCATCCGCGACGGCCGCGACGCGGCCGAGGGCATCGACCGCTGGATCCGCGCCAAGGCATCGCCGATGGCGGTGGCGGCGGAGTGAGGGGGTGATCACCGGCCACCCACCCATCCGGCGGACCGCGGATTCACGCCGCGGCGTGCGGCGCGCGCGTCGTGCCGGGGACGGGCACGTCCACCGGGAGGCGGAGCGCGTCGCGGTTGACCGGATCGGCCATCAGCCTGTCTTCGATCATCGGTCGCAAGGCTGCCGCCCGTGCGCCTGACCCCCGACGAGATCGCCGCCATCCGGGCGACGGCCGGCGCGGTCTTCGGGCCGGGGGCGGTCGTGCGCCTGTTCGGCAGCCGGGCGGACGACGCGCGCAAGGGCGGAGACATCGACCTGCATGTCGAGATTCCCGGGCCGGACGACGTCGCCCGCCTCGATGACCTGCGGTTCCGCTTCGTCGACGCTCTGCACGACGCCATCGGGGAACAGCGGATCGACGTGGTCGTGCGCGCGACCGGGGCCGACGTCCGGCCGATCGACGCCGTCGCCATGGCCGAGGGGATCCGGCTGTGAGCGCCGAGCGAACCGCCCAGCTTCTGGCGCAGAACGTGGCCGCCGCCGCCGCCGTCGCCCGGCGCCTCGTCGAGACGCGCGAGGACCTGGGCGCGCGCTTCCCGATGGACGCCGACGCCATCGACCGCCTCGGCCGGGTGGAGCGGCGCGAGGTGGACGGCCTTCTGAAGCAGGTCGAAAACCTGCAGGACATCCTCGGCGGGCGCGTCTTCCGCGGCATCCTGCTGGCGGGCGACGAGGACGTCGCCGGTCTCACCCCGCGCGACGTCGCCAACCGCATGGCGGCGCTGGGCGTGATCGTCGACGCCACGGCGTGGCGGCGGCTCAACGACCTGCGCAACCGCCTCGCCCACGAATATCCGCTCGACCGGGCACGCCAGACCCTCCTCGTCAACGACGCCTTCGCGGCGATCGGACCCCTCCTCGAAATCCTCGCCCGGACGGAGGCGTACGTCCGTACGCGTCTGCCCGAAGTCGCCGCCATACCGACCCCAAGGAACGTGCCATGACCGACCGTACCCCCCGCACCGCCGGCGAGACCTTCGTGGCCGAGTACCAGGCCAACCGCGCGCGGCTGGTGGCCGGCCATGCGTACGATCCCGCGGACGAGCACGACGCGTGCGGCGTCGGCTTCGTCGCGGCCATCGACGGCGCGCCACGCCGGCAGGTGGTGGAGAAGGCGATCGAGGCTCTGAAGGCGGTGTGGCACCGCGGGGCCGTCGACGCCGACGGCAAGACCGGCGACGGCGCCGGCATCCACGTGCAGCTGCCGCAGACGTTCTTCGCCGACTACGTGGCCCAGATCGACCACGCGCGGCCCCGGCACATCCTGGCGGTCGGGCAGGTGTTCCTGCCGCGCGTGTCGCTCGACGCGCAGGAGCGTTCGCGCACCATCGTCGAGAGCGAGATCCTCAACTTCGGCTACTACATCCACGGCTGGCGGCAGGTGCCGGTCGACATCACCGTCTGCGGCGAGAAGGCGAACGCCACCCGGCCGGAGATCGAGCAGATCATCGTCGGCAACATCAAGGGCGTGAGCGAAGAGGAGTTCGAGCGCGACCTCTACGTCATCCGCCGCCGGATCGAGAAGGCCATGCGCGCCGAGGGGATCGGCGACTTCTACATCTGCACGCTGTCGTGCCGGTCGATCATATACAAGGGCATGTTCCTGGCCGAGCAGCTGGACACCTTCTATCCCGACCTGAAGGATCCGCGCTTCACCAGCGCCTTCGCCATCTATCACCAGCGCTACTCGACCAACACCTTCCCGACCTGGCCGCTGGCCCAGCCGTTCCGCATGCTCGCCCACAACGGCGAGATCAACACGCTCCGTGGCAACGTGAACTGGATGAAGGCCCACGAGACCCGCATGTTCCACGACGCCTTCGGCCCGTGGATCGACGACCTGAAGCCCGTGATCCCGCTGGGCACGTCGGATTCAGGCGCGCTCGACGCGGTGTTCGAGGTTCTGGTGCGCGCGGGCCGCGCGGCCCCCATGGTCAAGACCATGATGATCCCGGAGGCGCTCGGCGGAAACGCCGAGATGCCGGACGAGGTGCGGGCGCTCTATGCCTACGCCAACTCCGTCATGGAGCCGTGGGACGGGCCGGCCGCCATCGCCGCCACCGACGGCCGCTGGATCCTGGGCGGCATGGACAGGAACGGCCTGCGCCCGCTGCGCTACACCATCACCGCGGACGGCCTCGTCGTCGCCGGGTCCGAGACGGGCATGGTGAAGCTCGACGAGACGTCGATCGTGGAGAAGGGCCGCCTCGGCCCGGGCCAGATGCTGGCGATCGACCTCAAGGAGGGGCGGCTCTACAAGGACGGCGAGATCAAGGCCAAGCTCGCCAAGGAGCGGCCCTGGGGCAAGTGGGCGCGGCACATCACCGTGCTCGACGACCTGGTCAAGAAGGCGTCCGCCCGGCACGAGCCCGCCGACCTCGCGAAGGACGACCTGCGCCGCCGCCAGCTCGCCTTCGGGCTCACGCTGGAGGACATGGAGCTGATCCTCCACCCGATGGTGGAGGACGCCAAGGAGGCCGTCGGCTCGATGGGCGACGACAGCCCGCTCGCCGTGCTGTCCGACGGCTATCGCGGCCTGCACCACTTCTTCCGCCAGAACTTCTCCCAGGTCACCAACCCGCCGATCGACAGCCTGCGCGAGCGCCGGGTGATGACGCTGAAGACGCGGCTCGGGAACCTCGGCAACATCCTGGAGGAGGACGAGAGCCAGACCCGCGTCCTCCAGCTGGACAGCCCGGTCCTCACCACCGCCGAATACCGCGCCATGCGGGCCCACATGGGCATCACGGCGAAGGAGATCGACTGCACCTTCGACCCCGCGGCCGGCGACATCGGCCTGCGCGACGCGCTGAAGCGGATCCGCCAGGAGGCCGAGGACGGCGTGCGCGGCGGGGCCGAGCACGTGATCCTGACCGACGAGGCGATGGCTCCGGGCCGTGCGGCCATCCCCATGATCCTGGCGACCGGCGCCGTCCACACGCACCTCATCCGCCAGAACCTGCGGACCTTCACCTCGCTGAACGTGCGCTCGGCCGAATGCCTCGACGTCCAGTACTTCGCGGTGCTCATCGGCGTGGGGGCCACCACGGTCAACGCCTACCTCGCGCAGGAGGCGATCGCCGACCGGCAGCGCCGCGGCCTGTTCGGCGCGCTGTCTCTTGAGGAGTGCATGAAGCGCTTCAAGAAGGCGATCGACGAGGGCCTGCTCAAGATCATGAGCAAGATGGGCATCTCGGTCATCTCCTCCTATCGCGGCGGCTGCAACTTCGAGGCGGTCGGCCTCGGGCGCGCGCTGGTGGCCGAATACTTCCCCGGTGCGGTCAGCCGGATCAGCGGCATCGGCCTCACCGGCCTGCAGAAGCTGGTGGCCGACCAGCATCGCCGGGCGTTCGACGCCGACGTGCTGGCCATGCCGGTCGGCGGCTTCTACCGCTGGCGCCGGGGCGGCGACAGCCACGCCTGGGAGGGCGGGCTGATCCACATGCTCCAGCACGCGGTCTCCACCGACAGCTATTCCGCCTACAAGAAGTACGCGGAGGCCGTCCACAAGCGGGCCCCCATCCAGATCCGCGACCTGCTGGACTTCGCCCCCGGCCGGGCGTCCGTGCCGCTGGAGGAGGTGGAGAGCATCACCGCCATCCGCCGCCGCTTCGTCACGCCCGGCATGTCGCTGGGGGCGCTCGGCCCCGAGGCGCACGGCACGCTGAACGTCGCCATGAACCGCATCGGCGCCAAGTCCGACAGTGGCGAGGGCGGCGAGGACGCGGCGCGCTACAAGCCGGACGCCAACGGCGACAACTGGAACTCCGCCATCAAGCAGGTGGCGTCCGGCCGGTTCGGTGTGACGGCCGAGTACCTGAACCAGTGCCGGGAGATCGAGATCAAGGTGGCCCAGGGGGCCAAGCCCGGCGAGGGCGGCCAGCTTCCGGGCTTCAAGGTGACGGAGATGATCGCGCGCCTGCGGCACGCCACGCCGGGCGTCATGCTGATCAGCCCGCCGCCGCACCACGACATCTATTCGATCGAGGACCTCGCGCAGCTCATCTACGACCTGAAGCAGATCAACCCCGAGGCCAAGGTCTGCGTGAAGCTCGTCTCGCGCTCGGGCATCGGCACCATCGCGGCGGGCGTGGCCAAGGCGAACGCCGACGTGATCCTCATCTCCGGCAATGTCGGCGGCACCGGCGCCTCGCCCCAGACCTCGATCAAGTTCGCCGGCGTCCCGTGGGAGATGGGCCTCAGCGAGGCGAACCAGGTCCTCACCCTCAACCGCCTGCGCCACCGGGTGCTGCTGCGCACCGACGGCGGGCTGAAGACCGGCCGCGACGTGGTGATCGCGGCCATGCTGGGTGCGGAGGAGTTCGGGATCGGCACGGCCAGCCTGATCGCCATGGGCTGCATCATGGTGCGCCAGTGCCATTCCAACACCTGCCCGGTCGGCGTCTGCACCCAGGACCCGGATCTGCGGGCGAAGTTCACCGGCACGCCGGAGAAGGTGGTCAACCTCTTCTCCTTCGTCGCCGAGGAGGTGCGCGAAATCCTCGCCCAACTGGGCTTCCGCCGGCTCGACGACGTGATCGGGCGCTCCGACCTCCTCACCCAGGTGAGCCGCGGCGCGCCGCATCTCGACGACCTCGACCTGAACCCGCTCCTCGTGATCGCCGACCCCGGCGACACCGGGCGCATCTGCACGGTCGAGGGCCGGAACCCGGTTCCGGACACGCTGGACGCCCAGATGATCGAGGACGCGCGGATGCTCTTCGCCGACGGCGAGAAGATGCAGCTGACCTACAACGTCCGGAACGTCCAGCGGGCGATCGGCACGCGGCTCTCCTCCCACATCACGCGCAAGTTCGGGATGACGGGGCTGAAGCCGGGGCACGTCACCGTTCGGCTGCGCGGCTCGTGCGGGCAGTCGCTCGGCGCCTTCGCGGTGCAGGGCCTCAAGCTGGAGGTGTTCGGCGACGCCAACGACTATGTCGGCAAGGGGCTGTCGGGC
>Ga0315907_10006349_pt1 | contig 12570 bp, 9 predicted proteins | sample LakEriMetagenome_3_FD_203525 | JGI IMG/M metagenome (GOLD analysis project Ga0315907, IMG submission 203525) | Freshwater fungal communities from buoy surface, Lake Erie, Ohio, United States - Buoy 12 MA123 | ecosystem: Environmental > Aquatic > Freshwater > Lake > Lake biofilm | place: USA...
GCGAGAAACCCTTTGGGTGATATTAAAGGTTGTTCGTCATTTCACCTCCACCACCATCACCGACCTCGGATCTAACACTAACTCTTTCTCAAGGGCAAACTCCCGGCGGCTAATGATATCGCGTCCAACTTTTACTTTACCCAAGCGTTCGCTGAAGCGGCTCAGGTTGAGCGTGTGTGCTTTGTCGTTTCCGTTGTACACGCACATCACGGTGTGCTTGTCGTCGTAGCGAAAGTAGACGTAGGTGTTTTCCTCCGGTACAAATTGCATGAGCTTCGAGGTGCCAAACCACGTGTTTGCTTTGCGCCATGTGCCGAGTATTGAACAGAAGTCGAAGGCTTCCTGTTCTTGTCTGGTCCGACCGGCGGAGGTGAATTTATTGGATGCATCGCCCGGCCAGCCGCCCGGGAAATCTTCGCGCACTTTGGCATCGGGGTCTGAGAAGTTCTTCATCAGAATTTCGGTGCCGTAGTAAATGGAAGGAATACCGCGAAGGGTGTACAAAAGAGCAATGCCCATTTTGAAGCTCGCCATGTCTTCTCCCATCATGCTGTAGAAACGACTCAGGTCATGGTTGTCCAGAAAGGTCACCAGGTTGTTGGGTTCTTTGTACAGAATGTCGTGGGCGAGCGTGAGCTCGATACGACGGAATCCTTCCTCCCAGCCGAAGTTTTCTTTCAAGCCTTTCGTAATGGCATAGAAGAGCTGGAAGTCGGTCACCGAATGCAGCGATGAATTGAAGTCCTTCTTTACTTCAGCTTCTTCTGTAAACCAAGCTTGCACGGGCGAACCCTGCACCCATGTTTCACCAAACAAAAAGAAGTCGGGATACTCCAATCGCATGGCTTCGTCGAGCTGCTTCATGAAGCCTTGGTCTGGGTAAGCATAGGTGTCAATCCGAAAGGCATCGATACCGGCGTACTCTACCCACCACAGAGAATTCTGAATGAGGTAGCGCGCCAGATGCGTGTCTTGCTGATTGAGGTCGGGCATGTGCTTGTCGAACCAAGCGTTGGTCATGATGTCGCGATCGGCTTTGCTGGCGTAAGGATCCATCAGCGTCTCTGCACGATAGCTCGTGCGTGTAAACTGCGGAAACCAATGCACCCAGTTGCTATCGGGCAGGTTCTTGAATAGGTGGTGCTCGTTGCCCCAATGATTGTAGACAACATCCCAAATCACTTTCATTCCCTTTTGATGGCACTGATCTACCAGCTGTTTATAGGATTGATTGGTTCCTAAGCGAGGGTCAACTTTGTATAGATCTGTTGCCGCATAGCCGTGATAGCTTTCATACGGCTGATTGTTTTCTAAAACGGGATTTAGCCAAAGGGCAGTGACTCCGAGGCTTTGGAAGTAATCGAGATGATTAGCGATTCCTTGAATGTCGCCACCGTGACGTGATTTAAGTCCTCCGCGGTCGGCCTTGGGTTCTAACAGGGAAGGGGCGTTGTCGTTGGAAAGGTCTCCATTCGAAAAACGATCCGGGAAAACGAGGTAGATGAGGTCGGAGGCATCGAGTCCTTTGGTTGATTTCGGTGACCGACTTTCAATGGGGAACGAATACGCATAGTCATTGCGCGAAGAGGCAAATCGGAACTCCACATTTCCGGCCGGACAATCAGGGGCTATTTCAACTTCCACGAGCAAATAATCCGGGTTGGGAAGCGGGGTTGTGCCTATGATTTTGCAGTGCTCGCTTTGCACAAAGGCTCTGCACTTGGCAATGTATTTCGCATGAAACAGAATTTCCACCTTGTTGTGCTTCATGCCCGACCACCAATTCGGAGGATCGGCACGGACGATGGATTGTGTGTGGTAATTGTTTAAGAACCCCTGCAAAAGGATTAAACAGAGTGTTAGAAAATGTGGAAAAGATCGTTTCATAAAAAAATAAATCGACATTCGTGACGAATGCGAAAGTATCTACTTTTGACACAAAGTGTTCAAAGTACACCAACTATCCAATTAACAAAAACAATTATGAAAAAAATCTACTTGAGTATCTTGAGTTTGATGGTTGCTGCGGGGGCAATGGCCCAAACGGCAGTAACATTCAATGTGAACATGCTACCTATTGGTCCCTCAGACAGTTTGCACGTAGTGGGAAACTTCGCTGACCCCAACTACGACAACGTTGCTGAAAATCCCGATTATCAGAACTGGACTCCCAATGCGGCTTCCGGCTTGATGTCCGATGATGATATGGACTTTATTTACACAACGACCTTGATGTTGCAGCCCGGTCGCTACGAGTTCAAATTTGTGAATGGTAATGATTGGCCATATTCTGAAAACGTGCCTCAGACTTGCACGGTGGAAGTAAACGGCAACAGCAATCGCCAAATCATGGTAGGCACTGATGCTACTTCTTATTCTGTGTGTTATGGCGAATGTGCTGACTGCGGTCAGAATGCGATTCGTGTCCGTGTCGACATGAGCACTGTTGACTTAGATGCAGATGGTGTGGGTGGTGAGCCAGGTGAAGACGTTCACCCGGATGGCGTTCACGTCAACGGTAGCTTCGCCGATTGGAGTGCCTTCACTCAGTTGCAAGACTGGGATGGCAACAAAGTTTGGGAAGGTTTGATTACTTCTTTTTCTGCAGATCCAATCGAGTTCAAATATATCAACGGTCCAACATGGGATTTCCCCAATGAGAACGTTAGCGGAGCTTGCGGCGCAGGTAATGGTAATCGCTTAGCAACAATCACAGACGTCAACACCGTTCTTCCGGTATATTGTTGGAATTCATGCGACCCTTGCTCACAGCCGGTTGCTGTTACTTTCCAGGTGGACATGAACGCATCTTGCGCAGACACTTCACCGGGTGTTAATTTGATGGGTACAGTGGCTGACTGGGGCACTGGTGCTGCAATGTCAGATGATGATGGCGATGGTATTTGGACAATTACATTGAACCTATCTGCCGGCAGCTATGAGTACAAGTTCCGTATTGGTGATGGCGGTTGGGAAGGTATTGGAAACCGTCAATTGACGGTTGTTGCCGACACTCCGCAAGAATTACCTGCTGTTTGCTTCAACTCTGCTGAGCCATGCGGTCCAGTAGTAGCTCCCGGCGATGTTACCTTTGAGATTCGTCCGGGTGCGGTGCAGTTGGCTGCCGGCCAGGTTATGTGGGTTATGGGTGACTTCACTCAGCCTAACTGGCAGGATGGCGCTTTGCAAATGGCTGACACCGATGGTGACGGAACCTGGACTGTAACAGTGCCTCAGATTTGCATCAGCTCGTTATTCTACAAGTTCCGCGCAGGAACTCCCGGAGGTGCTGATTTTACTGAGGAAACTGCGGACTTCTCTGAAATCGGAGGATGTGGTGTAGACAATGGTACGTTTAGCGACAACCGTCAATTGGTTCGTGTGGATGGTAACCCTGTTTCAGTTTGCTGGACCTTCGACACCTGCGAAGCGTGCGGTCCTGCTTCGGTTTCAGAGAACGCTGTAGCTGCCAATGTTCGTGTCTTCCCGGTTCCGGCTGAAGATCAATTGAATGTTCAGTTCGATGTGCCGGTTGCTCAGCGAATGAACGTGCGCATGATGAACAGCTTGGGTCAGACGGTAGTGGAAGAGAATCTGGGCGTTGTATTCGGACAGAAGACGATCGCGTTAAACACTGCGGCATTGGCTGCCGGCGTTTATGCCTTGACTTTGAACAACGGCTCTGAAACTCAGGTTATAAACGTGATGATTAAGTAAAAAATAGACATTAATAGTCGTATTTTGAAAAAGCCTCCCGTTTAGGGGGGCTTTTTCATTTCAAGAATGTGGAAAGAAAAATTTTATTCGTAGGCCTTGCCTCCTATATTTGGCGGTTGAAACAAACATTAATCTGTATCCAAACCATAACAACTCATGAAGAGAGCATTACTTTTTCTAGCCGTTTGTCTGGGCGCCTTTTCAGGCACACAAGCTCAGGTAACGAGCATTACTGTTGAGGAGTTTTATACCGATAACGGTACTCTGGCGGGCTATCCTGCAGGTCATACAACATATCGTATTTATGCAAATACGCAGGGAGCAACAGACCGCGTGACAACCGTTACGGGAAATGACGATAATCCGTTGTCATTGAATGTGCCAGGTGGCATTTGGAATTTTGCAGCTGGTGGGTCAACAGGCGATGCTTTGGCTTGCGTTATTCTGGCCGCTCAACCCCTTGCTGAATATGATTCTTACATGACTATCGGTATTGGCTGTAACGATGACGGTGCTGCTAATCCGGTTTTCAAAGCGGAAGACAGTGCTCAGCCATGGCAAAACCAAGCCTTCAATACGGCAGATGGAAACGGAAATTTCGTAGTCAATACTCCTATCGGAGGCACCTGGTTCGTATTGCCAGACAATCCGAATTCAGAGGCGGGTTCAGACTTGAAAGTGTTGCTCGCTCAAATTACCACTGACGCTGACATTTGCGGTGTTTTCAATTTGCAGGTCTTCCCGAACTACACGGGTGCAGGTTCGGAACCGGTGTATGGTACATATGAGTTTTCTACTAATCCGGGTTGCGAGCCGGGTTGTACCGATGATAGCGCTATTAACTTCAATGCGAGCGCAACTTATGATAACGGTCTATGCTTATTCCCATGCGAATTGAGTGTTACCGCAACTGCCACAACACTTCCTACATGTGCTAATTCAACCAATGGCGTTATAACTGCGACAGCGACCGGTGCGCAGGCATTCTACGATTTTTACCTGAACGGTTCTTCTGAAGGTCTTTCAAGCACCGGTTCTGATGTATACACCGGCATTGGTGGTGGTACTTACACCATTCTTGTGCGTGACACTCGTTTCGATAATGTGTTAGCGAATCCAAATGGCGAAATATGCGAAGCAACATTTGTGCTTCCAATCGATGTTACACCTGTAACACTCTCAGGTAGCATTGGAAGCGCTATCGAATGCGCGGGTGAAAACAATGGCTCTGTATCTACAGATGCTGCTAACTACGGTGGTGGAACAGGAGCTCTTTCTTTTGCTTTGTTCAACAGCAATGGTACACCTGTGTTGGATGGTAACCAGGATCCTGTTGTTTTGGCAACGCCAAACTATACCGGTCTTACAGGTGGTTCTTACTACTTTGCGGCAACTGACGCTTCAGGCTGTTCGGCTCAAGGAAATACCTTTAGCATTACAAGTCCTTTTGCTATCAATATGGAAGCTTCTTCAACGGGTGTGGGTGATTGCTACAACTCAACCGATGTTACTAAAATCATCGCTTGGTCAGGTGGTACCGGTGACGTTGACTTCTCCATGGTGAACGATGGTACTTATTTGATTGAGGGCACAGGCTCAACAGTTGTGATTCCAAACCTCAGTGTAGGTTCACATACCATCTACGCGCAGGATGAAAACGGATGCACAGCAGAATACACATTTGAAGTGTTGGGTGCTCCGGCCATCATTATCAATGCGGATGTTGTGGCACCTTCTTGTAATGGAGATACAGATGGTTCGGTAACGGTTACATCAACGGGCGGAACCGGTGTCATTCAGTATAGCTTTGATGGCGCCGCATTGTCTTCAACTAACGTAGTGAGCGGGTTGGGTAACACCTCCGTAATGGTTATGGCTGAAGATGCTAATGGTTGCCAAACAACGGAAACAGTAGACGTGGTTGAGCCGGGTGTACTCGGTGCTACTGCAAACGTGAACAATATTTCTTGTAATGGCTTGACAGATGGTTCTATCAGCGTAGAAGTGGAAGGTGGTACATTCCCATTCACATATGCGCTTGATGCTACTCCAATTTCTACTGATTCAAGTCCTATTTTCAATGGTCTTGGCGCAGGCAGCTATGTTGTAAACGTAGTTGATGCTAATGGATGTTCTTATACAGCGGCAAGCGCTGAATCAATCGTTGAGCCGGCCGTCCTAACAGCAACAGCAACTGCTACTGATGTTAACTGTTTCGGCGACGCTAGCGGTGTTATTGAAGTAACTGCTGCAGGCGGAACAGGTTCTTACAGCTACAGTGTAAATGGTGGTGCTCTTTCTACCACAAACTCAATTGGTAACTTGTCTGCAGGCGACTACGAAGTAACTGTGTATGACGCCAACCAATGCACTGCATTGGTGAGCAATCTTTCAATCGACCAACCTTCATCAGCGGTTGCAATCAATGGACTTACCGCTAACCCAATCGATGAAGATGCAGGTGGAAGCTCTCCTTACAATGTTTCAGGTGGTACTTCTCCTTATGACTACAGCTGGAGCGGACCTGGTGGTTTTTCAAGCGACTCACAGGATTTGAGCGGTTTGACAACTGCTGCGCAGGCCGGTAACTACGTGTTAACCGTAACCGATGCGAACGGATGTACTGCAACTCAAACTATTGAAGTGACAGGCTTGAATGAATTGAATCGCGAATACAACATCAGCTTGTATCCGAATCCAAACAATGGTCAATTCGTTCTTAGCATGGAAGGTCTTGCCGGTGAAAGCATGTCATTCACAATCATGGACAACAGTGGTCGCGTGGTGATGGCAAAAGATCTTGGTAATGTGAGCGCTACTCGCATGGAGTCAATCGATATGGCAGGTGCTGCAGCAGGTATCTATCAGGTTCGCTTGATGGTGGGAAGCGATTTGCACAGCATGCGTTTCGTGAAGCAATAATTTGACTTCGAACACGATATTTTTAAGAAGGCTGCCTGAAAAGGCAGCCCTCTTTTTTTATAGAATTATCTCATTGAGCATCCAGCCTGTAATACTCATACGATCGCGACCGGTAACAAGAACTTCATGCTCCAGTTCGCTCAGGAAGATTGCCAGCGTGCCAAGTCTAGGTTCTATACAGTTGGAAATGTCTGGTGCGTTGTATATAAGCAGCTCCCCGCCGTCGGCTGGCTTCCATTCCGGATTCAAATAGAGAACGGTAGAAACACGTCGGGGTGAACCGTTTTTATGACGATCCACATGTTTCTTATAGAATGTGCCGGGCGGATAATGAGCATAGTGACATTCGTAATCGCGTATGCCTAAGTAGAAATGTCGGTTGAGTTCACTTTTTAGCTCCTCCATTTTGTCGAGGTATGAGCGCGTATGTGACGGAGCAACCTGTGGGTCAATCCAACGAATGAAATCGCCCCGCTGTGAGGTGTCTACTGCCTTTTGTTCTTCTTTCCCAATGGAAGCCTGCTTAAATCCGTTTTGATTTTGGATTTCTTCAATTTCTAACCGAATACCAAGGCATTCGTTAGGTGCGATGAACTCCCGAAGCTCTGCCCAGCCTTTTTTTTCGAATTCGCTCAACCAATCGCTCATATCGGGTGCATTTAAAATTAGACACGAAAGTACCGATCTGTTGCAGGTGAATCCTACATTTGATCACAACAAAGGGTTTGAAGGATGAAAAGAGTAGTTCTGGTAACCGGAGCAAGTAGTGGAATTGGTCGTGCCGTGGCAGTCTGGCTTGCCCGAAAGGGATACATTGTTTATGGTGCATCACGATCGGGTAATGGCGCTCAAGCGGATTCTCTTACCAATATTCCGATGGATGTTACTGTCGCAGATTCTGTTGCAGACGTATTTAAACAAATTGAAGCTAAACATGAATCGCTGTATGCGATAGTGAATAGTGCAGGTCTTGGAATGCTCGGAGCCATAGAAGACAGCACAGATCAAGAAATAGAGGTAGTGTTTCAAACCAATTTGGTAGGAGTGCATCATGTGTGCATGCAGGCTCTTCATCTATTGAGGAAGTCGGATAAGGCCTATATCATCAATATCACATCCATCGCTGCCCAGATGGGCTTGCCATATCGCGGTATCTATTGTGCAAGTAAGTTTGCCGTAGAGGGGTATTCAGAGTCACTCTCGCAAGAATTAGCAGGAGAAGGAATCCATGTCGTATTGGTAGAGCCCGGTGATGTTAGAACCGGTATTAACGGCAATAGAAAGGAAGCCGAGAACATCTCTATTCGTAATGCTCATCGTCACGCTGCTATTCGCGAGCAGGTTAATCGTGAAGTTGATGGTGGGATGGAACCGGAGGAAATTGCGAAATCTGTATGCCGAATACTTCAAATAGACAGACCTAGGCTGCGTTATAGAATAGCACGTCCTCAGGCGCGTATTGCTTATTATTTAATGCGGATATTGCCCGATCGCTGGTTCGAAAGATTGATAAGGAAACACTACAGGAGTTAAATAAAAAAGGGGCTGATTCATCAGCCCCTTCGAGTTTTATGCAGCGGTTATTTCTTGTCGCTTTTGGGTTTTTCCTTTGCTTCGGTTTCAGGAGCATCAACCATGGCATGAATCGTAACGATGGTTTGAATAGGCTCCGTGTTAGCGGTAATTGTCACCGTTTTCGACTGCTTGCCTTTCTTTCCGGTAGAGTTGAATTTCACCTTGATATCGCGCGATTCCCCGGCAGGAATAGGATCTTTCGGATAATCAGGTACCGTGCAACCACAAGAACCATGTGCTTCTTCCAGGATAAGTGGTTGGCTGCCGGAGTTAGTAACCTTGAAAGCACATTCAACCTGATCACCTTGTTTGATAGTACCGAAGTCGTGTTCTTTCTTATCAAGCGTCATGGTTGTTTTCGCGCGAGTCTCCGATAACTTTCCGTTTTCTGTATTTGCCAAATCACCGGTTTGTATTCCAGTGTCGGTTACTGATGAAGTGGCGTCGGTAGAAAGGGTAGTGGTTTCAGCCGGACGAGATTCAATATCGTTCGATCCTTTTTTGAATTGAGAATAACCGAGAAAACCTAGGGCTCCGGCAACTACCACCAGAATGCCCACTTTTAATCCATTGCTCATCGTATTGTGTGTTTAAGTTTTAAATTGAATGTTCAAATGTACACCTCTTATTTAAAATCGGAATAGGCGAGTTTCATCTTTTCAAACGAGCCATCTTGAAGAACTCGAATAGCTTTTTCGAGAGCCGGATTGAGGTCGTTTATGAGAACATAAAAGGCCTCGCCGTCGTAGAGGTTTCGGGCTATCAAAGCCTTGGTGCGGAGCTTTATGGCATGCTCAGATACCTTGAATTCTTTTTCATTGAATTCTACTTTCTTCTCGGTAAGGCGTGCAATCATATCGGACATGGCAGTAGCCGGAAGTTCATACTTAGCAGTAAAGTCCTTAATGGTGGGATATTTATCCAATAAGGAAGCTCTGCTTGTATTGGTGTATTCCATGACCCAATCATTGTTTACCCCGGTTCTCAGCATTTCACTGAAATAGTTGCTGTTTTCGGACGTGTCGAGAGGAACGAAAATATCCGGAAGAATTCCCCCGCCGCCATAAACGGTTCTCTTCTTCAGATTCGTAAAATACCTCAGGGAGTCGGGGAGGTTCAAACTGTCTAGGCTGAAAAGCTCGCCGTTCTTAAATCGTTTCTCCTTGTCTTTTTCGTATTCCGCCAATCCGTCTTCGTACGATTTTTGAATACAACGCCCTGAGGGAGTGAAGTACTTCTGTACCGTAAGCCGAACCATACTGCCATCGGGCAGGCGCACAGGGCGTTGCACAAGCCCTTTTCCGAATGACCGTCGACCAATGATGAGGCCTCGGTCCCAGTCTTGAACAGCACCACTGAGGATTTCACTGGCAGAGGCTGATGATTCATCAATAAGCACAATGAGTCTGCCTTTTTCGAAAATCCCCTTCTTCTCCGGGTTAGCTCTGCGTTCGTCACGCGGGAAGGATCGCCCTTCGGTATACACCAGAAGGCGGTCGCCTGAAATGAACTCATCGCACATTTCCACCGCTATATCCAGCAAGCCACCACCATTGCCCTGGAGGTCAACAACCAGATCTTTCATGCCTTCAGCGCGCAGTTCTGTAATGGCCTTGCGCATTTCCTCCGCAGTTGTTTGAGCAAATCGACTGATTTTAATGTAGCCGATAGTGGGCGCTGCCATGTAGGAAGCATCAATGGAATAGATGGGTATTTTATCGCGTATGATCGTATAATACAGTAGTTCCGGTTCGCGGTTGCGTTCTATTCCAACAGTTACCTTGGTGCCCTTGGGACCTTTCAGTTTCTTCATTACATCGCTGTTCTTGATGCCTATTCCTGCGACGTTCTCGCCTTCTATTTTCACGATTTTATCACCGCTGCGAATTCCGAGTTTTTCGGATGGTCCGCCTTGAATGGGTTCAATAACCTGAATGGTATCATGCAGAATTTGGAATTGCACACCTATACCATCGAAGCTCCCTTGCAAGGGCTCGTTGGCTGCAGCCACTTCTTCTTTCGATAAGTAAACAGAATGCGGATCAAGTTCTTCTAACATATGAACGATAGCCTTTTCGACCAGTTCAGAGGAATTGACGGTATCGACATACATCAAATCGATGTAGTTGAGTAGGGTTGAAAATTTGTCGGTAGTTGCTGCCGGGTTTTTGATTTGCGCACGAAGCGAAACGGTGCCCAGTGTTAACAGGAGCAGAAGGATAGGTGCAATGTGTTTCATATGTTCGGAGGTAAATGTAGGTTCTCTCACCTTTGATGAAATATAAAAATTGGTTAAGATATTCAACGGGGCCTCGGCTTCACTCGGCCACCGGTTCAAATAAGAATAAGAGCCAGGCCTCGGCTTCGCTCGGCCACCGATACCAATAGGAATAGAAGTCAGGCCTCGGCTTCGCTCGGCTATCACATGCGTGCCTGTCAGCGCAGCAATTGTTCGCATCCGTCGTTCAATTGTTCGAATCTAATGGAAATGCTACGAGGATTAGAGGCCATATTTGCGCAAACTTTCCAGTCATGACACTGCTCGACGGATTAGCTACATCGCGACAAATAAAATCGGAAATCGCTCAGTCCGTCGAGAGAATAGTGCAATCCGGTGACAGACCTCCTCATCTGGCTGCTGTGCTGGTGGGTGATGACGGCGCCAGTCTAACGTATGTAACTTCCAAGGTAAAGTCGTGTGAAGAGGTTGGGTTTCATTCTACCCTTATTCGAAAAGAGGCATCGACGAGCGAAGCCGAACTGCTCGACTTGATAGCACAATTGAATGCCAACGAAGAGTTGGATGGATACATTATACAGCTTCCTTTACCCAAGCACGTGGATGAGAAAAAGGTGTTACTGGCAATCGATCCTCGAAAAGATGTTGACGGTTTTCACCCGGAAAACGTAGGACGCATGGTCTTGGGATTACCATGTTATCTGCCCGCCACACCGGGGGGAATTATCGAACTATTGCGCCGCTACCATGTGCCTACGGAGGGAAAGCATTGTGTAGTCATAGGGCGCTCACACATAGTAGGTTTGCCGATGAGTATTCTCATGCAGCGTAACACGAGCCCCGGCAATTGCACCGTAACGATTACCCACAGTAAGACTAAGGGGCTCGATGAATTGTGCCGCCAAGCGGATATTATTGTGGCGGCTCTTGGACGCCCGGAGTTTCTGAAGGGTTCTATGGTTAAGGAAGGCGCGGTGGTAGTAGACGTGGGCATAACACGCGTCGCCGATGCCACCAAAAAGTCAGGGTTTCGTCTATTGGGCGATGTAGAGTTCTCGTCCGTATCACCGAAGTGCAGTTTTATTACCCCGGTTCCGGGCGGTGTAGGACCCATGACCATAGTGACGCTTCTTCAGAATACGTTGCAGGCCCGTTTGGGAAATTAAGTGTGTATGTGAAACCTTCTTGAGTGGCCTTCGTTTGAAAGGAACAGCGTAATGGCTGTTAAACAAAAACGAAAAGCTATGAAAACGGAGCGTGTTGAAAAAATGAAGCGCTGGGTGCTGTTCTCGATTTCCCTTCTTTCTACTTGGTTATTTCTGCGTCCGTGATTCGCGAGGCAATTATTATCGGGTAAAGTGAAACAAATTCAAAACACCCCTCGTTCAAAGAAGCAATTAGATAACCCTAAACACTTGAAATAATGAATCCGATAAATGAATGGAAGCACGAAGTATTGCAGCGCCTGATTGTCATCTTTCTGGGGCTTCTTACCTTGGGCGTCGTTGTACAATCTTGCGGAACTACCCATCACTCTTGCTCTGCGTATAACAGAGTTGAGATTCCACAGCAGCCTTAACAGGTGAGTTGTGTAGATGCGGGGTGTTCGCTCACTATACCTTTAAACAAGCTGCTTCGGCAGCTTTTTTTATGCTTTGTTGAGAGCATCTACAATGATCGCAGCTTCCTTAGCTGCGCGCACATCGTGAACGCGAATGATGGCCGCATTGTTCATGAGGGCAATAGTGTTCGCTACGGTGGTTGCATTCAGTGTTTCCGAAACGTCTCTATTAATCAGCTGCTGTAACGTTTTCTTCCTGCTGAGTCCGGCTAGAATCGGAAAGTTGAGCGCGCCAAAGAGATGTAATTCTCTCAGCAATCGCAGGTTGTGTTGCATGGTTTTCCCGAACCCAAACCCGGGGTCAATGATAATTTGGTTCACTCCGGCACTTTTGAGTTGCTCAATCTTAGCGTTGAAATAGTTGAGTACTTCGGCTACTACATCGGTGTATTGCGGATTGTTCTGCATGGTTTGAGGCTCACCCTGTATATGTGTAAGCACATAAGGCACTTCGTATTTGGAGGCAATGGAGAACAGCTGCGAATCGATACTACCT
>Ga0315907_10006351_pt1 | contig 12569 bp, 13 predicted proteins | sample LakEriMetagenome_3_FD_203525 | JGI IMG/M metagenome (GOLD analysis project Ga0315907, IMG submission 203525) | Freshwater fungal communities from buoy surface, Lake Erie, Ohio, United States - Buoy 12 MA123 | ecosystem: Environmental > Aquatic > Freshwater > Lake > Lake biofilm | place: USA...
TCTTCTTAGATCCTCTTCGTTATCGATATCATTTAATGTGGGTAAAAGTGCGAAAGTCTTTTCATACTTCTTACACTTTTCAATTGTTTGTTCCAATACTCTATCCGTGCTCCATTCAATATCTTGAAGTAACTCTGGATGAAAACCATTCATCCCAATCAAGTAGTAGCCGCCATCTTCAGAAGGTCCAAGCACAATTTTATTTTCTTCCAACGCATCAAAAGCTTGCTGAAGAATAGTGGTACTGAGGTCAGGGCAATCGGTGCCGACCATCACCACTTTTTCTGATTGATTTAAATTAAATTCAAACTCAAAAGCCTGCTGCATCCGCTCTCCGAGAAGTTCGCCTGTTTGCAATTGGTATGGAATGCTTAAATAATCATTGGGGAGATCACTCCACCAAATGATGAATGAGTGCCCTGATTTTTCCGTAATAGAAATCGTATGATGAAGCAGGTGCTTATAGACAGTAAGTGTTTTTTCTGCTCCGAGTGTTGCGGCTAATCTACTTTTTACCTTGCCGAGTTCGGCCGGCCTTGCCATGATTAAAATTCTCTTATTCATACACCACCACTCCTTTGCTCACCCACTTTCCCCATTTTTTATTGAAGCCATGTACGCGCTGGGTTAGTCCTTTTGCATCCTCTACTTCTTTTCCTGTATTCACCCAATTAAATATTCCTCCCCAAAGATTATAGGCTTGTGTGTAGCCTTGTTCGCGCAATTTTTCAGTATACTTTCCACTACGGTAGCCAACGCTGCAATACACGATTATTTTTTTGTCTTTTGAAATGCCGTTCATTCTTGAAATATCGTCTCCCACCCAAATGGCTCCGTGAATATGTGACACATCATACTCCGCTTTTTCTCTGGTATCAACGATAACAGCGGTGCTATCAAAGTCGGATAGTTGGAGAATTGGAGCTCGGTCGCCAGCCATATCATCAGCCATTTCCTTGAAAGACTTCTGTGAACATGCTTGAAGTCCGAATGCGAGAAAAAGAAAAAGGGAAATCTTCTTTGTAAATCTAAATGTCATAATCCTCAGAATCATTGTCATACTATAAACCTACAAAAATCATCAGTGTTCGGCCACATCAATTCTAAAAAAATGGTAACTTTACACAAAGACCGAGCGTCTATTTACGGAGGTCCTCAAATTGACCTCTATATTTGTTGCAAATGAAGTATTTTCTTTCCGTCCTCATTCTTGTTGTTGCTAGTATTTGTGCGCTAGGACAAAATCCTGTAGTCACACCTATTCAGCAACCCAAGGTGGTGCAAGTATCAGGTGTGGTGCTCGCTTCAGACTCGCTTTACCCCGCTCAGTTCGTGGGTATTTATCGATCTAGAGATTACCGCGGAACGTTTTCTGACCTATCAGGATACTTCACTTTACCCGTACTAGCAGGTGATACCCTTCATTTCAGATGCATCGGACTCCGAGAAAGTATTTTTGTAATTCCTGCAGAAACAAAAGAAACAGCTCTGTCATTGGTGCAATTAATGGAACCAGATACGAGTACGCTTCCTACAGTCTACATTCTCCCTTACCCAGCTCCTCACAAGCTCCGTCAAGAAATTTTAGCCCTCGATCTTCCTGGAGACAACTTCTACGCTTTCCGTCGCGGCAACTCCGCTAGCCTATCTGATGACCTTGCTGACTTTAGCGACGCTGCATACGAAAATGCTTCATCCACATTAGATGCACGTTACAATAACGGCTTCAAATCAGGGGGAAATCTACTCAGCCAAGCGGCATGGTCTCAGTTTATGAAGACTATGAAAAGAAAAAAGAGGTAATCTTTTTTAAGTAAGTCATAAAATTTTCGTCGCATTTAGCAGTTGTAGGGTATTTTTGACTGCTTTATGAATTTCCGCCTCCTCATTTTATTGTGCATTCTTTGCCCGTTAGGACTATGGTCACAAACGGGAACTATCTCTGGATTTGTTCAAGACCCAGATAAGAATCCAGTACCCTCCGTTTTGATTTACGAAAAGACAAATCAAAACAACCGTGTGTTTTCAGACAGCGAAGGCGGCTTCAAGATTAGCATTCCTGCCAATAGAGATATTACCCTTGTTCTTAATTTCCCAGGTATTCCATCCTCAGAAAAGATGGTTCGAGTGGATGCTAATGAGGACAAAATCATCGTTGTCACTTTCGATGCAACGCAAGAAAAAGCACCAGTCGTTATTACAGAGCGACGTCGCCCCGTTTCGATTATTCGTATTAATCCAAAGTTAGCTACCCCACTCCCTACCCCGCAAGGCGGTATTGAGGGTTATCTACTTCAAGCACCGGTAAACTTCTCGTCAGAATTGAGTTCAAGCTATAGCGTACGTGGCGGCAGCTTTGATGAAAACCTTGTTTATGTAAATGACATTCAAGTGTATCGCCCTTTCTTAGTCCGCAGTGGAGAGCAAGAAGGTTTGAGCTTCCCAAACGCAGATATGGTGGAAAGCATCAATTTTAGCGCTGGTGGATTTGATGCCAAGTACGGTGACAAAATGAGCTCTGTGCTCGACATCACTTATGCACGCCCTGATTCGTTTGCCGTAAAAACTATGATGAGCTTGTTGGGAGCAAACCTTACAGTTCAAGGCATTTCTAAAAATCAAAAGTTTACACATAATACTGGTATTCGATACAAGCGAAACACTTACTTACTTAATTCTTTGGATGTAGACGCAGAGTACGATCCTCGCTACACGGATATTCAAAGTTATGTGACCTACAGACCGAAAGGAAAGTATGGGCCTTGGGAATTTAGTTTCTTAGGAAATTATTCTAAAAACAACTACAACTTCATTCCACGAACAAGAGAAACTGATGTCGGTACGATCAATGAAGCATTGCGTTTGACGGTGTTCTTTGAAGGACAAGAAGAAACTCAGTTTGAAACTTACTTTGGCGCATTCTCAACGAGATATAATCCAAGCGAGCTATCTCAACTTCGATTTACTGTAAGTGCTTTTCAAACATATGAAAGCGAACACTACGATATTCTAGGTGCTTATCGTCTTGATGAATTAGAAAGAGACTTAGGCAGTGATGAATTTGGCGAGGTATTGACCAACCGAGGTGTTGGTGCTTATTTAGATCATGCTCGAAATGATTTAGAAGCAAGCGTTTTCAGCTTTACCCACAGAGGCTTTAGAGACTTCGATCGCACCAATCACTTCGTGCAGTGGGGCGCAGATTTACAAATTGAAAAAATTTATGACGAGCTGAATGAATGGAGCATTACAGATAGCGCAGGATATGCTTCTCCTCGTCCGAATGATAACATCGGTTATACAGATCCATCTGGACGTCCTGTTCAGGGCATTGCAATTCAAGATCGCATTCGCGCGGTCAATGAAGTAAACTCTTCAAGAACCAGCGCATTTATTCAAGACAACTATACTTTCAAAAATGACTCAATCTCTATCATCGGTGCCACTGTAGGTGTGCGTGCGAATCATTGGAGTTATAACAATGAGTTAGTGGTAAGCCCAAGAGCAAAGTTTTCATATACGCCATTCTGGAATCAAATTAGAAAAGATAAAAACGGTGATATTGATACCGTGCGCAAAGATGTAGTGTTAAGTGCAAGCGTAGGATATTACTATCAACCGCCATTCTATCGTGAGATGAGAGGTTTTGATGGAGCTGTGAACCCTGATATCCGTGCGCAACGCAGTATTCACTTTATTCTCGGTGCAGATTATGTGTTCCAAGCATGGAATCGTCCAATCAAAATGATTGCTGAGGTCTACTACAAAAAATTAGACAACCTCATTCCTTATGAGCTTGAGAATGTACGTCAGCGTTACTTTGCAGAAAACATTGCAAAAGGTTATGCTTACGGAGCGGATCTAATGCTCAACGGAGAATTCATTGACGGAGTGCAATCATGGGTGCGCATGTCTTATCTAAAAACAGAAGAAGATCTTAGCAATGATTTTTATTATCTATACTTCAACGCAGCTGGCGACACCATTCGTCCGGGATATACTTCTGACCTTGTAAGAGTAGATAGCTTACTTCAAACACCAGGATACATTCCTAGGCCAAGCGACCAGCGATTTAGCTTCTCCCTTATGTTCTTGGATGAAATGCCTCGCAAAAAAGAATACAAAGTATTACTCACCTTATTTTTTGGAACGGGTGTCCCTTATGGTCCTCCTACAAGAGATCGTTATCAAGATATTCTTCGCACAAAATCATATTTCAGAACAGACATTGGATTCAGCAGAGATCTTTTCTTGAAAAAGAAGAAGAACAATGCATTCAATCGAAACATTGATAAAGGTTTGATATCACTTGAAGTATTCAATTTACTTGGTGTAAACAATACCATCAATTATCAATGGATCGAAGATGTGAATGGCAGACAATATGGAATTCCAACTTATTTGACAGGACGTCGAATCAACTTGAGATTTGTACTAGAATTCTAGACTCTCCAACCACGGAGAAACTCCTCTACCCCCATCCTTTTCTTTCCTTCGTATTGAAGTTCGTGGATGCTATACCAACCATCGCTGCAAGCAATACGCAGCGTAGCTTTATGATCAGTAATAAATGTCCCAGAATCTGAAGCCATTCCAGATTTAAACTCGCCTCTATAGATTTTGCAAGTCTTCTCTCCGAGCATGGTCCATGCACATGGATAAGGAGCTAGACCACGAATGAAATTGTGAATTTGTTCGCCCGATTTGGTCCAATCAATTTTACAATCTTCTTTGAAAATTTTCGGTGCGTGGACAATCTCCTCGCCATTAGACACGAGCATTTCTTGGGAAACAGCATCTGCTTTTTCCAAAGCAATAAGATCCACTGTTTCTTTCAATATTTGCGCCCCGATGACCATCATTTTATCGTGCAGTTCTCCCGCAGTCTCATTAGGCCCTATTGGAATAACAGACCTTTTAATGACACGGCCTGTATCGATTTCATGTTGCAAGAAGAAAGTAGTAACGCCTGTCTCCGTCTCGCCGTTGATCACCGCCCAATTGATAGGAGCGGCGCCGCGATACTTTGGAAGAAGACTTCCATGTAAATTAATGGTGCCCATTGGAGGCATATTCCAAACGACTTCCGGAAGCATGCGAAAAGCTACGACCACAAATAAATCTGCGTTCAGCGATCTTAACTCATTTACAAAACTATCCTCTTTAAGTTTTAAAGGCTGCATGATATGCAAACCTTTTTCCGATGCGAATTGCTTGACGGCCGATTGTTGAATTTGTTGTCCTCTGCCTGCAGGCTTATCTGCTACTGTAACAACTCCAACAACTTCATGAGCAGAATTCACCAAAGCCTTCAGTGATTCCACTGCAAACTCTGGCGTACCCATGAAAACTATTCGCAAACTTTTCATGCTTAGTCGATGTCGAAATATTGTGAACTTTCCTGATGTGGCGAAGTCACTTTATAAAAATACCTTCCTGAAGAAAGTTTAGACAATTCGAAAGAAAATTTGTGATCACCAGTCGGGTAATCTCCTTCATTGACAACAAAAATCTGATTGCCTTCGGAAGTGAACACTTCAACTATCAGATAGCTTTGTTGTTTGAGAGAAACTTGAATAATACCATGGCCATTTTCCATGATAATAGAGTTTCCAATGCTCGGGTATTTTGCTTGAATTCTATCCTTACTCAGCACTCGAATCATTCTTTTGTAAAGGACATACACCAGAATAAGTAGAAGTGAAAAAAGTAAAGCGTTTTTAAATATTTCTAGAGCATTCATGTCTTATAAACTAATAATGCCAGGAATAGTTCCCGCATTGGTATATCTTTCAAAAATATGATCAGCGCTGAGCATGATTTCATATACAGTCACGCTGATATAATTTCCATTGCTGCTTAGTCTTGTTTTAAACTCAGCGCTTTCTCCGAATATCAACTTAAGTTTTGTGACCCTTTCCTCATCGTTTGGCATTACGAATTTGAACATATACTTACTCGGCCAGCGGTGGACTTCGTTCAATCGTGCGCGCAATTTATTTAGCTGTTCCTCATCCATAGCGCAAATATAGTGTTGCTGAAATTAAATGGCTTTTTAGGCTTGAGCGCCTACATCCAAGAAGCAATAATTTTTGTAAAAAACTCAACAATGAAAGAAGGCTGAATAATAGCAATGAAAACTATTCCGCCCAAGGCTCCATATATGTGTGCATCATGCGCCACATTGGTTCCGCCTCTTCTCTGCAGGTAATGCTCGATCCCGAAGAATATCAACGCTCCGACATACGCTGGCATTGGGATAGCGAAAAACATTCGAATCTCCAAAGTTGGAAACATGATCATAAACGCCATAATCACAGCGCTGACCGCGCCAGACGCACCCACTGCATTATATGAAATATTGTCGCTATGCTTGCGCATTGCTGGCAATGATGCGACAACGGCTCCTACTAGATAGAGCAATATAAAATAGAGATACCCCACTTGTATTCCCCAAAACTGATGATCAGGAAAAAAACGCTGGAATACATTTGGATTAGAAAAAACTATCTCTAAGAAAGTTCCAAAGGAATAAAACGTATACATATTGAACGCCAAATGCGTCCAATCCGCATGCAACAATGTGTGCGATAAAATTCGGTAGTACTGCTTACTGTGCTTGACTGTATATGGATTAAAAATAAGCTGCTGATAGAGCGATGCATTATTGAAAGCCATGATAGACACCAACACGGTGACACCGATGATAACGTAGGTAACGATTTCTGTCATAAAAGTTTTTATTAACTCGAGTGGTCAGCGACAATGGTCCAATTACCATTAAGCTTTTTCCACACCAACGAGTAGTGTCCAGAAAGAGTATCCGTTGCTCTAAAAAGTTCCCATTGCCCAATAACAAAAGCATTTGTAGAATCTAATCGATCCATGTGCTTATTAGTAAACTTGAGTTTACCCATTGTAAGCGCATCTGGGTATGAATTTTTATAGTTGGTGAGCGTGTTTTCCCAACCATTATTGATGCCTCTTTTTCCAATAAACATCAACGAATCACTTTTCCAATAAGCCTCCATGAATCCTTCAAGATTCGCATTATTCCATGCTTCTTGTTGCGTATCCATTATTGAGTCTATGATTTCCAAATCACGACTCTCCGAAACCAAGATCGGTGCTTTTGTTTTATTGCATGCCATGATGAACATTGCAGCAATGAAGAGTGATATTGCGAAATACTTATACATTGAAGCGGAAGTGCATTACGTCACCATCTTGAACGACATACTCCTTCCCTTCTACTGATAATTTTCCTGCGTCTTTTACGGCTGCTTCTGATTTGAAATTAATAAAGTCATTGAACTTAATTACTTCAGCACGGATAAATCCTTTTTCGAAATCAGTGTGAATGACACCAGCAGCTTGAGGCGCTGTATATCCTTTGTGGATGGTCCAAGCGCGAACCTCTTTCTCTCCAGCAGTGAAATAGGTTTGAAGATTAAGCAAGCGATAAGCTGCTTTGATCAATTTTGACACCCCTGGTTCATCAAGACCTAGATCGCTCAAAAACATTTGACGCTCTTCAAACGTCTCAAGCTCTGCGATATCAGATTCGATAGCTGCACCTATTACAAGTACTTCAGCATTCTCATCTTTTACAGCAACTCTAACCTTCTCTACGTGCTGATTACCCGTTGCAACACTTGCTTCTTCCACATTGCACAAGTACAATACTGGCTTTGAAGTCAACAATTGCAATTCACCGCTCAACTTCTCTTCATCTTCAGTTTCTGGCGGGCAAGTGCGCGCTGATTTACCTTGTTCCAATGCGGTTTTGATACGCATTAGGTAATCATAAATTTTCTTTGCAGCAGAATCACCGCTGTTAGCAGCACGCTGCACTTTAGCGATTCTTGCTTCTACAGCCTCAAGGTCTTTCAACTGAAGCTCGATATCAATAATTTCTTTATCTCTAACAGGATCAACGCTTCCATCGACGTGCACCACGTTTGGATCATCAAAGCAACGCAATACGTGAATAATTGCATCTGTTTCGCGAATGTTTGCGAGGAATTTATTTCCGAGACCTTCTCCTTTGCTTGCGCCTTTTACAAGACCAGCAATGTCAACAATCTCGATGGTAGTTGGAACAATACGTTGCGGATTAATAAGATCTGCAAGTGCATTCAAACGCTCGTCTGGAACGGTAATCGTTCCGACGTTTGGTTCAATTGTACAAAAAGGGAAATTAGCTGCTTGTGCTTTAGCATTGCTAAGACAGTTGAACAAGGTGCTTTTTCCTACGTTGGGAAGACCAACAATTCCGCATTTCAGTGCCATACCATTTTATTTCGGGCGGCAAAGATAATGTTTTACTGCCCAATCTAATCTCGAATGGTCAAATAGACATTACCGGTATGGTTTCGGCCTCTTTGAGACTCCACGACTTCTGTTGTGCCATCGGCTTTGATGCGGTAAACTACTACACTATACGTATCTCGAATAATGGGAAAAGTTTTGGTTGAATTCGCCTCAAGCGCCTCTCCGTAAGGATTATTGACATCCAGATTGAAAGCGGCGTTGCCTACAGGTGTTTCGCCAGAGTCATAATAGGAATAGTAGACAAAAAGGAGATCGGAAGTCTGGTTTTCTATAATGATGGTATAATTCGCGTTGCTCACAAAAGCCATATCCTTCGAAAGTCTATCATTGTTCTTTACCTCCGGGCAATACCACGGATTGATTTGCATTGGTCTTAGGCGAAGATCATTTTCAAATCGTGCACATCCGTAATTAATATTTCTAACATTGGTAGAAACAGCTCCCTTCGAGGGCACACTTGTCTTTGGAACTTCCGGAGATAATGGGGAAGCAGGACCTGAACTTGGTGCGATTGGCGCATCCGGTGCCGCTGGTGCTGAAATTTGTTGATCGCTGCTTGGACTAGCAGTGCGCGTTGGCTTTGATGGTGCTTTTGGGCTCGCGGCACCTGTCACTTTAGCTGATGGGGCTTTGGGCGTTGCAGGTTTGGTAGCAGAAATGGTCGCTGGCTTTGGGGCCGGAGTCTTCGTTTTACCTTTAGTAACCGTTGATTTATTCGGAGAAACTGGAGTTGATTTCGTTTGAGAACTAGCTTCAAGTCCAATGATAATCAATGCAAACACAACACAAAGTGAGATTGCTCGGCGAAGTAAATTAGTTTTCATGGCAATTGGTTTTAGCGAATGTAGCCAAAACATCTATGAGTACTTTCAAAAAAAAGAAGAAATATATCCAGTCTAATACGCTGTGAATGTTCGCACATTCTTGTAAGACACCTTGTGGACCATGCCTGAATTAAACTCCGCGAATTCCAGAGTAACGACATCTAACGTTTGTGGAACTTTTAATCCCCGAACAACCCCTTCAATAATAGGACTCTCGAGGCCGAAATCATGAATCTCCGATATTTTTAGAGTATCGCTTTGCCCACTATGCACTAGGATTACATTTTGGAGTCCGAAGGCGAATTGAATATTCTTCCCTTCTATTTCCGTGAGCTTAAGAATAATGTATTGCTCATTATTTTCGTTCGCCAATGGCATCGCGTTGAAAATCAAAGATGGTTCGAAGAGCAGTTTGTAACCTTTAACCTCCGTTAAGTTAGGCATATCCATGTTCACAGGCTGAACCTGAGAAACAGGCTTATTGGACTTGCATCCAATGAGAACAAGCACTGCGATGAACGGGAGGATTTTCTTTAGCATAGTGAAAGATACGAAAAAGAATCCAACTTGGTTTGAGATTTCCACAAGATTCCAACACTGCCCTATTAGCCCATTTGAAAAGGGTACATTTGCGCACCAAATTCAATTTTAATTCCCCAAATGAGCACTACTGCAGAATTACAAAAGATCGCATCTCAAGTGAGACGTGATATTGTAAGAATGGTTCATGCCGTAAATAGCGGTCACCCAGGCGGAAGCCTTGGCTGCACCGATTACATCGTGGCCTTGTATTTCAACGCTATGAATGTTAAAGCAGACCATTGGTCGATGGACGGCATCAATGAAGACTTGTTCTTCCTTAGTAACGGTCATATCTCGCCTGTTTGGTACAGTGTGCTTTCAAGAAAAGGATTCTTCCCAGTTGCTGAATTGGCAACTTTCAGAAAATTAGACTCTCGTCTACAAGGACACCCAACAACTCATGAAGGCTTACCAGGTATCAGAGTTGCAAGCGGCAGTCTTGGTCAAGGTCTATCAGTAGCTTTAGGCGCAGCTCAGGCTAAGAAGCTCAATAATGATCCTTCCCTCGTTTACACTCTCCACGGAGATGGTGAATTGCAAGAAGGTCAAATTTGGGAAGCTGCCATGTACGCTGCTCACCACAAAATTGACAACATCATTTCTGCAATCGATGTGAATGGTCAACAAATCGATGGTCCTACTGAAAAGGTAATGAACTTGGGTAATCTCAGAATGAAATGGGAAGCATTTGGCTGGGATGTAATGGAAATGGAAGGAAATGATATGCAGGCTGTCGTTGACGGTTTGGCTAAGTCAAAGAGCATGACAGGAAAAGGAAAGCCTGTAATGATTCTTATGACCACTTCAATGGGTAAAGGCGTTGACTTTATGGAAGGAACGCACAAATGGCACGGTGTAGCGCCAAATGACGCTGAGCTTGCAAATGCCCTTGGTCAACTTGAAGAAACGCTTGGCGACTATTAATCCTTCATCATTCACCTTATTATTTTAGAATAACATGTTAGATTTCACAATACACGGTTCAAACGATACTCGCTCAGGTTTCGGAGAAGGACTTCATGAGTTAGGAAAATCAAATCCAAAAGTGGTAGCACTTTGTGCTGATTTGATTGGTTCATTGAAAATGGATGCTTTCAAAAAAGATTTTCCAGAGCGTTTCTACCAAGTCGGAATTGCAGAAGCCAATATGATGGGCCTAGCTGCTGGTATGACCATCGGTGGTTATATTCCTTTTACAGGAACTTTCGCGAACTTCTCTACTGGTCGTGTGTATGACCAAATCCGTCAGAGTATCGCATATAGCGACAAGAACGTAAAGATTTGCGCTTCTCACGCCGGACTTACACTCGGAGAAGACGGAGCTACTCACCAAATTCTTGAAGATATCGGGATGATGTCGATGTTGCCAAACATGACTGTGATCAATCCTTGCGACTTTAATCAGACTAAAGCTGCTACGATTGCAATTGCAGAACATCATGGTCCAGTTTACTTGCGCTTTGGAAGACCAAAGGTGGCAACGTTTACTGCGCCTGATCAAAAATTTGAAATCGGAAAGGCTTGGCATATTCACAGTGGAAATCATGTTTCCATCTTCGCAACGGGCCACATGGTTTGGAAGGCTGTTGAAGCCGCTAAAGCTCTTGAAGCTGAAGGTATCACAGTTGACCTCATCAATATCCATACTATTAAACCACTTGATGTGGAGGCTGTAGTAAATAGCGCTAAGAAGACTGGTGCTGTAGTCACTGCAGAAGAACATCAAATCACTGGTGGATTGGGAAGTGTTATCGCACAGACCTTAGCAAAATACCACCCAACGAAAATTGAATTCGTGGGTGTGAACGATAGCTTCGGGGAAAGCGGAACTCCAGACCAATTGATGGAAAAATATGGCCTTGGTGTGAAGGATATTATCGCTGCAGCAAAGCGAGTGACCAGCAAAAGCTGAGCTTCCACTAGTTTTCACCAATTCATTAACAACGCTTGTTGACCTCATTATTGGGGGTTAGCTTTGTGTGTTATCGCTTTTTTAGAATTACCTAAACGAATTTTACCATGATCACACGCATCATTGGAATTAACACGAGCACATACGTTAACGCAGAAATGCGCCTTGACGATTGTGATTCAATTCAACTTGTTGGTCCAAACAACGTCGGGAAATCGACGCTTATCTATACCCTCAACTTCCTTTTCGTTGTAGATGGTAGCAAGATGTCATTCTCTGGTCAACGCCGAGGTGACAAGGAAACTATCCACCACTACTTCCCTACACATAACCAAAGCTATATCGTATTCGAAATCAAAAAAGGTTCGAACTACTGTATCATGGTAAAGCGTGATAGCGAAGGTGAATTGGAATACTATCGTATCACTGGTGAATATAACCATGACTATTTCTTCAAAAAAGATGGTCAGCAACAACGTATTCGCCGCTGGGAAGAAGTTCAAGAGAAACTTGAAAAAGAAGCCGTAGAACTTTATCTCTTCAAGAGTAAGTCAGAAGTCTTCAACACGGTTTACCAGCGTGGACGCCGCAATGAAGCAGTAATCTGGTTGGAGGACAACGTACGTACTGACGGATTGAGCAACAACTTCTCAAAGATTTATCGCTATTTGATCAATTCAAAATTGATCACTAATAAATCATTGAAAGAATCACTCATTATTGCAGATAACAGAGAGAACGAAGGAATTAATTTTTCTCAGAAAAACAAAAAAGACATCAATGATCTCGTGCGCATCAATGACGAGATTCGTGTCATTAAGTCGATCCAAAAAGACTTCGAAGAATTCCGTGAAGTAGTGAATTTGTACAAAGCAAAAAACCGTATCGTTAGTGATCTGGTTTATGCTTTTGAAAAA
>Ga0315907_10006354_pt1 | contig 12565 bp, 16 predicted proteins | sample LakEriMetagenome_3_FD_203525 | JGI IMG/M metagenome (GOLD analysis project Ga0315907, IMG submission 203525) | Freshwater fungal communities from buoy surface, Lake Erie, Ohio, United States - Buoy 12 MA123 | ecosystem: Environmental > Aquatic > Freshwater > Lake > Lake biofilm | place: USA...
CGTGGTCTCTTACTGTTCGTACATATTTTACTTTAATAGTGTGGCCACCGAGTTTGAATGATTTTATTCTCATACAATCTTCCTTATCCAACGTCCTTCTTTGTTCAGGATCATTGGCAATAATTTTGGTTGTCCGTCTAGGATAATTCCTACACCGATTAGGGGCCGCTTCAATTGAAGCTTGTTATATGCAAATGCCATAGACTTATCATCTATGAGACATCCCACTACCATCGACCAATAAAGATCTTTCTGGTTAGCAAAATATTTAATTTCGAATACGCTGTGGTGGTGTCCTTGTACAGCATTGCAAGACATAGACTGAGCTAGCTTTAAGCCATCCGCACTCTTGCCGTGGGTAAAGTAACAATCTCTTCCATCGGACAATGTAATCGTAAGCTCAGGATGCCATTTCCATGTCTTTGGAGCTTCCAAAACATCCCTGTAGTCCTTAAGGATATGTCTAGGTATACCATGATGTTTCCCCCTACGATATGCCATAGATCCATGATTCGACTCCAAGATGTCAGCCTTTGGGAACAGGTCGTACAGGGGTTTTAAGTGTTCGATAGTCTTCTCCAATTCTGAAGAAGGACTAAAAGGCAAATCTGGATCCGTATCATGGAAACTAAGGCAATGATAATCGGCTTCATCTCCTGTGAGAATCACTCGATCTGGTTTGAATAGATCATTGATAGCTTTGAGGAATGGGATGGTATCCTGATGGTAGTAAGGAGCGTGAAGATCTGAAATGACGAGGACTCTGGAGTTTTTAGCCATACCCTAAAATCATACTAGATCTTGGGAATTTTACCACCCAGTTTAACTATCAAAGCTTCATAAATTTTAGTTAGTTTAGTATTTCCGTCTGCTTTGGCTTGCAGATACTGCTGCGTCCAATGCTCTATCTGTTGTTTTACTGTAAGGGCGGTCTTTGGCTTTATGGCTTTACTCTCGGTTTTAATACGAACTCTCCATCCAGAAGTTGCTTAATTACTACTTTATCAGAGAATGGATAATAGTCACACTTTTGTTCCCATTTAGACCAACAAATTCCTAGAAAGTACTTTTCGCAGACATCCCCACAATAGACGAATCTATCTAAAGACTCATCAATTCTTAATGTCCGTTCGCTTAGGGGCTTGGATAAAAGATTGGCATAAGATGCGCAACTGTAGCTCGATAAAATCAAGCTTAACATCAGACCTTTGATCAAGAGGTTTGTTATATTCTTCATACCAACTTTTCCTTAATTTTATTACTTTATCTAAATATTTAGTTGACTCTTTTGAGTTCCAAAGTTTTAATCCCTGTTCGAGTACTCCAAGAACTAATTCAAATTGCATAAGGGCCTCCATGATCAGTATAGTAATAATAGATAAAAAAGGGAATAGACTTATTTTCTGTCCCGAGTCTTTTGATTTATATCAAAAATATTCTTGGAGGGTAAGTTTACCTAAAAAAGGGTTTTCTCAATATTTAAGAAGATCTACAAATAAAAGAACCCCATTATTCCATAGGGAACTTATGAAGATCTCTTCAAAAAATTTAGTGGTCGACCATAAAAATGGGAATTCTCTAGATAATAGAATATGCAATTTAAGGGTATGCTCTCCTGAGGAAAATAATTTCAATAGAAAGCCAAAAGGAAAATCTAAATACGTTGGAGTGAGCAAACATTCTGATGGAAGGGGCTATAATACTTACGTAACAAAACAAGGCAAAAGATATAGTGCAGGATATTTCACCGATGAAGTAAAAGCAGCCAAAGCTAGAGATGCTTTGGCCGTTTCTCTTTTTGGAGAATTTGCAAGATTAAATTTTTAAGCTTCTTCTACTTCTTTAAGTTTCCCATGGATCTTTTGGATAAGAGATACGATTTCAGCAACGTCAATATCTTTGCCTTCTTCTACAGCTTGACCAAGATCTTTCATAGAAGCGAGGATCTCATCGATCTTTGGAAGAAAAGCAACAAGATGAGCGATATCTGCAATATCTACTTTCTTATCTGCTGAGATTTTTTTGATAAGGATTGCTACTTCTTTTAGTGAATCAGCAATAGCTTCGATCTTTTCTGTTCCTAGTGACATATGTCCCCCTAATTTAGAGCTTCGATTACTACGTTAAGCTCTGTTACTAATAAATTGTTTGCGTTTGTTGCGTTAGCGATAAATATTTCAACAAAATCATTTTCAACCATTTCAATAATAGCTTGAGATGGGAAAGATTCGTTCCTTGCCGTAGCCGATGTAGTTGCCTGTGCTTCTGATTCTGGGATTGCTACACCATTTTTATATATCCTGACCAATATTGTAACTGCGTTTGTACTAACAGAGTTTGCTGATACAAAGCTTGTGACCTTAAATGATCGGGCTAATGCTCCTGTATAAGTAAGTCTGTTATTAGTATGTGAAAATTTTTGATTAATAGAACTTGCAGTAGTCGTTCCTAAAATCTTTTCAAATACCCCAGTAGTAGCAATAGGGTTCTGAGTATTATTGTTCGAGTAGTACATCTGACCAATGGCTGAACTATTGACCACCCCTTTACAGTTTGAAAAGAATGCCTTATTGTCAGTGTAAGTCACACCGCCAGTATATGTTGCACCGCCACTAAAATTGATCGTGTCAAGAATATACGATTCTACTGGTACTATAGCAGAAGGGTCAAGGAATATAGCTGTTGCACCGCCAAAAGCCACAAAGCTTGAGTAGATTGCTCTAATGCGTCGAGTTATTGTTAAAGTGCTTGGAAAATTGAGAGTTGTAGCTCCTGCCACACCTGAAAACAAGCAGTTAACAAATCCAACAGTACCTATCGTTCCATCAAAAACCATTCCTGCTGAATTAAGCAATGCGCAATCCGACATAATAAAGTTTGAATATGATTTAATTACTCCTACATTGGTACAATTTGTAAAGTTCACCCCAAACCAATCTAGAGCAGCAGTACTATTGCCTGTTGCGTCAAGATTTAATGCCGTACCATGAGTGATACTTAGGTTCCTCATAGGGAGTGACCAGTTAGAAGATATTAATGCAGTATTGCTATCTAATCCAGTCGAGATAAGGAAACAGTTCTCAGAGCTTCCGCCTAGTATTGTAGTGTTTACCCCACCTACTAATCTGTCCCCAGTTAGGTCGATGGTCTTAGTAATAAAATAAGTTACGTTATCAGCAAGTGTAATAACACCACTGACAGCCGCAGGAAAATCTGCTTTTGAATTAACGAATACGAATTCAGGGTCAGGTAGCTTTAGAAAAATAGAGTCAATTCTTGCAGTTTGTACTGCTAGTTCTGCATCTGTCGCCATTTCAGAATCTATAAATTTACTCTTAATATCTATCGGCATATTACCTCAAAAGAGGAGGGGATTTCTCCCCTCCATGATTAATTATACTTTATACTGATACTTAACGTAAACAGTATCGCCGTTACCAATCTGAGATTGTCCCGGAGAGACAAGATCATTTAGGAACGTCATGCTAGTTCCTGAGATTGTGAAATCTTCAGCAGCACCTTCATGGATGGCAAGTCTATCAACCCATGCGCTCATTGATTTGACTTCTGGAGCATGAGATAGAGTTACCGAAGTTTGACCGTTAGAGATAGCAAACTTTTCTTTAAACCAAACAACAGATTCAAGAACATCTACTCTTGCATCGAGTGCATTGTCAGCAGCTAAACGCGTAGCAGCTTCAGAGTTAATGTTATTTTGAAGCGTTGTGTCAGCCGCAGCTCTAGCAATTTCTTCTGCGTCGATTTCGCCTTGAAGAGCGGTGTCGGCAGCGATACGAGCAGCTTCTTCAGCATCAATGTCCGCAGACAAGCCTGTAGAAAGAGAAGTAATGGCTCCGTTAAGCGATGAGTCAGCAGCTTGGAAAGCTGTAACGATTTCTGTTAACGAGTCAAGAGCAGCTCCATCCATGTTTGAAAGTACATTGTTGATTTGACCTTGTAGGTCTGCAACGTCAGCAATACGATCAGAAACTTCTTGAGCTACAGAATCAGCCACAATTTTGATTTGTCCATCAAGGATAAAATCTGCGTGCTTTAAGTTAGAAGCCATAGATAGGTAGTTAGAGCCAATAAAAGCTGTATAACCACCATCTGAATTTAACCCTGCGCCTGATTGTGTGTTATCTAATTCTGTTTGAAGGGCAGAAAGAGATCCTGAACCACCTCCAGAAATAGCATCGATCTGAGATTGTAAGCTTGCGTCACCTGCGATTCTAGCACTTGTCTCAGCCGAAAGGTCTGACTGAAGCGTAGAAATCTGAGAAGTATGCGTAGAAATTGTAAATTCAGCAGAATCCAATCTCCCATCCAAAGCATCATCAGCAGATATTCTAGCACTTGTCTCAGCAGAAAGATCCGATTGGATAGAAGAAATTTGAGAGGTATGTGTAGAGATAGTGAATTCTGCTGAGTCTAATCTTGAATCTAGAGCATCGTCTGCGGATATTCTAGCACTTGTCTCGGCAGATAAATCTGATTGGATAGAAGAGATCTGAGAAGTATGCGTAGAAATTGTAAACTCGGCAGAATCTAATCTTGAGTCTAAAGCATCGTCCGCTGATATTCTTGCGCTTGTTTCAGCTGATAAATCTGACTGAATAGACGAAATTTGAGAAGTATGCGTGGAGATAGTGAATTCTGCTGAATCTAAACGACCATCTAATGCTACTACATCTGATTGAAGAGTATTAATCTCGCCTTCAGCAATGTCTAAATCAGATTGAATTGCATCAGTTACAGACTTTAAAGCAACTTCTTGTCCTTTTACTAACACTTCATCGGATACACCGAGCTTGACTAATTCAACCTCTGTACCAACTGAGTCTTTAATTTTGATCGATTGACCATTTTCGAGAAGGATCTTCGATCCATCTACTTCGTTGTTACCAATAAACTTTTTACTTAATTGTTTTGCCATTTCCTACTCCTTAGTATCTGACAATAATAATATCACCCGTTTCAATAAACCCATCGAGGCCTAGTCCATCCCAAGACAAAGTACCTCCAACAACCTCAAAGTCTACACCATTTTCTTGACCCCCTCCAGTTAAAAACTCCAAAGTAACCTCGTCAGGATCGTTTGGAGTTGGAACCAATGTTATTTGCTTTGCTACTATATCGGCTGCAGATATAGTGAATTTTTTCTGTTGCGGAGTAATGTAGGCTTGATAGCCCCATACTCCTGATAATTTTTTATATAAATATCCGTTATCTAAATTTAAATAAAGATCAAACTCAATTCCAAGCTCAGGGGCTGGTGCGCCATTTCCACTAAGTATTGCATTACCTCTAGGGCCCTGAATACCATACGTGGCGACTTCTTTTACATTATATTCTCTAGCAACTACAATCTCAGCCAATGGTTCAAGTACTTGAACTATAATATTAGGCGAGGGATTTACTGCTACTTCACCACTCATTTTGTTACCTCAGGACTTATTTTAGCTTCGCCTTGAAGCCAACGAGTTACCTCTCCAGCAATTGATTGGCTTTCTATATCATAAACCATAGTAGTTATGGTTCTGTTTGTGCCTGTGGCATTTGTGGTCATGGCAGCAGTTTGAGCAGGAGTTAAGGAAACTTTTACTTTACCTTTTGTTTCATCTTCTGTTTGATCTAGAATCTGAAAGGTAAATTGAGCTTCTGTGGTAACGTCTGTAAAGGCTTTCTTAACATATCCTCTGAACGTAAGACCAGTGAGGTCAATAGCCACAAAATTTTCATCCTTTAAACTTAATATGATAGAAAAGGTAGCTCCTTGCTCTATCAAAATATCGTAGGTTCCTGCAGCCATAATCCCTCTTTATTTCCAAATGATAATATAAGTAGCAGATACATGAGTAGTGATTACATTTTCTACTACACCACTTGCAGCTACAATAGCATCTAATCTAATAATTAGATCTTCTGGTAATCCTACAAATTTTTCAAAAGTTTGCATTATTTTTTCCTTTTCTTAGATTTTCCAGCTACAGATAAAGCAATAGCAATTGCTTGCTTTTGTTTACGTCCTTCACCCATAAGTGTAGATATATTTTGGCTAACTGTCTTGTCTGATTTACCTTTCTTTAATGGCATATTACAACCCTTCTGGAACTTCGCCAGTTTTATTAATTTTGTTAATCATTCTAGCTCTTTCTATAGAATTTAGATCATCTCTTTTTGAAATGTCATCAGCAGCCTTAGCTCTGTCATTAGGGTCTATAAATCTCCCATTAAATACTTTGTAGTTAGAGTCTTCAAATAACTCAGGCATTTGAGCGTATAACCCCATAGCAGCATTTGTTAATTTATTAGGATCTTTATTCATAGCGTCTTTAATAGCTGCTACTAATTCTATCGGAGCATTTTCTTGAACTAATTTAGCTAGCACTATTTCTTTATTTTCCAGTAATCCCTGAGTAGTTAATGGAAGTCTGTACTCCATTATTTTTTCTCTATCATATACCCCAGACATAGAAGGGTCAAAAAATCTCATTGTAGCAAAAGGGGATTCTGCTACACCCATTCTTAACGGAGTCTTTAACTGTCTTAGCCCCGGAGCTTCCATTATTTCAGCCGCTCTTGCCATGCTAAGTTGAGACTCCGGGCCTCCAATCCATGTTTTTGGTTGGACTATATTTAATGGAGGCTCAGCAGCCATAGCTCGTTTAAGATCTCCTTTAACTGTATAAAATCTTTGTTGAGCATCATTTAATTTATTGTATGTTTTATCTTGAACTTCAAATCTTAACGTATCATTTATATCAGAGTAAAAATTTTTATATAATTGATCAATGTCATTTACATCACCTAAGATAGGATCTTTTCCATAACTACCTACATCCTCACTAAGTCTCTTTTTTGCCTTTTCTAAAATTCCTACAGTGATCTGTTTATTTGGAGTGTTGTTAATGTCTCTTTGCATATCATCTAGAATATCCTGAAGTTGCTTTCTTGCAAAATCTTCCCTTTTAGACATTCCACTTCGTCTTCCTGCAAATTTGTTGACGCTATCATCTAACTTAGACATTAATCTAGTAGGATTACTAATTGCTTTATCTCTTATTGGAGCTAATATAGCTTCTTTTTCATTATCTGTAACTTCAAAAGCTTGATCAATTCTAGCTAAAAGTTTTTCTCTAACAGGAAGTTCTATATTTTCTAAAGAAGATCCTTTAGATTCCCACTTAAGGGTTTTAGGGTTAAATTCAGATTTTGTTTTCTGAAATAACCCCATATCTTTCATTTCTTTAGCTATCTGTTCTCTTTCCTTAATTCCAATTTCTTTAAATTGAGATGTCTTTGCTCCAAGAACAGAAGCTCGTATTCTACTAGGGTTTTGAGTAGTTATAGTCTTTGCCGCTTCAGATGCCAATCCTCCGGCAGTTCCAATTGCACTTCCAGCAAGTCCGTATAGCCCCATTTCAAATGGATCTGCAGACTCAGCAGCCCCCATTCCTTCGGCAGCTCCTCTTAAAGCCATCCCACCCACACCAGAAAGTTTTCCTGCTCCAGTAACAGCCTTTAGCCCAGGAATAAAAGATGAGGCAATTCCTGCACCAAACTCTCCGGCAGTAGTAGCATAAGGACTTCTTTCTCTAGCCCTTCCTACATCTCTTCTTATGTCTTCTACGTTTTTAGAATATAGGTCAGCCCAAGGTACTTCATTCCCCATAGCTTTTCCGCCAGCAGTTTCCATAGCTGCTTGTATTTCGTCCGCCCAAGTGGTCACACCTTGAGGCATGGTAGTAATAACGTCTTGAGCAGTCTCTCCAATTTTAGAAATATCAATATACCCCGGGCTAGATTCGAATTCCATTCCCTCAGGAATGAACCCAAATTCATCAGGAGTTTCCATAGTGGGAGTAACAGCTTTAGCCATCTTTTGACCAGCAGCCGCTTCTTCTTCTGGAGTAAATCCAAAATCTTCCTCTGCAACAAATCCGAAATCTTCTTCTTTTGCCGGTTTTCTGTTAGCCATTATGGTACTACCTTGAATTTTTTACTTTTTAAAGCGTCCTGTAAATTCTTCTTAGGGATTCTTCCAACTTTACCTGTTTGAATATTTTCAACTCTAACGTATTCATCTGCAACAGATTTCGCTGTGGCAGACATAGAATTTTTAGAAATTCCAGCGGAAGAAGGAATTAAAGGCAATATAGCTGTTTGCACAGCCCCCGGAATTCCTGCGCTATGTCTAACGAATTGGTCTTCTAACCCACCAACAGAGTCCATTAATTTCTTTCTATTAACTTTCGCTAACGTATCAGCAACCTGTCTAAAATCAATGATATCTTGAGCAAGTAACGGCTGGCCCTTATTTATTCTTCCAATTATTCTTCTAGCATATGCCTTAGCACTAGGATCTCCTGCAATTCTTTGGATATCTTGATCTGATAGTTTAGACCCGCCTTCGGCAATTTTGGCAATTTCACTTCTAGCTAATTCTGCAGCAACTGGGTTACCAGATGCAGCGTCTTGTAGCAATTGATCAATGTTTGCAGTAGCTTGTAAAGTAGCTAAAGGTTTTTTAAATGCATCAGTTGTTTTAAAATTAGTTACAATCTTATCAAGAGCTTTAGATTGCTCAGGATTTAATAATCCTTTAGGAGTTTGAACAGGAACAAGTCTTCCATTTTCCCATCTAGACAATAAACCACTTGTTGGATCTTTTCTTAAATCAGACCCTAATTCTCTAGCTCTTTTTATTTGACTTTCTCTGGAGATATCTTGTCTTTCTCCAAATTCTTGTTGAGTCAATCCTCCTGAAATAAAAAAACTTCCCGGTTCGAGTGGTTCACCAGCTTCATTAAAGTATTGACCACTTCTTGGATCGTAACTTCCGGGAAATCTTCTTCCAGATTTAGTATCAACAAGGGATTTAGATTGAAGTCCTCCTCCTATTTGTTTTTTTAATAGTCTAGCTTTTTGAAGCTCTAGTAATTTGTTTTGTAGAGTTTCTTCTCTTTGCTTATTTCCCATTCCTGTTTTTAATAGGTATTCTCCAGCAATTCTAGATCCCTCGTAGTTTGCTCCTCCGCCAGAAAATGCCTCAGCTAATAAAGGAACTAAAGCAGGAAGATAGTCAGACCATCCTCCTCTATTTTTCATTAATGTTTCTACTTGAGAGTTTATTTCGTCTGGATTAATTATAGGCTTAACAGGAACAGATAATTGTTCAGTTGTAGTAGTTTGAGGAGCATATTGCTGAACTTGCTCTTCAGTTGCAATGTCTCTTTGAGGAGCAGTTTCTGGAGCAGGATACACGTCAGGTATTATCCGACTAGACATAGATGCCTGTATGTTTTTAAACTCTTCGTCCGATACTGGTTTTGCAGCTTTAGGAGTAGCTTTAATGGGAACCTCAGGCTTTGGAGGAGATTGAGGAACTTGCTTTTCTGCTGACTTTCTTAAAAAGAATTCCTCTAAAGGCTTATATCCACCAGAAGATTGCTCAACAAAATTCACAGGCTCTTCGTCTTTAAATATCTTATTAACCAATGCCATATTTATTCCTATGCTGTTCTCATTCTAGTTTTTAATACATCAATATACTCTTTCTTTCTTTTTTCAGGCATATCTGATTTTTGTATATTTTCCAAGAATTCATCTTCTTTTTTCATTTGATCTTCAGGGGAAAACTTTTCTCCAGAAAATGCCTTCTCTAAAGTATGTTCAACAGATCCTTCCCTCTTTCTTTCTCTATATAAGTTTCGAGTGTTTTCAGAGCTAACCGGTTCAAACCCATTTCTTCCAGATTTTTTAATAGATTCTTCTATTTGACCGACAGCTTTTCTTTTTGGCATTTCAGATTCTTTTTTAAGAATTCCCATATCTCTTAGTTTTTTTAAATAAGCTTGTTTAGGGTCTTCCGCTATAACATCTATAGGATCTGCTTCAAGAACTTCTTTTTTTGGAGATTTTGCATAGTATTTCATATTTATGCCTTTTTCTTTTTCCCACCAGCCAATAATAACTCTATTTGAACCTTGGCTTCAGAACTAGGCTTTTTTGGAAGCTCTATTTCTATTTCATCTCCTTCTTCTTCTTTGTCTTCCATTTCTTTTTCTTCTGGGGCCATAGTCTTCATAACATGATCGACCATGCCTTTTTTTGTAGACAGCATTTCAGCTTCTTTTTGCTTTTTTATAATATTTTTAAATATGCTCATTATTTACTCCTATGAAAATAGTCCGCCAAAGATATCAGAAAGTAACCCTCCTCCAGAACTAGCTACGGTAGGTTGAGGAATATTAACAGCCCTTTCACCTTGCATCAACGAAGTAGTTCCTGAAAGCATATTTCCTAACATATTTCTTAAATCAGTTTCAGAGGTTCTTTGTTGTCCATAAAGAGACGCAGCTACATCGGCAGCATTTTTTCTAGATATAGAGTCAACTGCCTTAGCCGCTGCAGCTCCTTTAACATTGGATCCTGCAAGCATTCTTTGAGCAGAAGCAGTAGCTGCTTGTTTTTGGCCCATTAATGCAGCACTTACTGGATCTCCTCCAGATTGAGCTACTCTTTGCTCTAGTCTTTTTTTAGACCCTTGAATGTCTTGACCAATTTGCTTAATTCCTTGACCATACCCTAGGGCTCCTAGATTTAATCCAGCCAATTGACCTTGCTGTTCTTGAGGAGTTCCGCTTAAAATATTATCTGTGGTATTTCCGGCAAGTATATCTCTTGCAAGAACATCTCTTCCTTGTTGAGATTGTTCGGCTTCTCTAGCCTTTGTGGCAGCCCTTGCTCCAGCATTTCTTTGATAATCTGTTTGGTATTCTTTAGGGTTTGCATATTGTATTGCCGCAGAAATAGGGCTGAATTTACTTGTTTCTCTTACAACATTCTTAAATGCTTTTCCTATATTCCATCCCATGTCATTCCCTCGCAATCAAAATAGAGATAGTCACTTTTTCAGATCCATTATTTTTTAGACAAATGAATTTAGTATTCCACTTTTCATTTACGTCCGTGATTACCCCGTTACCCACTTGTTTTAATATTACACGCCATTTAGGAATTACGCCAAGAAAATGTTGAATATTGAGACTTTCCCCCGGAGCTATTTCAACGTCTTTTGCTACATACCCATTAAAATTTGACTCAATTGATATACTTGAACTTTGGAAAATAAAAGCATCTATGAGATCATTAAGCCTTGATTTAATTTCTTCTATGTCATCCGTTATGACTTTTCTTGGCTGTGCTTTAAGAGTCTGAGTAGATTGAGCCATTATTTCTTCATCCCTGCTTGGATAATATCAAGTTCTACTTCTAATCCTTCTATCCAAAAAGATTCGCCATTTGCAGTAGAAGAAATCTCTACTGAATATGCCAATGCCTTGGAAGAGTTTAACCTTTGTTTATGATAAAACAAATAGTCATTTGTATGTTTATACGTTGTGTTAGTTATAGGAGTTGTTATGTCCCAGTTATTATAATGCTTTATATTTAAATCACTTAACATTCTTCCAAAAATCTTTAATTGAAGTACTTGTTTTTCCAAAGAAGGCTCTCCAGCAGTAATCCAAGTAGTAACTAGTCTTGGACTAGATCTTGAAAAATAATCATATTGGAATACATTTGGGTCAGTCTCTTCCTCGGCAAATCTAGCTTTATTGTACGTATCATTATATGATGCTACATATAATACTCCGTTAAAAAACGTCATAGCAGAAATGAAATAACTGTCCCCGTCGTAACTATTCCAATTAGTCCATTCTTGGTTATTTAAATGGAAAACTAAGGAAGATCCGCATAAATCAGATGAGTTATTAGAAAATACAATAAGTCCTCTATATGAATCGTAAGCAGAGATTATGAATTTTGCTTCGGCAGTTGTATCCCATGCGTTAGTTGGAAAATCTTTCATGTCAAAAATCACACAATCAGACTCTTCCTGAGGCTGTAGTACATTGTAATTTTTAAGATAAGTTTTAAAATTTAAAGATATATTATCAGAGATTAGTTTAGCGTTTGCTGCATTTATCCACCATATTCCAGTAGAAGTAAGCATATATACGTTACCGTCTATCTCTAACATAGATGAATTTGAGTAAGCCCCAATAGAAATCCCCGGTATTTCTTGAACTCTGTATTGAGCAGTGTCTAAAGCCCCTGCCACCATGTATACTTTTCTTTCTCTACTTACAATTAAGAAATCTTTGGTACCGACAACTGAAGTAATATTCCCGTGTTCAGAATCTCCGATTTTTACACTTGAAGTTCCTGCTGTCATTTCAAACGACCCACCAGATGTAGCGTCTGAAAAGTATATTAAATCTTCTGTGGCAATAATTAGGCTAGATTGATACGAAGTCAAAGCTACCATTTTTTCAGATAAAGATATTTCATTAAATGAATATTTTGCAGAATATATATCATACCAATCGTTTAAAGCTGGGGCTATGGAAAAAGGAAGATTGGAAACTCTATATACTCTATTTTCTAGTACAGTACTGGCTACATCAAAATAGTATATAACTGCTGAAGAATAAATATTTAACTTATCACAAGCTCCAGTAGCTACTCCTTTAAAGTAATATATTCCATTTTCAGAAGA
>Ga0315907_10006358_pt1 | contig 12558 bp, 9 predicted proteins | sample LakEriMetagenome_3_FD_203525 | JGI IMG/M metagenome (GOLD analysis project Ga0315907, IMG submission 203525) | Freshwater fungal communities from buoy surface, Lake Erie, Ohio, United States - Buoy 12 MA123 | ecosystem: Environmental > Aquatic > Freshwater > Lake > Lake biofilm | place: USA...
GCAAAATTTGCCATTAGATTAGCTGTCGTTGGAGCAACGAGTATTAAATCACACCATCTAGATAGCGCGATATGATCCATTTCTCCTTCATTATTGGGATCGAATAGGTTTTCAAAAACTTTATTTTTAGAAAGAGCTGAAATTGATAATGGCGTTACAAATTCTTTTCCAGAATTAGTTAGAATAGTTTTAACTTCACAGTTATTTTTTCTAAGCTCTCTAATAACATCAAGAACCTTATAAGCAGCTATTCCGCCACCAATAACGATTAAAATTTTCTTATTCTCAATTGAATTTAGCATCGCGCTATTTGAATACTATTAACAATATAATTACAATAATTAATAAACCTATAATTAGATAAGTCTTTTTTAATTTTGAAGACTTTTGTTTAATTTCATATTCGTTACTTTGGTTTTGATTTTTTATAAATTCATATGAACTTAAAAGTTCCATAGCTTTGTTAGCCCGATTAATCATCTCGGGTAATTCAGGAAGTTTATCTAAAAGTTCGGTTGTCGTTTTTAATATTTTATCTATTCTATTTTTAGGACCAATCTCGTTGTTCAACCAACCTTGCAATACTGGTTTTGAAATTTCCCAAATATTTGCGTCTTCATCTAATGATCTTGCAACTCCTTCGACCACCACCATTGTTTTTTGTAACAATAATAATTGTGGTTGAGTGACCATATTAAATTTTTCTGTTACTTCAAAAAGTCTAGCTAGTAATTTGCCCGCAGAAATATTCTTAGAAGACTGCCCAAAAATAGGCTCACCAATAGTTCTTAGAGCCTGAGTGAATTGGTCTAAAGACTCCGTATTTGGCACTAAACCAGCAATAAAATGGACTTTTGCGACCTTTTCGTAATCACGGTTAATAAAACCATACAATATCTCGGCTAAATACTTTCTATTCGCAATATCCAGACGACCCATAATTCCAAAATCTACAGGGACAATATTTTCATTCTTATCGACAAAGAGATTGCCTTGGTGCATGTCGCCATGGAAAAAACCATCGCCTACTGCTTGGCGTAAAAAATTTTGTATAAGTAATCTTGATATTTTTTTTAAATCAATTTTATTTTTGATAAGTAATTCTTTATCTTTAATTGAAATACCTTCTACTTTTTCAATAGTTAAAACTCTTTGTGATGTGAAATCCCAAAATATAGATGGAACTTTAAAGCCTTCATCTTGAGCAGTATTTTTTTTAAGTTCACTTGCAGATGCTGCTTCATATCTTAGATCCATTTCAATGTTGGTGATTTCTTTAAGCAGATCTATAATTTTTACTAATTTTAATCTGCGACTTTTCTTAACGCTAAATTCAATAACCGATGCTAAAAATCTTAAAGCATCTAATTCTTTGTTAAAAATTTTTTCTATATTCGGTCTTAGTATTTTAATAGCAACGTCGATTTCTTTTTTTTCATTATTAATAATTTTAGCAAAGTGAACTTGAGCAATGGATGCAGCGGCAATGGGTTTGCTTAAATAAGTAATTTGTTGATATTTTTCTTCACCCAATTCTTTACGCAAAGCTTCTTTTGACTGGGAGATGTCAAAAGCAGGCATTTGATCTTGTAGTTGCTGTAATTCTTTTGCAAATTCTTCACCAACAATATCAGGACGAGTTGCAAGAAATTGACCCAATTTTATAAAAGCAGGACCTAAAGTTAAAAAAGCATTTTTTAATCTTTCACCAGCACTTTTGTTTGCAGAGTCTTTATTAAAAGTAGTAAAGCCAAATATCTTTATTAAAACTTTAATAGATAAAGGTGGTTTATAAAATTCTTCAAAAATAGATAAACTATTAGACTTTGCTAAAGCTCTGCCAATTTTAATAAGAGTAAAAAAATTAGATACCATTTTAGGTTATTATATTTTCCATCCAGAGTGGATTGCCGCAACTCCAGTTGTTAGGTTTCTATATTCTGTATTTATAAACTTAGCCTCTTTCATGAGATTTAATAATTGTTCTTGGTTATAAAAATCTTTGATGCTTTGTATTAAATACTCATAAGGCTTCTTGTCGCCAGCAACTGCTTGTCCGATATGAGGTATAAAACTTGAGTATATTGAATAAAACTTGTCGATAATTTCATTATTAATTTTTGAAAACTCTAAGCACATAAATCTTCCACCTGGTTTAAGTAATCGATAAGCCTCACTTAGTGTTTTTTTTATATCAGTAACGTTTCTTATACCAAAACTGATGATGTAGTAATCAAAACTAGAATCCTTTAAAGGAACATGTTCTGCACTAGCGCATAAAGAATCAATATTTTTATAATGCTCAAGTTTTTTTTTTCCTTCATTTAGCATTTCAATATTTTGATCAACCATCATGGCCCGACCAGTCAAGTTAGTACGCTCAATAAAAAGTTTTGTCATGTCTCCAGTTCCAGCTGCCATATCAATTAATTTTGAATTTAGTTTGGGCTGCATCCAGTCAATTAAATTACTTTTCCATAGGCGGTGAATACCAAATGACATGATGTCATTCATCAGATCGTATTTTTTAAAGACAGAATTGAAAACGTTATTTACAAAGTCTTTTTTTGAATTTTGTTTTGTATTAGTATCTTGCATTCTTTAAATATAGAACATTTGCAATCAATAGTCATATAGTTAATGCCAGAATTACCAGAAGTAGAAGTAACCCGAAGAACTTTATTAAAATTTATTGAGAAAAAAGTTATTAAAAATATAAAAATAAATAATCCTAATTTAAGATTTAAAATTCCTCCAAATTTTAAAAAAAATGTAACTAACCAAAAAGTTATTAAGGTTTTAAGAAGATCTAAATATATTTTAATTTATCTAAAGAATGATTACGTGATGATCGCACATTTAGGAATGTCGGGTAAATTTTTAATTAAAAATAACTATTCTAAAGATTTTTTAAAAACTAGTTATTACTCTAATGAATTTTCAACAAAGCATAATCATTTAGAATTTTTATTTTCTAATGATTTAAGGGTGATTTATAATGATCCTAGAAGATTTGGTTTTTTTTTATTAGATAAAATTTCTAAATTACACGTTAATAAATTTTTAAGTAAACTGGGACCCGAGCCGCTTAGTAAAGATTTAAAGAAAGATTATTTAATATTTAAAACTAAAGACACACAAAGAACGATAAAAACTTTATTAATGGACCAGCGTTTTATTTCTGGGATCGGCAATATTTATGCAAATGAAATTCTTTTTTTAGCAAAGATAAAACCTAATAAAATTTCTGCTAAATTAAGCTTAATAGATGTTGGCAGACTTCACTCTTCTATTGGCAAAGTTCTTAAAAGGGCCCTAAAATTGGGCGGTTCAAGCATAAAAGACTTTAAGTCTTCAGTTGGTGAAAAAGGTCGCTTCCAAAATGAATTTAAAGTTTATGATAGGGAAGATTTAAAATGTCTCAGAGCAGGATGTTCAGGCCTGATATTAAGGGTTGTATCCCAAGGCAGAGCAAGTTTTTTTTGTAATGAATGCCAAAATTAAGTAATTGACCCTAATATCTCCAACTTATATATAATTCCCTAAAAATATGGCAAACACAGTCTCTGCTATTCGCGCAGTAAAAAAAATTAAAAAAAGAACTCAAGTTAATAAAATTAGAGTTGGAAAATACAAAGCTGCAGTAAAGATCATCGAAGAAGCAATTAAATCTAAAGACAAAGCAAAAGCTTTGAAATTATTTTCTAATTTTCAATCTCAGGTTATGAAAGCTTCTAAAAAAGGCTCTTTAAAAAGAACTACAGTCTCAAGAAAAGTTTCTCGCATCTCAAAACAAATCTCTAAGTTGTAAAAAAAATATTTTATCAATCTTAAGTTGATAATTATTTTTTTCTCGACAACTAAAAAGTTTAAACTCTCAAGTTGAAAATTAAAAATATTAAATTCTTTTCTTGTATTTACAGATTTAAAAAAATAAAACACACTTCTTTTTTTAAAGTAAGTTCAAATGACAAACCAAACAAGTCTTAAAGATAATTTTAGTAACGATAAAGCGAGATGGGATTCACTACAACAATCTCTGCTAGGACTTTACGGTAAAGATGTCTACACAAGTTGGTTACAAAATATTAGTTTCACTAAGATAAATTTTAATACTTTAGTTCTAAACGTAAAAACGCGATTTATTCGTGATTGGATCGTTGCTCATTATGCTGACAAAATTTTAGATTTATATAAGAAACAAGACGCAAATATTACTCGTATAGAGTTTCAGATATCAGAAAGAGTTGAAACAAAGAGCAACAGCAAATCAAACGTAATTGATTTTGAAAAGAAAGATTTCATTCAAGATAGTGGCAGTTATGGACTTTCAAAAATTGATGAAAGATTAGTTTTTGATAATTTTATAGTTGGAAAAAGCAATGAACTTGCTTTTACAGCAGCTAATAGAATTATTGATAATTTAAATAAATATAATCCGCTTTATATTTATGGTGGAGTTGGTTTAGGAAAGACTCACCTTTTAAATGCTATTGGAAATAAGTTATTAAAAAAAATAGACAAAGTTATTTATGTGTCTGCAGAAAGGTTCATGTACCAATTTGTTAGATCTATAAAAAATAACGATGTTGTAAAATTTAAAGATATTTTTAGAAGTGCAAAAGTTTTAATTATAGATGATATACAATTTGTAAGCGGAAAAGATGTAACTCAAGAAGAATTCTTCCACACTTTTAATGCATTAATAGAATCGGGTTCACAAATAGTTATTTCTTGTGACAGGCCACCAAATGAACTTGATAGAATACAAGATAGAATTAAATCTAGACTGTCAGGCGGTCTAGTTGTTGATATTCAAAGTCCTGATTTTGAACAAAGAGTTAAAATTTTAAAACAAAGATGTTTAAAAGAATTTCATGCTTCAGAAAGAAATATTGCTATTGATGATGAGGTTATTAATTTTATAGCTAATGAATTAAAACTTAGCGTTAGAGAAATGATAGGTGCATTTAATAGAATAGCGGCTTATCTAAATATAAATAATAGAAAGATCTCTGTGGCAGAAGCAAAGAGTATTTTACGAGATTCTTTGAATAAAATTGAGACCAATATCACTATAGAAGATATACAAAAAACTGTAGTTTCTTATTATAATATTTCGATGCATGATTTTATGTCATCAAGAAGATCAAGATCTGTTGCAAGACCAAGACAAATTGCAATGTATTTATCTAAGAAAATGACTACAAAATCTTTACCTGATATTGGCAGAAGATTTTCTGGCAGAGATCACACAACTGTTATTCATGCGATTAAAAAAGTAGAAGAGTTAATGATTCAAGATAAAAACTTTGAAAATGAAGTTAAAGATCTTAATCAAAAATTAACAAAAACTGTTTAATGGAACTAAAGTTAAATAGAGATCTTTTTCTTAAAAGCCTCTCACATATCCAAGGAATAGTTGAGAAAAAAAATACTATTCCAATATTAGCTAACGTTTTATTAGATGCTTCTAATGGCAAAATTACAATCTCTGCTACAGATTTAGATATTATTATTATTGAAGTTATTAAAGGCGAAATTATTACTGAGGGTTCAACAACTACAACAGCACAAGTTATCTATGATTTAGTTAGAAAATTACCATCAGGCTCAGAAATACTAATTTCCCAAAAAACTGAAGGTCAGCTTTCTTTAATTTCAGCAAAATCAAATTTTAATTTAAAATGTTTACCGCCGAAAGATTTTCCAATTACTCAAGACGATGTTGAAGGAGAAGCTCTTGCAATTAGTTCATCAGTATTTTTAAAATTACTTAATAAGACTAAGTTTGCAATTTCAAACGATGAAACTAGGCATTATTTAAATGGAATTTACCTGCATAAAACAAATGAGAATAATCAATTATATCTTTCAGCAGTTGCAACTGATGGGCACAGATTATCAAAAAGCAGATTAGTATTAGATAAAGATGTGGCTTTTGAAGCTGTTATTTTACCTAAAAAAACATTATTTGAGCTAGTTACTATACTTCAGGAAGAGAATTCAGAAATTAAGATCACTGCAAGCAAAACTAAAATAAGATTTACAATAAATGATATAACTTTAATTTCTAAAGTTATTGATGGTAGATTCCCAGATTATTCAAAAGTAATACCAACGGATAATAGCAACAAGATAACAGTCAACTTATCATCATTTATTTCTACTATTGATAGGATTAACTCATTGTCATCTGATCGTAAGGGGACTTTAAAACTTGTGGTGAATAAAGATATTTTAAAATTGTTAGTTAATGATCCTAGCGCAGGTGACGGTGTTGAAGAAATTATTTTAAGTTACAGCGGCCCAGATTTAGAAATTGGTTTTAATTCTAAATATTTAATTGATGTAGGCGGTGTTATTGAAGATAAAAATATGATGATTTATGCTAAAGATCCGTCATCTCCAGTATTAATTCACGATCCTGCAGATATTAATAGTTTACATGTTATCATGCCAATGAGAGTGGCATGATTAAATGTTCCTAATTAAAGATATAAAATTACAGAATTTTAGATCTCATTCTTTTACCGAGCTCAAAACTAATCATCCGATCATTTGCATTATTGGTCCAAATGGTAGTGGCAAAACTAATGTATTAGAGGCTATATCACTCATTGCCGATAAAAAAGGAATTAGGGGAACATTAATAGAGGACTGTATAAAAAAAGATTCTAAAGATAAAACAATTATTTCCACAACAATTAGTTATGAAAAAAAAGATTACAAAGTTGACGTAATTTTTGAATCAAAAGAAAATAAAGTAAAAAAATATTTAAATATTGATAATAACAAATCTTCCTTAGCTGAAGTCTTTAAGGATATAAATTTTATTTGGTTAACTCCTCAAATGGATAAAATTATGTACGAAGGAGATAGTATTAAAAGAAAATTTCTAGACAAAATTATTTCTAATTACAATTTAGATTATAAAAAAAATTTAAGTAACTTTAAAAAACTTTCAGAAGAGAGAATTCAATTATTAAAAGAAAATCAAGATTTACAATGGTTGAATATTTTAGAAAAGAAAATGATAAATGAATTGTGGAATATTTTTACTTATAGAAGAGCGTTTATTAAAGATGTTAATAATATTATTTCAAAAAAATTAAATAATTTTTTAAAAATTAAATTAAATATTAAGAACTCTTATAATTTAGATCAAAATATTAGCGAAAAAGACTTCCATACATTTTTTGAAAATAAATATTTTGAAAAACGTGAGATTGATCAAATCATAAAAAGAAATAGTGTAGGTCCACAGTTTGATATTTTTGAATTTTTTAATGAGGAAACTAAATTAAATTCTGACCTTTGCTCAACGGGTGAGCAAAAAAAAATATTAATATCATTAATATTGGCATTTATTTTGTTAATGAAATCTAAAAATATAAATTCGATACTTTTATTTGATGAAATTGCATCCCACATTGACGGTAAAAACCTTGAACTTTTTTTCGATGAAATTGCAAAAATCGGGATGCAAACTTGGTATACAGGAACTAACGTACAACCGTTCCAAACTATTGAAAATAAAGCATTTTTTGTAAAATTATAGCAATTACCTTGTCCTAATTAGGGATAAAAAATGTTATAAAAGGCTTCAAAAAAAATTCATAAATGCCCGAAAATTTACAAAAAAAACCTCAAAATAATTCATACGAAGCGGACTCAATTAAAGTTTTAAAAGGCTTAGATGCGGTTAGAAAAAGACCGGGAATGTATATCGGTGATACAGATGATGGCACTGGTCTGCACCATATGGTTTTTGAAGTTATTGATAACTCCATAGATGAAGCTTTAGCGGGTCACTGTAATGAAATTTATGTTTCATTAAATAAAGATCAGAGCGTCACTGTTGAGGATAACGGAAGAGGTATACCTGTTGATATGCATAAAGAAGAGGGAATATCTGCAGCAGAAGTAATTATGACCCAGTTACATTCTGGTGGAAAATTTGATCACGATTCATATAAAATTTCAGGTGGATTGCACGGAGTAGGGGTTTCAGTGGTGAATGCTTTGTCAGAAAATTTAAAATTAAATATTTTTAGAAAAAATAAAGAATATCTCGCAGAATTTAAAGATGGAGTTACTACAAAACCTTTAAAACAAATTGGTGATGCAAAAAAAGCAAATGGTACCTCAGTAACTTTTTTACCTTCAAAAAAAATATTTACTACCACAGTATTTGATATCAATATTTTAAAAAAAAGAATTAAAGAATTAGCTTACCTTAATAAGAGCATTCAAATTATTCTAGAAGATAAGCGAGAAGAAAAAATAAAAAGATCTGAATATAAGTTCGAGGGTGGTATTGCAGAATTCGTAATTGATTTTGATAAAAATAAAGAAAAACTTAAATCAGAAACAGGCGAAAATCTTTTTACAAAACCAATATATATTTCAGGAAGCAAAAATGACATTCAATTAGAAGTGGCTCTGGTTTGGAATGCTGGTTATCAAGAACAAATTGTTACTTTTACAAATAACATACCACAAAAAGATGGCGGTACACATTTAGTTGGTTTTAGAAATGCATTAACAAGAACTATAAATAAATATGTTGTCGATAATAGCATTTTAAAGAAAGAAAAAATTTCAGTAACCGGAGATGATGTCAGAGAAGGATTGACAGCGATAATTTCAGTAAAAGTTAAGGATCCTAAATTTTCATCTCAAACTAAAGAAAAATTAGTTTCATCGGAAGTCCGTCCAGTAGTAGAGGGAATAGTTAATGAGAAACTTGAAGTCTGGTTTGATCAAAATAACAAGATTACAAAAGCTCTTGTAAATAAAATCTCACAAGCAGCCCTAGCCAGAGAACTTGCTAGAAAAGCGAGAGAGAGTGTTAGAAGAAAAAGCGCATTAGATATTTCTAGTTTGCCAGGTAAATTGGCCGATTGTCAGACAAAGGATAAAGATAAAGCCGAATTATTTATAGTAGAGGGGGATTCAGCGGGCGGATCTGCTAAACAGGCAAGAAATAGGGAATTTCAGGCGGTTTTACCTTTAAGAGGAAAGATTTTAAATACCTATGTTGATTCAAAAAATAACGGGTCAAGCAAGTTAGATCCAGCGGAAGCAAAAAAAGTTTATGCCAAAATGCTTTCTTCAAACGAAATTATAACTTTAATTAACGCTATCGGTACCGGATTTGATGATTTTAGTCTGGAGAAATTAAGATACGGAAAAATTATTATTATGACCGATGCCGATGTCGACGGATCTCATATAAGAACTTTATTATTAACTTTTTTTAACAATGAACCTTTTAATGAACTTATTAAAAATGGAAAAATTTATATAGCGCAACCACCATTATATAAAATTAAAGTCGGAAAAAAAATATCTTACATTAAAAACGATGAAGAGCTTTTTGATGTTACCATTGATACAGCTAAAGATAATATAAAATTTTTCTCAGAAGAAAATGGAAAAGCAAAAGAAGAAAATTTTAGTGAGATTGTAAAATACTGCAGAAGATTTGATTCAAGAATAAAAAATTTAGGAAAAGATTTTGATAAAGAATTAGTCGAAGCTCTAACTGTGGTTGGCAGTTTTTATAAAGATAAAAAAGATTTTTTAATAAGAGACGATTCTAATGGTAAGAAAAAAGAAGGAGCCATAAAAGCAGCAGCAGAATATTTAAATAGATTTGGGAATAATGCGGAAAATAATTTATGGACAGGATCATTCAAGGAAAATTCATTTATTTTAGAGAAAAAATATTATGAGGAATCTATTATTAAAAAATTAAGTTTAGATTTTTTAGATACTAAGCATGTAGAAGAGTTAAGCCAGTTAGGCGATATGTTGAAAATTTTTAGAAAAAATTGTCACATGATTAATTCAGCTAATGAAAAAATTGAAATTTATTCTCCAATAGATTTTTTGAAAAGAATAATAGAAGAGGGTAAAAAATCTATATCTATCCAAAGATTTAAAGGATTAGGAGAAATGAACCCAGAAGAGTTATGGGAAACAACTTTAAATCCAGAAAACAATACATTGTTAAAAGTAAATTATTCTGGAAATGATATTGACAATGAAACTACTAACCCAGGTGATCGTGATAGAGAAATTTTTAAGATTTTAATGGGCGAAGATGTTGTTCCAAGAAAAGATTTTATTAATAAAAACGCTATTAATGTAAATAATCTAGATATCTAGTTTAATGAATTTAGCAAAACTACCAGAGCTAAATGATAATCAGATAAAACTTTTAACACTAATCAACATTCGTTGGGTTGCGATTCTTGGACAGTTTACAACAATATCGATTGTATATTTTTATTTAAATTTTAGTTTTAATATTGGGTATTGTTATTTATTAGTTTTGTTTTCTTCTTTTCTTAATATCTTTCTTAAACTGAGATCAAAAAAAACGGACTTATTATCCAATAAACAAGCCACTTTTAGTATTCTCTATGATTTATTTCAGCTATTCGGATTGTTATTTTTAACTGGTGGGTTAACCAATCCCTTTTCAATATTAATTGTTGCACCAATTACAATTGCTGCAGGATTTTTAAATCTAAGAAGTAGTGTTCTTATAGGTTTTTTATCAATTGTATTAATTATTATGCTATCATTTTTTTATTTTGAATTACCTGGGCTTGAAAATAATTACCTATTTCCAAAGTTTTATATTTTAGGATCAGCATTAGCATTATGTACGGCGATAATATTTTTAGCTATTTATTCACAAAGATTAGCGATGGAAAGCGCACAAAGAAATGATGCTTTTAACGTTTTGCAACAGATCTTTTTAAGGGAGCAAGAATTAAAATCTTTAGGAGGCCTTGCAGCAGCAGCGGCTCATGAGTTAGGAACTCCTTTGAATACGATATCGTTAGTTGCTAAAGAGTTAAAAAAAGAAATAGGAGTAAATAAGAAGTTTAATCAAGATTTAGATTTGCTTATTTCCCAATCTAAAAGATGCAGCGATATATTAAAGCAGATATCAAAAAATCCTTATACGGAAAAAGAGGATAAATTTTTTGATAAAGCGTCATTTAAAATTATCGTTCATGAAATTGTTGATTCATTTAAAGATCTAAGTAAGAAAAAAATTATTATTAATTCAGAAGCTTATAGAAAAGATTATTTAATTACCAAAAAAATTGAGATTATTTATAGTCTTAAGAATATTATTGATAATGCTTTAAAATTTTCTTCAAATAAAATTGAGATTTTTTTATTATCAAATGAAGATGAGTTGAGAATAAAAATTGAAGATGATGGTGTAGGTTTTTCAAAACAAATATTAGGATTTTTAGGAGAGCCTTATATTAATAAAAGAGATCTCGATAACAATAAAGAAGGAATGGGCCTTGGCATTTTTATAGCAAAAGTTTTTTTAGAAAGATTATCTGCTACTATTAATTTCTATAATTTAGAAAATAAAGGTGCTGCAGTTGACATATTCTGGCAAAAAAAAGATTTAGTTAATTTAAAACTTATATAGCTGGCTCTTGTTGGGTCATGCAATGAATTGCTCCAAATCCCCAAATAAGATCACGACAGTTAATTGGTATAATTTTTCTGTCTTTAAAATGTTTTTCTAAAATTTGAAAAGCTTTATCATCATTTTTATCTTCAAAGATTGGCAATAGTACAATTTTATTAGCTATATAAAAATTTAAGTAGCTAGCAGGCACTCTTGTATCGTCTATAATTAAAGGTGATGGCATTGGTATTTCTACAATTGTATTTTGTTTGCCTAAATGATTTCTAGATTTTTTTAAGATTTTTAAATTTTCATTTAAAGCTGAATAATTTTCATCATTTTTTTTATATTCCATTGCTGTAAATATTTTATCATCTTCAAAAAATCTTGTGATGTCATCGATATGACCGTGTGTATCATCACCAACAATACCTTTATTAAGCCATATAAAATTTTTGATATTTAGACTTTCGCTTAAGATTATTTCTAATTTTTCTCTACTTAGCCCAGGATTTCTTTCTTGAATTTTACTTAATAAGCATTCTTTTGTTGCAATTAAAGTTCCTTTTCCATTTACGTCAATCGCACCACCTTCCAATATAATATCTTTAACTTTATTTTTAATTTTTGCTTTTATATCTATCAATTCTATATTTTTAATTTTTGCTATTTGTGGCTTTATATTATTGTCAAAATTATAATCTTTATATTTTGCCCACGCATTGAAATGAAAATTAGTCATAATCTTTTTTTTCAAAAGATCATTTACAAGAAAAATAGGTCCCGTATCTCTAGTCCAAACTCTATTTGTCTTAATGACATGAAAATTAACCTTATTTAGATTTGTTTTTTCTTTAATTAAGATTTTCTTAATATTTTTTTTAACTGCTTTTGATTGAATTAAAATATCAACTTTTTGAACCTTAGATAACGCTGAAGCTATTTTAGCGAAAGTTGATGGAATATTTTCAAATTTATCAGGCCAGTCATTTTTATTATGTGGCCATGCTAACCATGTGGAGCTTTGCTTTTCCCACTCTGCCGGCATTCTATAACCCAAGGATGCCAGATTTTCATTCATCGGAAGGATTTTTTAATAGACC
>Ga0315907_10006360_pt1 | contig 12555 bp, 15 predicted proteins | sample LakEriMetagenome_3_FD_203525 | JGI IMG/M metagenome (GOLD analysis project Ga0315907, IMG submission 203525) | Freshwater fungal communities from buoy surface, Lake Erie, Ohio, United States - Buoy 12 MA123 | ecosystem: Environmental > Aquatic > Freshwater > Lake > Lake biofilm | place: USA...
CCTATTTTTATCGGAAAGTTGAGGACAAATAAGTTTTCTCAGCTTGTCTAAATGATTGGTAAGCTATTGCCAAACTCATAACCCCATCATCATGGAATCCAAATGGAGCAGAATATTTGACGCTTCTTGTTTTCGGATTGTATTCGTAGCTGAATACTTCTAACTCTTTTAATAACCATTCATTTTGTAGCACCTTTAAACTTTTGTCTTGGTTTGCAACAATTAGATTTTCTATTATATCCTGTTTGCTTTTTGATGTGGTAACAAATGGAGCAATGTAAACCGAAGGTATCTCGTTACGCAACATTTCGAACACAGCATCACCAACTGAGTTAACCTCTATAAGTGTATCGGGATTGTATTTCTCAAGTTGCTGTTTAATCTTTTGGACAATTTCTGTCCAATCCATTTGCCGCCAACGTTCGCAGTAAATCATTTCTGATTTGTTATTTAATATAGTAAGCACCGTATAATCGTCTGCTCTTCCAACATCTATTCCAGCGTAATATCTTCCTGTCATTTCAGGCATGTTATTTATCTGCACATCTTTAAACATTCCAGCTCCACCATCAATAAACTCCGCTAAATATTCCTGTCTAAATACATGGTCAGGAAGTGTTTGTTTTGCGTCATCAATCTCAGATGGGATAATTATAGGATTGTCATAAGAAGTCATTGTAAAGCTTTTATATTGCGGGTTATACCCATCCATTTGATAAAGCTTATAGAAATGATTTCTACCCTTTGGGGTTGATATTAATAATACCTTTCGCCCTTTAACCAATACCGTTGCTCTTAATACCTCAGTCCATGCCTGTTCACTCATAAAAGCAAACTCATCGCAAACTAAATATTCAAAAGTAAAACCTCGAATGTTATCGTATCTCTCAGCACTAAAGAATTGAATCGTAGAACCGGAAGCATATTCCAACAATAATTCACTTCGATTAACAGTCCTATAAATCTCAGGTCTTTTCTGAAATGCTTTATACATCTCATCAAATACTTTCTTGCTTTGCTTATAGGTTGGAGATACCCAAGCACACTTAACATTTTTATTGTTTAATGCCCAATACAATAATTGATTTGTAGCCAGTAATGTTTTACCAAACTGCCTACCAATATTCAGAATGTAATATTTCTCACTCCCCCAATTGATGGCGTTGTGTATCTTCGTTTGATTCTGATGTGGTGTGTATAGTATCGCCTTTGCCAAAGTCTGCTCGGAAAACCATGTTTCCTTTTATTTCTAAATTGTTTTGCTCAATGTAACCCCTCTTTTTTCCCTTGCACTTTAAATAAAATATAGTAGATAATGGATTGCCTTTTTGTATTTGCTTTAACAGTTGTGATTCTGCAAAGTCAAGAGCAGCATTCTCCATGTCTTTAACTGCCCTTCTATATTCAGCATCTTCTTTCAGCCATTTATAGTGCATCGGTCTAGATATACCAATAGCTTTACAAGCATTAGTAACAATACCTAAGTTCTGTTCTAATGCTAAAATCATTCTTTGTTTTGTTTCTTCAGGTAGCATATAAACCCTCCTCTTTTAAATGGTCAATTAATGTTTCAATAATCATTGGTATGCAACCGCCACAGCTTCCAGTTGGTGGATGTCCGATGTCATGGTATAACTCACGCATCTGTTTAATCGTTTCATTTGTTGGCATAATAGATTTGTATTGGTCATAAACCATCAACTGATGCTTGAATCCTTCTAATCTTTTTCGTTGTTCAATTGTCATATTATTTTTATTAAACGTAATAAATGATAAATCAGTACAGCAATAAATCCGGCAACTAATCCTTTGCAAATTGCAAACCATATAGGTTCATGCGCCAAAAAATAAGAATGTAACCCAACAAACCAAAAGCTTAAACACAATTCACAATCAAATGGTTTAATGCTTTTTTTCTTAAATGCCCATTTGAACCTTTGTGGTATTCCAGTCAAATGCGCCCATGTTACTGAGGCTATTATAATATAAAGTTCGGTCATAACGTTCTTTTGCTAATTAAACATGAATGTTCACACCATGTATGAGTTGGTTCATTTGCATAACATATAATTGTTTTAGGATGTGTTAATCTTATTTTATACCTAACTGCTAAAATACTTATTACTGATTGGTCGTGTCTGTGATTACTCCATTCTCCATTATACGCTCCACTTATTGCATGGTTGTAATATTCACTAAATATTTTATTTGCCAATTCAGTTCTAAAATCAAACGCCATAAAACAAGCCATGACCATTTTAGATTTGTCAGCTTTCTTTTTATCCATTTGCAATAACTCCAAACATTTATCATTTGTGTAACTTGCAATAGACCAACCAACATTATCAACAAATAAAACGCCTTTTGTTTTTAATTTGTTTAATATAGCTGTTATTTTTTTAACTGGATATACTGGACTGTCTGCCCACAATACAATATCATAACCTAAGTCTTTAACCTTTTTAATTGCATAAGGTTTGAAAGCGTATGGTATTTCTGAATGACTTGGAGAATTGATTTCCTCAAAGTTTGAAAAGTGAAAATAATCACAGTTTGAATACTTTTTAAATTCCGTTTGTTGTCGGTTAATTAATTCGGAATATCCATTATTTGCAAATGTTACTACCGCTATTTTCATACATAAAGTTTATTATAATTCAAATACCTATAATCGTAAATTGGTTTGTTTATTTTATATTCTGTTTTAATTAATCCGCTTTGTTTTAACCTCATGCAGAAATCATAATCTTCTTGATTTGATTTATTTGGAAACATTATCTGTAATGCAATGCTTCGTTTCATTGGTGTAATATGATTAGGTGGTCTTAAAAATACCTCTCTACCATTTACAGTTGATGCGCAATATTCTAAATCTTTACTAATAAACCATTGAGTTACATTCTGCCCATTCTCAGACCAAGTTCCATTAATAGCAAATGAATCCGGTGTTGTTTTAATACCTTCCAATATATCTTCAATTGCTGTATCTGAAATCCAATCATCATCATCTATAAACCAAACATATTCCCCACGTGCTGAATTTAAAAGGTCATTTCTTTTTTGCCCAGTTGTTTTTACTCCAACATCTGCCATATCTGTTATCAGTTCAACATCTTCAGTTTTTTGTTTATTGATATGCTCAATAAGTTTAATATAAAACTCACTTCTTCTTGGAACGGTAGGTATTAATATAGATAGCTTCATTAATTATAATTTAAAGATTCAACCGCTAAAGATTTTGTTTCTCTGTTATATTCATGCAATATATTATCTGTATGGCATTCTGTTTTTACAATATTCAATGCCTCATTTATAAAGCTTACATCTTCATTAATATTATCGTTTATCCATTTAACATTCTTAACCGTTTCTTTTTTCCAAGCGCAAATAGTGTAAGGTCTGCGTTTAATAAATCCTGGATGTGCCTGTTCATCCTCTTTATTATTCAAACTCATATTAACTATCATCCAGTAATTTTCAAACTTACTTAGATTATTAAAAGTCAAAACATCGGCATTTGATTCCGCTAATCTTAATAATGTTTCAATATAATCCGGTGAGATATTATCATCATCATCCAACCAAATAACATATTTACCTTTAGCCTTATTCATTCCTTGCTGTCTTTTTGCGCCAATGCTTTTACCGCCATGAATAAACTTTTTAGAGTTAACCTCAACTATTTCAACTTTTCCCAACGTTGGATGTGTTTTATGGCAATAGTTTATTTGCTGAGTTACCTTAGTACGAATCAAATTAAATTCTTTTTCTCTTTCAGGTACGGTTAGCATTATTACACTTAGCATCATAAACCCATTATTAAATTTTCGTTGTTTATATTGATAATCTTAAAATTAAACTTTTCGCAATATTCAACATATTTATTTAAATCTTTACCGTTATGCTCAACACATATTAATTCAGTTCCTCTACTTTTTAAATTTATCTGAGTTAGTATTTCGTAATCATAACCTTCCGCATCGATTGAAATAAAGTTAAATGTATTGTACTTACAAAGTAATAACCAATCCATAAACGTAAAAGTGTTTACAGTTGTTTTATTAAACTCTTCTTTACTCCAGCGTTTTGTTTCATTTTCTTTTAATGAACTAAGCAATGAATGGTCTCCATTACCTAAATGTTCACCTGATTCATAAAATTCAAAATGACCTGTTTTATCTGAGATAGCACAGTTAAATATTCTAACTTTTTTATATTGCTTGTAATTAATTACCGCTTTATCATAACTAATCTTTGAAGGTTCAATGAGTGCGCCCTTCCAACCTAATTCTGCTAATGCTCTTACATTAGATAGAGTAACTCCATCGTTTGCACCTATATCCAAAAATGTTCCCTTCCTTTCTGAAAAGTAGTTTAGTATTATTTGTTCTTCGTTGTTCTGTGAATACATAATTATAGATAAAAGTTTTTTGCGGCTCTGTTGATGTATGTTTGTCTGTCTTTTTCATAAACTAAATGATGTTCTGTTTTTCTGTATTGTTCATCTGATTGACCTTTGCCCCATGCCGGGTGTTCGTGATTGAAGATATGTTTGTTAACTAACTTATAGCAACCTCTAAGCTTTGCCACGTCTTGTGCTTCATTATCGCAATAAACAGATTCGTAATTAGGATTGTAGATATACCCATCCCTTAAATAATACTTTCTGCCGATAATACTCATGGTTGCTAAATCACCTTGATTGCCGTCTGGAAAGTGTAAGAACATATCGGTATCGTTACCCATGTTGTTTACTATATCCAAATCAAAGTCTTTAGAAATAAACACTTGGTCGTCTGAAACATTAATCAATACATCCCACCACTCATCTACCAAATCCATATCTCGGTTTATAGCATCAATCTTATTCTTTGATGTGCCGATAATCTTTTCATGTACCGGTGAAATCATTTTAAAATACTCAGCTAATGTTGGGTCATCTTCATCTAAGCTTAATTGAATAAAGTAATCACATTCTGCACTAACATTTCTAACAATGCTGTCAATTGTTTTCTTCATTCTTTGCGGTCGGCTTCTACTTGTGCATTTAAAAAATAGTTTCATCTCTTAAATTTTTTATATGTTGGTTGTTCGTTTAATTCACGTTGAAATACTTTGATATTGTTTTCAAATCCTTTGCGCTTTGCTATATCACTAACGCTGCTCTCAATATTACCTTCGTAATCCAACGCTCTAAGCATTGTTGTAAGTTTCTCAGGCATCAAATACGGCGCACTATTTAAACCAGCTTTATGTATTCGATTACTCCACCCAGCGTGTTCAAATCCCCAACCTGAGTATTCGGAATCCATGTAGCCTATTTCATTTAACGCTTTACTTGTATATGCTAAAAAAACGCCACCACATTCTTTGTAGGTTTTAATTCCAACGTGCTTATTACTTTCAATCGGTTGGTGCATCTTATCGTTTAAAAATAGAAAATGATTTTCGCCGGTGTAGTCAAAACAGTCAATCATATATTCCAACCAATCACTTGAAATCGGAAAACAATCATCATCAAACACAAAGTTATAAGTGTTATATCTCAGATTATAAAAACACATATTCTTGGAATAAGCCACGCCACGATAACTTGTATCGTTATGAATATATAGATTTGCAACCTTAGTGTATTTTTTTAAATACTTCAAACTTTCTTTGAAGATAGCTTCCCGATTCGGTGTAGTGGTTATTCCTATGCCTATGTTCATTTCAGTAAGTCTAAATAAACTTGGTATCTCGTTAAGGCCCATTCCTTTGCATCATATTCCTTTGCAACGTATTCCTTTAAATTATTTGCGTAATCTTCACGCATCCTTTTCTCTTTATTCAAATGCTTTATTGCTTTATACCAACCTTTCTTGTTATCCCATGTAGGCACAGCGTAATAAGTGTTTGTTGGAAATACATTATAAGGTTGAACCTCTGAAGCTATAACAGCGCATCCTTTTGCGGCAGCTTCCAACATCTTTAACGGTGATTTGCAATTATTGAATAAGTTATTTCTTAACGGAACTAACGCAACATCTATGTAATCGTAAATCATTCCGTAGTTGTTATAATCCGTTCCACTTATTCTTAAATACTTATCTCTGGCTCTACCATTTGCTGCCATCATTAATTCTATTGACCTGTATTCAGGATTATCATTCCAGCCTCCTAAACAGATGTTGTAGTTTTGTACTGAGTTATCCGAATATAAATAATTAAACGAATCTTCCATAAGCGCAATATCTTCTTTGTGCCATACACCACCAACCCATCCAAACCTAACTGATTCGCTTTGTTCTTTATCTGACTTCCATTGGTTCTGCTCCATGTCAATGCAGTTAGCTAATACACGTACATTTCTATTGAATGGCTTAATTATCTTACCAAAGAACTTGGTTGTAGTTGTAACCATATCAACCGCCTCAATAGCTTCGATTGTGTTAATCTCAAAAAATGGTGGTCTGTACCTAAACATTCCATGATCCGATGGCAAGTTCCAGTAATCATCAATATCTAAAATAACTTTACATCCATTCTTATGGCATCGCTTAACAACTTCAGCACTTTTTCTGGTCATTGAGATTGCACGTAAAAAAATAACTATTTGCTGCTCCTTTAACTTATCATCCGGGTACATATCAAAATTACCGGTCGAAGTTACATTGATTGCATTGCCTCCAGTTATTGAATCTAGTACCACATGAGGTGATATCTGCCTGTGATATTGTAAGCCTGTATTATCCGTTATAACTAATAGTATGTTCATTGATTTTTTTTAGCAGTTCTTTTTTGAATTCGGTAAGTGTGTCGCATACGTTCCGCAAAGGTATCTTTGTTTCTTTTGCCACGCCTCGATAGTTCCCAACCTCCAAATAAATCTTAAATAATTTTTTTTTGTAATCATCCCTGAACGTATCATTTCTGCTCGGTTCAAGTAAGGTATAGAGTAAATCGGATGGGAGTAACTCGTAACTGAACGCTGCAATCGTTCCAATGTTTTCGGTGGATAGGTTGTTTGAGTCAACCCTATTGAAATTATATCCGTACTTCTTTGATATTTTATACTCATTGATAGTCCTATGAGCAAAAGCAAAAAAGTAATGAAATAAATCTTTGACTTCGTTAAGGTTATCGCCACGCTCAATTATTCTAATAATGATTTCTGTGTGAAGGTCCTCGGCAAACTCACGCCCGTACTTTGAACAAATATTCTTTGTAAGGTTCTTATATTTGCTTTCTGTATATAGTTTGGTGAGCAGCGCATCATTCACGCCCTCAAAATTAGAACATTGCTTTTAAGTTGTAACGGTTAAGTAATTAACTACTTTTTAACGTTAAGCATTCTTCCACCTTTGGATTCGCTTTAATTCTTCAACGATAAAGTTCCTTTTGTTTTGAAGATTGTGCTTTTCCCATGGAACTGGTCTACCATGTTTGAAATCTTCATTTAAAATGTCCCTGTGCGTTTTCTCAGGTAAGTTAAGCAAATGGATTAAGTTAGCTTCGTACTCATCCATGACTTTGCGTTGTGCGTCTGTTATTGTTTTCATGCCACGAAAATAAACATAGGCATTTAACCTATGCAATGACATCAAACGTTTTATTAACTATCAATTGTTAGCTTAATCGGTTACTTGGTCGGTTACTTGGTCGGTTTTGAGATTGGCATGGCTTCCTATTTTATTGTTGTCAATTTCGTTAACATTTTGCTAATTTATAATTTTTTTTTGTTTTATTCAAAATTCTTTTTATATTTGCATTCGACAACCTGATGAAAAACATTAAAAATATTACCAGTCCAACATTGCCAAATGCAGTTTCTAATAAACTTCTGCAGTCGGGTTGTCCTTTGTTGGCTGGTTTTATTTATTTATGATTTACAAAAACTTTGATGAAGCTATTGATGAATGTATCAATGTTTCAAAATCTTGGAAGATTACCACTTATTTGGTATATGATATTCAATTAGAGAATTGGATATGTGGTGTACTTAAACCGCCCACAAGTAAAAGGTTTAAAATTTATAATACATATAAGCCATGAAAGACCCAGCATTTTTATTTTACCCAAATGATTTTACAACGGGTACTCAATTTTTTTCTGATGAACAAGTAGGTGTTTATATCAGAATTTTATGTGCTATGCATCAACATGGTCACTTATCAAAACGGCAGATGCAATCGCTATGCGGTGGCATTGCCGATGCAGATGCGGTGGCAGAAGTTTGGAATAAATTTAAGATTGATGATAAAGGTTTATTTTTTAATGAACGTCTTGATAATGAGATTAATAAACGCCAAACTCATAGCCTTAAACAAAGAGAAAATGCGCTTATGCGGTGGCATAAGTCTGGCAAAGCCAACGCAATGCCTTTAGAAAATGAAAATGAAAATGAAAATGAAATTATAAATGAATTAAATAATAATAAAAAGGTATCAAAAAATTTAAAACCAACTTTGGAAGAGGTTCGGCAGTATTGCGCTGAAAGGAATCGTGGTATTGATGCCGAAAAGTTTTGGAATTATTACGAATCAAATGGGTGGAAGGTAGGAAAGAACACAATGAAAAGTTGGAAGGCAGCTATACATACTTGGGAGAAAAATAATGTTCAACCAACAAAATCAAAACTTGTTTTATGACATTTTCAGAATACGGAATAACAATACCAGCGCATAAGCATAGTGGAGAGATAACAACGATTTGCCCAAAGTGTTCACCTGAGCGTAAGAAAAAGAATATCAAGTGTTTAAGTGTTAATTTAGATAAATCAGTTTGGCATTGTCATCATTGTGGGTGGAATGGATTTTTAAAATCTGAGCCAATTGAAAAAAAGATTTATGTTAAACCTGATTGGAAAAACAAAACTGAGTTAAGTAACCAAGTTGTAAAGTGGTTTGAAGGCAGAGGTATCAATCAAGAAACTTTAAAGTTTTGGAAGATTAGCGAAGGTTTGGAATTTATGCCACAAGTTGGCAAAGAAGTCAACACGATCCAGTTCAATTATTTTAATGACCAAAACGAACTAATTAACGTAAAATATCGGGATGGCGCAAAGAATTTTAAACTACACAAGGGTTCTCAACTTATATTTTATGGTTTAAACGCATTTAAAAGCGATTTAAAAGCGTTTCTATGCGAGGGTGAAGTTGACCTACTATCCTTGTATCAAAGTGGCTATAAAAACGTTTTAAGCGTTCCGAACGGAGCGAACCTAAAAAACAATAATTTAGAGTATTTGGATGAAGTTGCGGATAAATTTATAAACGTGCCTGAATTTTACCTTTGTTTTGATAACGATAACGCTGGAAGAAGGTTGCGTGATGAAATAGCTGAACGTTTAGGCAAGGAACGTTGTAAATATATTGAGTTTAAAGATTGCAAAGATGCTAACGAATGTTTACAAAAGTATGGTATTCAAGGTATTATTGAATCAGTAAGTCAACCTAAAGAGTTTCCACTTGAAGGAGTATTTACAGTTAAAGATATTGAAAACGAAATTGATGATATTTATATTAACGGACTTGAACCCGGATTAAAAATAGGACATCCAAATTTTGATAATCATTTAACTTTTGTACCCGGATATATTACTACAATAACTGGCATTCCTGGTCATGGTAAATCTGACTTTTTAGATGAAATAATTTTAAGGCTACATTTTAAACATGGTTGGCGCAATGCTTATTATTCACCTGAGAATAAACCAACTGAATTGCATTTTAGTAAACTTGCTAGAAAAGTATTAGGTAAATCATTTGAAGGTAAAGATAAAATGAGTATGCAAGAATTAAGGCAAGTAAAAGAAGCATTGAATAATAAAGTTTGGTTTGTAAAACCTGAGAAAGATTTTACTTTGGATTCTATACTCAATCACGTTAAGAGTTTGAAATTTAGATTTGGTTTGGATAGCTTTGTAATTGATGCATGGAATAAACTTGAACATAAGTTTGGGCAAAGTGAAACTAAGTACATTGGTGAAAGCATGGATAAACTTGGAATGTTCTGCGAAAATTATAAATTGCATTGTTTTTTAGTAGCGCATCCAACTAAGATTATGAAAGATAAACAAACTGGTAAGTATGAAGTTCCAAACCTTTATAACATTTCAGGTTCTGCAAACTTTTTTAATAAGACTGATAATGGATTAACTGTTTATCGTGATTTCATTGATAATATTACAACTGTTCACATACAAAAGGTTAAATTTAACCATTGGGGAAAGGTTGGTTATTCAGATTTTCAATATCATTTAAATAGCGGAAGATACATTGAAAATGGAATTGGATATTCTTCAGATTCATGGATTCAATTAATTCAATCAGAATTTGAATACAGCAATGAATTTATAAATGACATAGTATTAAATAAAAAATTAGATTTACCTTTTTAAAACAACAAATAAAAAACAACACAAATGAAAACAAACAACGATTATCTCAATTTTCTTGAGAAAAAACAAAAAAAACACATTCAAAGTGGATTTGAAGTGGATGAAAAACAATTAAATAGTTTGATGTTTCCTTTTCAAAAATTTATAGTGAAAAGAGCATTAAAAGCAGGTAAATATGCAATATTTGCAGATTGCGGATTAGGAAAAACATTGATGCAGTTAGAATGGGCAAATCAAGTAAATAAACATACTAATAAGCCAGTTCTTATACTTGCACCTTTAGCTGTTGTTGGTCAGACAAAGCAAGAAGGATTTAAGTTTGGAATTAATATGGATAGCATTCATGTAAATAATTATGAGCAATTAGAAAATATTGATTTTAATATTTATAGTGGAATTGTTTTAGATGAAAGCAGTATATTAAAAAATTATGAAGGTTCAACAAAAAAATTAATTATTGATTTATTTAAAAAAACTCCTTATAAACTTGCTTGTACTGCTACGCCATCACCTAATGATCCAATGGAGCTAGGTAATCACTCAGAATTTTTAGATGTAATGAATAGAAATGAAATGCTTGCTATGTATTTTGTTCATGATGGAGGTGAAACAGCAAAATGGAGATTAAAAGGTCATGCTGTTAAATTATTTTATCAGTTTGTTGGCTCATGGTCTATTATGTTAAATAAACCTCAGGATATTGGATTTGAAATGAATGGATATGATTTGCCGAAATTAAATTTAATAGAAAATCAAATTGTTACTTCTAAAAGAAATAATGGAAGTTTATTTAATGATGCTATAATTTCTGCAACTAATTTTAATCAAGAGTTACGTTTAACTAAAATTGAAAGACTTGATGAAGTAGTTAAAATTATAAATTCTAAACCTGATGAAAATTTTATAATATGGATAAAACAAAATGAAGAAGGTGATTTATTAAAAAAATTATTACCCGAAGCAAAAGAAGTTAAAGGTAGTGATACAAATGAATGGAAAGAGAAAACTTTATTAGGATTTGCAAATAATGAATTTAGAATATTAATAACAAAAACAAAAATTGCATCTTTTGGAATGAATTATCAAAATTGTAGAAATCAAATATTTGCAAGTTTAGATTTTTCTTTTGAAGGATTATATCAAGCAATTAGAAGAAGTTATCGATTTGGTCAGAAAAATGAAGTAAATATTTATCTAATAACAACAGATACAATGAGTAATGTAAATGAAGCAATAAACAAAAAACAAAAACAATTTGAAATTATGCAAAACGAAATGAGCAATGCAGTAAATGCAAATCTACAAAACAAATTAATGACATCAGCAACATTTGATAATACAGAAGAAAAAAATGAATGGTATAAAATAAAAAGAGGAGATTCTGTTCAATTAATAACAGAACTTGAAAATGAAAGTATTGGATTGAGTGTATTTAGCCCTCCATTTGCTGAATTATATACATATTCAAGTCATGTTGAAGATATGGGAAATTCTAAAGATTATAATGAGTTTTTAATTCAGTTTGGATTTTTAATTAAGGAAATTTACAGAGTAATGAAGCAAGGTAGAAATGTATGCGTTCATTGTATGGATTTGCCAATTCAAAAAGGTAAAGAAGGATTTATTGGACTGCGTGATTTTAGCGGTATGATTTTAAAAGCATTTGAAGATGCAGGTTTTATCTATGCGAGTAGAGTTACAATTTGGAAAGATCCTGTTGTTGAAATGCAAAGAACTAAGGCATTAGGATTACTTCATAAACAAGTAAAAAAAGATAGTACAATGAGCAGAGTAGGAATTCCTGACTATGTAATGATATTTAGAAAAGATGGGGAAAGAAATGAGCCAGTTACGAATAAAAATATAAGTGTTGATTTATGGCAGAAAATTGCATCTCCTGTTTGGATGGATATTGATTATGGAAATACATTACAAGGATATAGAAACGGAAGAGATGAAAATGATGAAAAGCATATTTGCCCATTACAATTAGAAACTATTGAAAGATTAATTTTATTATATTCAAATGAAAATGATACAGTTTTTACTCCATTTATGGGAATTGGCTCAGAGATATTTCAAGCTGTTAAAATGAATAGAAAAGGAATAGGTTTTGAATTAAAAGAATCATATTATGATTTAGCTAAGAAAAATTTAAAATCATTAGTTGAAAC
>Ga0315907_10006373_pt1 | contig 12539 bp, 10 predicted proteins | sample LakEriMetagenome_3_FD_203525 | JGI IMG/M metagenome (GOLD analysis project Ga0315907, IMG submission 203525) | Freshwater fungal communities from buoy surface, Lake Erie, Ohio, United States - Buoy 12 MA123 | ecosystem: Environmental > Aquatic > Freshwater > Lake > Lake biofilm | place: USA...
AACGCTGTGGAGTGTTAGAGATCTGAGTGTGCGGGTGTGAGAAGAATCATGTGAAAAAGAGACAGTCCTCATCAACCCAGAGCCAAATCCCCACCGCGAGGGTAAGCTTTACTTACGACACGATTTATGGTCGGCTATCGACGATAAGCGATGGCACCGGCAGCACCAGCTACACCTACCACCCGGTAGGCCAGCCTGGCGCGCTCATGCCAGCCACCGTCGACGGCCTGTTAAAAAGGGACAGTCCTTTTTTACGGTTTTTCTCAGAGCAGTTTGCTTGGATGCCTCATCAACTGACTGAACTGCGAGCAATTTTTTGACCGAATCCAGCGTATCCATGCTATCGACCATTAGGTTGCGTAGTTGCCTGACTTGTTCTGCCTGCTGCTTGCGCATCTCACGCTCAAGTTCATCCGCCTCCAGTCGCTGTTGCTCGATGGCCAAACGCTGGCGCTCGATCTGGGCGCGATCCGCCTCGATGCGATTGGCTTTCTCTAGCTCTGCCGTTTGCTTGCGAATCGCTTCTGCCTGCTCTTTCTGCTGGGCGATCTGTTGGTTGCGCTGGCTGATGGCTGCCATGTGCCCCATGGCGTTGAGGACTCCATCGTTTTCGTTGAATGAATCTTGAAAGCTCATGGTTCCGATATGCCAGATAGAACGTCACCATCAAGGAAATTCCTTGTCATGAGGCAGAGATGTCGGCTTCAAGGCTCTCCCGGCGGGCGATATACGCTTGCTAGATATTGAGGATATTCTTGCGGTGTCGTGATTCAACCCGTGTGAATTCTCTTGGCGATTTCGATGAAAAATTCGGATGACCAGAGATCGAGCTCACGCGTGTCCTGGAGGAATACCCGAACGTCCTCCGCAGCTTGAGTGACATCGACCGCAGCGAATCGTTCGATCAGCATCTGCGTTAAGATATCGCCATCGATGGGTTTGCCATTCCAATGCCCTGATTGGCGCATTCTCGCGTCGAGATGCAGGAGATTTGGCTGAATCTTTCGCCCGACATACCAGACGAAATCGTAAAAATCACGGCCCTTGACCCGTTGCTTCCATCCACGGCAAAGCAGGGCATGAAGTTTGCCTGCAAACAGACTTCCCAAGTCGTAGAGAGTGACTTGATAGGGGCTGGGGAGCAGTTGTGTGCGCACCTCCGGGGTCGCGTGAGGTGGAGGTTGAAGGTCGAGTTCCAGTTTGATTCGAAGTGTCTGATTCTTCGGTAGTCGGCGAGCCAGATCTGGTGGTGCTCCAATATGCAAAAGATTCAGCTGCGTGCTTCCCTTGAGGAAGGCGGATTCGATACCTGTCGCATGACCGATGGATTTGGTTTCTGCATCGAAAGTAAAGCCCCAAGATTCTAGCTCCATCGCGACAGCAGGGAGGAATGCTTCCAGGCGTGCAGGGTCGCCTTCGCGCAGAAGCGTGAAATCGAGGTCTTCCGAAAAGCGGCGGATTCCATGAAAGATCCGCAGAGCGGTTCCTCCATAAAAAGCCGCATGGTCAAAGAATCCTCCTCGCCACAGGCCGAGCAGAGCGATTTCCTGAACGACCTCGCGCGCTGCATTCTGGTAGTCCGTTGGTGTCTTAGGCTGATACGGTTCCAGCATGTCCTGAAGTGCGGCGTTCATGATTCGGTGAGTTGGTTCTTTTCTGCAAATCGGAGAAGCCAGTTGATTGAAGGTCGGCCATAGCCACTTGCGCATTCTTTGAGCTGCGCATGATCCAGTGGGGATGGAAGTTCGATGCGCATTTCCCTCAACCAGCGTGCCACATCGGCCATGGAGCGGAAACCGGGTTCACGAGCTATCCTGTCGATCAGCGCCTTGGTCGGACTTGCGATCAGAAAGGGTAGGTCGGAATCTGTGATGCGGTGAATACCGACTGGATAGACCACCTTTGGAATAGGTATAAAACGATAGCGACCGAATTCGTTTTCAAACGATGTGGCGCGCTTGATGGTGGCGGAGACGATTTCTGTGACGCGTTCCGGAATCATTCCATGCCACGCGAGTGCGGATTCGAAGCTGATATAGGATGGGCCATAGATCGATCCTGCTAGGCAGATAGGATCGAGATCGCGGCGGCTTGCGTATAGCCCGCGACGGAGTGAAATCAATGCGCCAGACTTCAGTAAACGGGCAATTTTACCCCGTTGATCTACCACGCCCTTCAGCGCATGACGCATGGAGGTCATGTCAAAAATCGGCTCATTCTGGATGATATAATGCATGATTTTAGCAGGAAGATTGTAAATCTGACAACTTTCATGAATAAATCAAGCATTTTTACAAGCCTCGAACCAGCCAGTTCAAACCTGATCTTTGAATTCCATCTTTCAGTCGGAGCATTCGTCCGCCACATCAGTAAGAAACCCAACTGGGCAGGGCTGCATCGCCGAGGCAGTCGCCGCGTGATACGAGAAGTCAGAGTTTCATCCATTCACCACACGCTTCGCGCGGCTACCTCGGCGATGGAGCCCCACCTCTTAAGATTTCTATAATGATTGATCCATTAAGGACACCAGATCCTATCAAAGTGATGTTACAGCCCTGACTAACCAAGGCGGGTCGGATTGCGAAAGCTAGTTACAATCTTTGTCGTGGCTGTGACAAGGATTGCAAGCTGACTTGCCAAGGCGGCTTGGATAGCGAAAGCTAGGCATATGGAAATGATGGTCAGAGCGAGAAGAAACCGGCGGACTGCGGCGATTCGTGGATTGGTCCGGGAAACCCGACTTGCGGTGGAGGATTTGATTCTGCCGATGTTCTTTCATGCGGATGCCGAAGATGTGGCAATTGAATCGATGCCAGGGTGCACGCGTTGGTCGGTTCAGGGATTGTTGAAAGAGATTCTTGAAGTTCGTGATTTGGGAATACGTGCGGTGGTGCTTTTTCCTAAAATCGATGACTCATTGAAAAATCCGCAAGGTAGTGAATCGGCGAACGATCATGGTTTGGTGCCGCAGGTGATTCGGGAAATCAAAAAAGTTTGTCCGGAAATGTGTGTGATCACGGATGTCGCGCTTGATCCCTACAACTCGGATGGGCACGACGGCCTGGTGGTTCGGGCTTGTGATGGCGAATTGAAAATTCTTAATGATGAAACCGTCGAGGTACTTTGCCATCAGGCACTCTGCCATGCTAGAGCGGGCGCGGACATCGTCGCCCCATCGGATATGATGGACGGAAGGGTGGGGGCGATCCGACTTGCCTTGGATGAGGCGGGTTTCACCGAAGTTGGGATCATGTCCTACACTGCGAAATATGCATCGGCATTTTACGGACCGTTCCGTGGGGCGCTGGATTCCGCACCGAAAGAAGGTGACAAGAAAACCTACCAAATGGATCCCGGAAATGTGCGTGAGGCGATCCGTGAGTTGCTGATGGATGAGGAAGAAGGTGCGGACATCGTGATGGTCAAACCTGCGGGGGCTTATCTCGATGTCATTGCGCGCTTACGAGATGAAACCACCTTGCCGATTGCGGCATATCAGGTCAGCGGAGAATATTTGATGATCAAAGCGGCTTGTGCCAGCGGTTGGTTGGATGAAAAGGCTGTGGTTTTGGAAAGTCTGTTGGGAATTCGTCGTGCGGGGGCGGATATGATTCTGACGTATTTTGCGAAAGATGTGGCGAAGTGGATTCGATAGGGGAATGAAGAGATTCTAACCACGAATGACACAAATAAAACGAATAACACGAAAGTGATAATAATGGGGGTTAGGTTAGCTAAATTCGTGTCATTCGTGAAATTCGTGGTTCAAAATTTCTGAGATCCATGGATTTTGCAGAGCTTAAAAATTATTTCGAAGAAAACTTTGCGGTGCGTGGGGAGATAGGCGCTGGACTCAGCGTTTGGAAGAACGGGGAAGAGATTGTTTCTTTAACGGATGGTTTTCGGGATAGAAATCAAACCGAGAAATGGAATTCCAAAACCTTAGCTCCGGTTTACTCAGCATCGAAAGGGCCAGCTGCGGCGACTTTGCTGCATGCGCTCTCCAAGCGTGGCTTGGATGAACATGATTTGGTCAGCGAGGTTTGGACCGGTTTTCCTCTTGAGTCAGCAAGCTTTGGACAGATGCTTTCCCATCAATGCGGCTTGGCTGCATTATCCGAAAACGCCGATGTATACGATCATCGCGCTGTGATTCAATCCATCGAGCACACCACACCCGAGTGGTCGCCTGGCCAGGGTCATGGGTATCATCCCAGGACTTATGGTTTTTTGTTAGATGAATGTGTCAGGCGACTTGAAGGCAAGACCTTGGGCGAGGTATGGAATGAGGAGATCGCTAAGCCCATGGGAATCGATTTCTGGATCGGCCTACCCGAAAGCGAATGGGGAAGGGTGGCGCAATTGGTTCCTGGAAGAGCGAAGCCATCTGTCTTTGAAGAAGGATTTTATCAAATCTTCAATCAGGCAGGCAGTCTCACACGCCGGGCATTTTCATCTCCACGCGGCTTGCATGCGATAGCGGAAATGAACGAACCCAAAGCTTGGTCCGCTGGCCTGCCGGCGATGGGTGGAGTGGGATCGGCAAGCGGACTTGCCAAGTTTTACCAATGCGCCAGTGGTGCGTTGGTAAGCCCGTTTTCGATTGGAGTGATTCGAGCTCTCGGTGCTCTGCAGATTTCTGGAGAAGATAAAGTGCTACTGCGCGAAACCGCTTTCACCTGCGGCTGCCAGAAAGATCCTGTCGATGAATACGGTCACAAAAAACGTTTTTTATATGGAAACTCAACAGCAGCCTTCGGCCATCCAGGTTCTGGCGGAAGTCATGGATTTGGCGATCCAATCAGCGGAATCTCGTTCGGTTATGCGATGAACCAAATGGAACTCACCGTCATGCCAGGAGAACGATGCATGGGCTTGGTGGAGAGGATCGCATCCTAAGGTTCCTGATGGTTTAATCTTTTTCCTAAATCCAAAATCCAAAATCAACAATCATCAATCGTAAATCAAACCAAATAACCAAAGCGCTTCTCACAAATGAATGACGATTGATGATTGTTGAGGTTTGATTTTTGATCTGTAAGAAAAAGGCCGCTCCATTGACTTCTCCTTTCACGCGGCGACCGATGATCGCCGCTACTTGTTCAGAAAAGCTGTTAGAGGAGACGTGGCGTTTGCGGTCGATGATTTCTCAGGGAGTCCGAGCTCAAAAGCAGTGCGGCCGGCTTCGACGGCTTGCTTGAAAGCGATGGCCATTTTTTCTGGGTTTGAGGCGATGGCGATGGCGGTGTTCACAAGGACGGCATCGGCGCCGAGTTCCATGGCTTCGGCTGCGTGCGAAGGTGCGCCGATTCCGGCATCGACGACGACTGGAACGATGGCTTGGGCGATGATGATGGCGATCTGGTCGCGGGTGGTGATGCCTTTGTTAGAACCGATCGGAGAACCGAGTGGCATGACTGTGGCGCAACCGCATTCTTGGAGACGTTTGGCGAGGACAGGATCGGCGTTGATGTAGGGAAGAACGGTGAAACCTTCTTTGACAAGAATTTCAGCAGCTTTGAGCGTTTCGATGGGATCGGGGAGAAGGTAGGTGGGATCTGGGTGGATTTCGAGTTTGATCCATTTCGGGAGGCCCGCGGAATGAGCGAGACGAGCGAGGCGAACTGCTTCTTCGGCGTTCATCGCTCCACTGGTGTTGGCAAGTAGGAGGTATTTTTCGGGATCGACGAAATCGAGGATGTTGGCAAAGGGATCGCTCTTTCCCGATAAATCAGCACGACGTAGGGCGACCGTGACGATTTCTGTTCCTGATGCAGCGAGAGCATCGCGCATGGATTCGTTGGAAGGGAATTTTCCGGTTCCAAGAAACAGGCGTGAGGAGAAAGTGCGATCGGCGATTTTAAGCATTAAAGTTTTCTAGTGTTCAGTTTTCAGGGGAGAAAGTTTTTGCGAGAGCCAGTGTTCGAATGCGGCATGATTTGTGAGATGGTATTGATGGGTTTGGAAACCAAATTCTTGTCCGGTGGCGATGTTTGCGGGCAAGTCGTCGATGTAGAGAGTGTTTTCTGGGGTTAGCGAGAATTTCTCGATCGCGTGTTGGTAGATCTCTGGCTGGGGTTTGATGGCTCCGACTTCGTATGAAAGGACGGCGCCGTGGAATAGGGAGAATTCTGGGAATGCCTCAAAAACCCAAGGGCAGTGGATAGCATTGGTGTTGGAAAAGAGGATGAGGCGATGTCCTTCTGCTCGGAGTTTTTTAGCAGTATCCCACATGGGTTGGTTGGGAGAGAAGATGTCGCACCAAGCATGATGGAAGCTTTCTGGTGAAACATCGGAATCCAGAGTGTCCAAAGCCCAGCGAGTGTAGTCTTCGGTGTTGACCTTGCCTGCCTCGAACTCGTCTTTGCGGGCGAGTAGTTTATCGAGAGCTGCTGTGGGGTTTGGATGATTCGCTGGGAGAAACTTGCTCAGGGAAGATTCAAAATCAAAGTCGAGAAGAACTTTTCCGATGTCGAAGAGGAAATCTGGCACGGTGGTCGAAACTTTAAATTTTAAATTCTAAATCACAAAGAATGATTAGATATGGTCTAGTATGAAATTGGCGGCGGTGATAGCGCCGTTGTTGCAGTTGTGTTGAGCGAGGTTTTTTTTCATGACACGCCATTCGGCGGCGTTGTTTGAGAGAAGATTGAAAACGGCTTGAGTTAGGTCTTTGGGGTCTTCCGCGAGATCACCTGCATGGAGATGTTGGAGGAGTTGGAGGTTTCCTTCCTCTTGCCCGGGAACGAGGTGGTGGATGAGCATCGGGCACTGGGCAGCAATGGCTTCGTGAACGGTTGCTCCACCGGCTTTACCGACGACAAGATGATGTGCGTTGAGGAGTTGCGGAACTTTTCTCGTCCAACCTAACAAGCGGACGCGGTTGGGATGCTCCGCTTTGATCTCAACTGCTCGCGAGTAAAGGGAACGGAAGTTTTTTCCTAACACGATGGTGAGATGTACATCGGGTGAGGCATTCAGTAGGGCTCGGGCATGGCGTCGGACGAAAGGTTTTTTCGCGGTTGGAAAATAAAGAACGCGAAACGGTTTGCATGCGTCATCGCTACTCAAGGGTGTGAGTGCGGTAAACATCGGGTTTACAGGGAAGCCGGTGCTGATGATTTTGTTTTTTTGAATTCCCCATGCGCTCATCGCATCGACCGTGACGTGATCGGTGACGATGAAATAATCCGACGGAGCGCGCAGCCATGAGGCATTGATTTCAATAGAATCGGTAACCACGGTGAAAACGGGCAGGCGCTTTTCGGTTTCTTGGAAATGACGTTCGAGGAAGTAGGGATAAATCGGGTAAGTCGAGGCAATGGCATCGGGTCGAAACTCGTTGACGAGGGTTTGCAAGTAGCTTTCTGGCTGGCGCATCAGCGGCATGCGTGGCTCTGAGAAATCGCATTGGTCGGTGGCGCGGTAGATTTTTTCCCAGATTTTAGGGAAATGAGTGGTAACGAGGCGGTATCCCCATTGAAGGACAGAGGTTGCGTGAGGTGCGGCAAGCACGCAGGGATCGGCAACGCGGGTCTCCATTCCCAGCTTTTGGAAGGCCAAAGCGAGGTTGCGCGCCGCGCTGTTATGACCTTCACCGAAGGCAGCTGTGATAATAAGGATGCGTTTCTTTGCCGACATGACGAATTTGCTCGGAGCGACTTTAAAACAGAGTGCGGCATTGCGTCGATGGACTTTTCTGCTTTCCTAGGGTTGCCGATGCAAAAAAAAGACGATTCAACGATAATTCGACCCTCGGACGATGGTTTGGAGGCGGAGTTTTTGTCCTCAGATGATCAGCCGATGGGCGAAAATGAGGAAATTGTGCGATTGGAGGGAAGGGATAGGAGTGAATTGAAGTTCAGGACGCATGAGCCGAAGCTTGAGGAAAGGCCGAATCAGGATGATGTGACGATGGAGGATGAGTGGAACACGCCGGTGGTTGCGAAAGCTTCGGTGTCTTTGCATAAGGGTTTTTGGATTTTGATAGCGGTGATTTTATTGGCTGGGGTGAGTTGGTTGGCATACGAGTTTTCTCAATTGAAGCGGCAGGAGAAAGTGGAAGTGGTGAGACCAATACAGAATTTTACGAAATCCGAGGAACAATCAGAAATCGAATTAAGGCAAACCATAGCTACCATTCACGAAACGGTTAGAAAGTTTTACGCATCGAGTTCGGTGAGTGAAATGTTACAGTATGTCAGGCACCCTGATCAGGTTGGAGAATCGATGAAAAAACATTATATGGATCATCCGCTTAGTCCCTCTGAGGTGATCGATTTTAAGGATATAACTCCGTTGACTATCGGATTAAACGGAGGATTTTGGATAGTCCTAACAAAAATGAATACGGGGTTGGAAGGTAAGCTAGTGGTCGAAGTCTATAGTCCGACAGATGTGAGAGTGGATTGGGAGACATTTGTGTGTGCTCAGCCGATGAATTGGGATCAATTCGTCAAAAGTCGCCCAGCGCCGTATCGTGGGGATTTTCGTGTCTATGTGGCGTTGGATAGTTTCTATAACTACGAGTTTGAAGATAGCGATAAGTATCAATCATTCAAACTCACGGCACTGAATAGCGAAGAAGTGATACATGGTTATGTAGTAAGGGGCAGTGAAGCATTTCGAGTTATCGAATTATCACTTAAGCAAAATGGAAATAAGAAAGTGCCCATGTTGTTGCGCTTGAATTTGCAAGAAGGTTTGCAATCAAAGAGCGGGGTGCTGATTGAAGATGTTGTAGCGCCCCGGTGGTTAATAATTAATTCTCGAGAGGTTAAAAAGTGATGTCAGAAATTCAACAAAAAATCACGAGGTCGTATGTTTTGAGAATCATCGGAGGGGTGAGCCTATTTTTTGCGTTTCAATACGTGATTGCAGTTGTGCGTCTGAGCAGCGGATCGGGGTCGATGAAGAACAAGTTCAGCGCGTTGGCGCAGGATAAATACATGGACTTTCTGGTCATGCAGAATCTGTATGTGCTGCTAGGCTACGCGATACTACTAATTCTTTTTTTTGTGGTTTTATGTCCCTTGGTAGATTTGATGTTGGGAAAAAAAATGCCCGTTCGCACTTGGTGGGTGGATGTGGTGGCGGGGGTGTTGGGAAGTTTTCTTATTCATGGGTTTTTCACATTACGCCTGGTCAAGACGCGGCCGTATTTCTTAGATGATGCGAAATTTGGTTATTGGTATTTTGAAATTTTGAATGTCGTGCCTGATGGCGTGAAGCCTGCGGTGTTCTTTGGGATTTTCACAGTTCTACCGTGGCTGATCTTGGCTTACGCTGTTTGGTGGTATTATCGTTATCTTGGGAAAAGGACGCGTATTGCTGCGGGTGTGGTGGTGCTGTGTTTGAGTGTATTTCTAGTTTTGAAATTCAGTCCAGAGCCTGCTCGCTTGGATGCCTCGGAGGAAAAGAAAGATTCGAAGCGAATGAATGTGATCATCATCGGTTCCGATTCGTTACGAGGTGATAAGTTGGGTTATACGGGATATGAATCGCGCCGTAAAGATGGTGCGGCTGCGGCTGGGGTTTCTCCGAACATTGATGCGCTGGCTAAGTGTTCGGTGAATATGTCAAATTGCCTGACGCCGATTGCATCCACCCTGGAGTCTGGGACCAGTTTAATGAGTTCGCAATATCCTCACACACATGGATTTCGACAGATGTATCCTTGCGAGGAAACCGTGAATGCTGCGAGGGCGAGTATATCTCCGATCGCGAAAATTTTACGCAAAGAGGGTTACGACACCGCGGCAATCGGTGATTGGTGCGCGGGGTATTACGAAGTGATGCCGTTGGGATTTGAGCATATTTCCGTATCGAGTTTTGATAATTTCAAAATCTACATGAGCCAGGCTGTGGTCTTGGCACATTTCGTCATCCCACTCTATTTCGATCATGAAATCGGTTATGACATTTTTCCGCAGCTGGGTTCGTTCGCTCAATTTGTGACGCCGCGAGTGGTGACGAATCGGGTGATACAGCGCTTGGATGAGGCATCAAAAACTGGCGAGCCGTTTTTCTGGCATGTGTTTTATTCCTGCAATCACCTGCCATATCGGAATCCCGAGCCGTATTCGAGCATGTTCACCAATCCCGATTACGAAGGTCCTAACAAAAACGGAGTTGCGTTTGATATCGATGAATTCATCGGAGGGACGGATTTAGAAAACAAATGGAAGGCACTCCCGGATAAGGAAATTCAGCAGATCAGAGATTTGTATGATGGCTGCACGAGGCAGTTCGATGACAATGTCGGTGATATTTTAAAGGCTCTTGAAAAAAGCGGTCTCACAGATAACACCATCGTTGTTATCACTGCGGATCACGGAGATAATCTTTACGAGGAGGGTGTGACTTTGGGTCATGGCCTGACGTTTAACGGCGGACTTCAGGCGAACCACATTCCTTTGCTCGTGAAACTGCCCAATACGGAAGCACGCACGATTCCTGAGCAAGTTAGGCTGATTGATATTTTGCCGACCCTTGCTGATTTGCTCAAAGTCGAAAAGCCATCGAACTGGGAAGGGCAGAGTTTTTCAAAATGGTTGGATGGAAGTGAGACGCCGAAGAGTCGCGCGTTCTATGGCGAAACTGGGTTTCCATTTATCCAGTTCCGAGTAAAAGGCATCGAGCGCCCCAAACTACCGCCGATGGATCAGATGACACATATTGTTGAGTCGTTCAATTATCAGTTTGTGCTGAAGAAAGAGTATGAGCAGCCATTGGTAGAAGCGAAGCAGCGTTGCTTGGCGACCGAGAAATGGAAATTGATCTGTACGCCGACCATTGAAGGAAAACGTCACTTTGGATTGTTCCGAAGGGAAGGAGTGAATTTCAGTTTGGAGGATGTTTCCAGAGAGTATCCGCAGGTGACCGATGCGATGCGTCCTGCGCTAGAGAAGTGGATGGATGAGCATGTGGAGACGCCGTTGGAGCAGATTTTCCCGAGTGGGGAATAGGGAAGAGGTTCTTGGTTCACCGATAACCGAGTCACTTCGCTGGTATGCGAATTTTCGAAGGTGAATAGCCGGTAGCTTCGGCAGAAATTTCCCATGCGCCACCTAGTTCGGTATCGAATTTTGGAGGTAAGGTGATTTCTCCTTCGAGGTTGCCTGTGACTTCATTTGCTCCATTCGCCAATGCCAGAATGGCAGTGACAAGTTGGTTTGCATCGTTAGGTTTCAAAGCTGCTTGAGGAGGCATAGGGACGACACCCCAAACGCCGCTTCCTCCAGTTTTCAATTTATTGATCAAGTAATCCTTCGCGTCTTTTTGATCGCGGTATTTGATCGCGACATCAAAGTAAGCTGGGCCTACGGAAGTTGTGTCGACTTGGTGGCAAGCCAAGCATTGGTTGGCTTTTGCGAGTTCAGCGGGTTCTGGCTCAAACTTTGGACCGCCAGAATCATGCCCTGTCGGCGGGATGTAGCGAGCTCGGATGCTGAGGTTTTTGGGATCTGGGTTTTGCTCGGCGGTGACTTTGTATTTCAATTTATCACCAAAGGTTGGTTTCTGAGTTGTCTTACCGAGTTCAAGTTTAAGCGATTTCAGTTCCGATGCATGGGTTAAAGAAATGCGGGCAATAGCGATTGCGCCGTTCTCATCTTTTGCGACGGCACGGATTTCTTGGAATTTTCCTGCTGGTAGGACGATGTTTGAGCCAGTTCCGAGATTACGTTCCGTTGTGTCCTCGGTAACATACCATGAGACGACCATCGGTTTACCTTCTGGATCACTGGCTTTATCTACGGAGTAACCGTTGGCTACGTCAGGAGTGGCTTTGATGGTGATAGTAGGTGGCTTGTTGCCATCATCAGGAAGTAAGTTAGAAACTGAACCGTTCTTATTGAAATACCAATCTGAGCCGTATTCAAGCAGCACGAGCGAACCATCTTTGTTCATTTCCAAATCCATGGGATGGACGATTTTTTCCATCAGGATTTCCATTTTTTCAAACTTCTCATCCTCTGTGAGTTTGGTTTTGAAAATTTTGCCACGCATCCAATCGTAGTTGAGTAGCGTTTTGTTATCTTCCTTGCTCAGGATGTTGAATTTTCTGTCGGCTTCGTGGTAGAAGATCGGACCTGCCATGGCGTTGCGACCACCTTTTCCGATGATGGGAAATTCCGCGCTATCCGCATAAGGATACCAAATGAAAGCCGATTGCGCAGGTGGAAGATCCGTGAGTCCGGTGTTTCTCTTTCCTGGGTTTTTCGGGCTATTGGGATCGGTCATTTGACCAATTGTATTGTTAGAAAAATCAACAATTGGGTAAGGCTTGTTGTTGGCGATGACAAAGGGCCAGCCAAAATTTCCTGCGGCTTTGGCTTGGTTGACTTCATCGTGTCCACGTGGTCCTTTAGGGCCATCGGCTTGAGCGTCCGGGCCTACCTCACCCCAGTAGAGGGTTTTGGTTTTGGGATCGATGGAGATACGGAACGGATTGCGGCATCCCATGACATAAATTTCAGGTCGGGTCTTGGCTGTTCCTTTCGGGAAAAGATTGCCTTGAGGAATTTCGTAACCGGTTT
>Ga0315907_10006375_pt1 | contig 12539 bp, 8 predicted proteins | sample LakEriMetagenome_3_FD_203525 | JGI IMG/M metagenome (GOLD analysis project Ga0315907, IMG submission 203525) | Freshwater fungal communities from buoy surface, Lake Erie, Ohio, United States - Buoy 12 MA123 | ecosystem: Environmental > Aquatic > Freshwater > Lake > Lake biofilm | place: USA...
TTGACTCCAAATTGTTCGCTCATAGTCGCATCTGGAGCTTGGCAGCCCCACAATAACAAAAGCAATATTTGGAATAAAATCCATTTCATCATTAACTAACCTATCTCCTTGAAACGATTCGGTTAAATGAATTTAAAAATGAGTCCCAATTTTTAAGGAATTTTTAATGAGTTATTAGATATTTATCTGAAGTTCACGCGAACAGACACCTTTCACATTAACCGACATTACTTGGCAAGTTTCCATATTCTTAGACTTTTTTAGCTACAAGAGTCCTCTAATCCATGACTCATTTATATTGCATTGTTTTTTTGCTTGGTTGTAATCAAGCTTAAGAGACTAAGATGGTCTATGTTTTGGATTTAAGGAGTAAGCCGTTTAAGGATAACTTCTCACGCAAACAACTCGGATATTTTTCAAACTACTTTGCCCATCACAGTTGACTCCATTAGCGATTGTGCTGTCTGATTTTATAACACTGTTAAAGACTCCACTATTTAAGGCAACATAGTATGCTTTTGTTTGATCCGTATTAAGCGTACTTGATGTCCAGTAACAACCAGGACCAGCACCAGCGATGTTAGGAATAATTGTGCGGGAGAAGTGTGTCCGGGCCACATTGCCGATTACGACTTGATTCCACTCTGACATTGTCGGTAAGCGCCAGTCTGTATAACCGCCTTCAGTGAGGTTTTTACAATAAGCTGAGATAGAATTATCAAGATTTGTTCCAGGATCATAAAGCGCAAGGGGATCGTAGTCATCAAGGCGTCCGCTGTCACCTATATCTTGGGCCGGTGACCCTGGAAGTAGTGAATCCCAAACCGCCTGATGCCAAGTATTAGCAGCAGACGATGTATCAGACCAGACCAACCCGTTTTCCACATCATGGCATCCGCCGTATTGAGAAATAAAACGATCCGACTCTGAAAAACATAGATGGGAACCCAGACCTGTTCGCAGCGTGACTGATGTTGTTAAACTAGTCATGCCTGGTGAAGAAAAAATTAAATTCACATTCCCTGTCGCACCCGTGAGTTGGAAACTACTGAATGTCGCCATACCTTGATAATCAGTAACTGCTGTCGTTGTTCCACCCACCGTCACGTCGCCTGAACTAAGAGTCACTGTCACACCTGATCCGAAAACTGTATTGGTATTATCCATGATACGAACTTTGATTGGGCTTGGTGGAGAGCTTCCTACTCCAATCAGAGTTGGTTTTGAAACAAGGGCGATAGCATTTGGAGTGGCCCTTCCTCCTCGAACGCAAATAGGGTAGGCGCCGGTGCTTGAATTGATTGTGGCATTATAGAAATCCCATTTACGAACTCTACCAAGTAAACCATCAGTTAATCTAATTGCGAATGCATACTCTCTATTAGAGGGATCCGTAGATGATGTATGAAGAAAATTTGATAAGTTACCAAGGATATGAGTATTTGCTCCATTTGCTTGAAGAGAGGATAGCTCAGCTTTATTAGGTACTCGCCAATCAGTTTTTCCACCTTCGTTTAAGGACTTACAGTAGGCGAGGGTACTCACAGAATTAGTATTGACCCCTGTTGAATTATCACAATGGGACCCACAGTCTTCAGTTGAAAAATTCTCAGCATAATCATTGGTCCTTTGGAAGTCATGAACATCGGGCATTGGAGAACCTGGTAGAGAACTATCCCATATTGTTGTGTACCAAATTCCCAAGTTTAAACCTATTGAACCCCAGGTTAGACCCGATAATAAATCTTTACAGCCACCTTCTGTAGTTTGAAAACTTGCCGATTCATTTTTGCATGGTGATCCCACTGTTTCATTTAGAACCTTAATTGTAAAATTAGCACTCACTAGTCCAGGGCCAGAAATAGTCAAAGTAATGTTTCCTGTACCGGATAAGCTAAAGTTATTGAATACAGCTTTGCCACTATCATCAGTCATAGCGGTTGCTGTGCCGTTCACGGAGCCGGATGAGACTGCAGAAATTGTCATTGTTCTCCCAGAAGCATTGACTCTCGTTCCTAGAGCATCGTAAATAGCGACCTCTAACGGAAAATTTGAATGTGGAGTTTGATTAATGCCCATAACTGTGGGTCCACTGAGAACGTTGATTGAAACTGGTGGATTCCTAGTCCCACCACGAATACAGATTGGATATGCGCCAGTGGAAGAATTTACTCCTGCATTCCAAAAATCCCATTTTCTAACGCCTGCAAGGAACCCATCTGATAATCTAACAGAAAAAGCATATTCTCTGTTGCCAGTAAGACTTGATGAAGTATGATAAAACCTTGCCATGTTTCCTTGAAGATGAGTAGCGCCTCCATTACTTTGTAATTGAGTAAGTTCACTTTTTGTCGGGACTCGCCAATCAGATTTCCCGCCTTCATCGAGATTTTTACAGTAGGCTAAACTACTAACTGATGTCCCATTTATGCTTGTAGAATTGTCACAATATCCAGCACAATGCTCATTCGAAATATTTTCAACATAATCATTTCCTCTTCCAGCATCATAGCTATCCATGACTGGAGAGCCTGGAAGTAAGTTATCCCAAATGACCTGGTACCAGATATAAAGTGTCGTACTAGGTTGGCTCCAAATAAATCCAGTAGAGAGGTCTTTACATCCCCCATCGGCAGTTAAGAAAAAAGCATCATTGACTGCGCAGGCACCAGGTGGAGCAGGGCCTACGCTAAATGGCGCTGAAAGACCACTGACAGTTCCATTGGAGGCCTGAAGAACTACGCCGGCCTCTGGTACATTGTAGGAGAGGTTTGAAAAGGTTGCGAGGCCATTAACCATACTGGCCGTCAGAGTTCCACCAAGCGTTCCTGCACCTACTGATTTGGACATGGTGATTGTGCCACTGGCCTGAATTAAATTATTAAACTCATCTCGTAGTTCAACTGAGGGCTGAACACCAAACGCAATACCGGCAAAATTAAGAGCAGGTAAAGTGGTGAAGGTGATGTGGTGTTGAGGTCCAGGTTGGGCCGTCGCTTGAAAATCTGCCGTCAAAGATGGATGGCCATCAACCGTACCGCGATACTGATTGTTATTTCCACCGGCAATCGTTCCGAGCTTTACCAGCACCTCGGCAACACCTGAGGCATTTGTATAAACTGGATTGGCGCCCAATATAGCTCCTGAACCTTGAGTCACTTGAAAAGTTATCGCCACACCTTGAATAGGCTGATTAAAAGAATCTTCAACTTTTACTTTTAAGAGGTCCTGAAGATTTGAGTTCACGGTTCCAGTTTGATTATTCCCAGAAACAATAATCATCGAGTGCGGGACTTGTGTATTTGTGACGGTGATTAAACCAGTTGAATCATTGGTTGTTATAAAGCTTCCACTCGTTGATGAGTAGGCCGCATTAATCACTAATGTGCCTGGTCTACTCGGAGTAAAGGTCGCAACTGGACCCACTGAAACTAAATTCACTGAAGGGAAGTGAGGATTTGAAATCGTAAAAACAGCTGGAACATCTTCCAGATAATTTCCGGCCAGATCAAAGAGAGCGGCCTTGAAAGAAACGGTGTCACCTACTAACATGGCCAGATTATCAACTTGTGGTTGAGTGCCAACTCCGTTTTGGATGACTTTTAAAAATTTAAGACTTGAGAGATCTATAGGCGACTTATTACTACTAGACTCATTAGGCTTCACACCAAATGAGCTCTCAGTGTTTTCAGGCGTAGGGGTACAGGACCCCATCAAAAATAGGAAAAGAATTGGCCAGAATAGAAAACCCAACTTCATAGGTTATTTATCGGCTTAAATTCACTCAGATTTGAATTAAAAAAATGGAGTCAGGAAGAGTGAAATGGTAAGGTTGTATAGTCCAATAAAATCGGAGCATTAGACTTGCTCACTCGATTGTGTCAAGTATTGGATATTAAACCACTTGTTAATCAGAAAATAATCGTGGGAGATTCTAGTTAACAATAGTGCCAAAAGTTGTTAACCTTAGGTTAATAATAATGTTAACAACAAGGTTAACAACAATGCATAAAATTCAAATCTTCATTCTTAAGCATGTTGAGAAAAATCCAACAGATATTGTAAAGCTTGCGCAGGAAAGATTTAAAGTTTCACGAACAGCTATTTTTAAACATGTTCAAAAGTTAAAAGAGGCAAAACTCATCATTCAACATGGAACAAAAAATAAATCCTCATACTATCTTGTAGATAAAAAGAATCTCGTAAAAAATAAAAATCAAGAAGTCAGGCTCCATTTAAAGGTAGGAGAAAAGGATGAGGATCAAATATGGAGAGATTTGATAAAGGATAATTTAGGTGAGTTGAGACAAAATATTTTAGAAATCTGTAGGTATGGCTTTACGGAAATTTTTAATAATGTTATTGACCATTCTAAAAGCAAGCACGCCGATGTCATAATTAAATTATCCAAAGATTCAATCGAACTTGTCATTATTGATAATGGGATTGGTGTTTTTAAAAATATTGCCTCCTTTTTTAAAATTGAAGATCTCAGAGAAGCTGTCATAAGACTCCATCAAGGCAAAGTAACAAGTGATAGCACAAGACATACAGGCCAAGGAATATTTTTTACTTCAAGATCATTTGATTCATTCCAGTTAACAGCAAATGGATACACTTATATCAAAGATAACTCTGTTGATGATGATTGGTATTGGGAATCTTTAGGAGATAACAACAAAGCAAAAGGAACAATCGTTGAATTAAAGATATCAAAAAAATCAATCCGTGTCTTAAAGGACATATTTGACTCTTACACGAGTGAGGATTTAAGTTTTGATAAGTCACACATCAGAATTCAGCTTGCTAAATACGAAGAGGATAGTTACGTTTCTAGATCACAAGCAAAACGACTTTTAACAGGGCTTGGTAAGTTCAGAACGATAATACTTGATTTTAAAAATATCCGTAATGTTGGCCAAGGTTTTGTGGATGAGGTCTTTGGTGTTTTCGGCCTAGAACACCCAGAGATTAAATTTATTATCTCAAATGCAAATGATGATATTTTATTCATGATCAATAGGGGTTTAAAAGACAGAGATCTCCCTCTCAATACAATTGAAATTTTAAAATATTCAGGGCCTTCTTGAGGAAGACCCTGAGTAATTAAACGAGTTACCCTATTTTTTACGTTTTTCTCTTCTTTCATTTCGCTTTTTTTTATGCTTCTCACGCCGCTCTTCACGACGACCTTCTCTTTTTTCGTGCCTCGCCTTATGCTTCTCCTTCCTATCTCCTTTGACCTGGGATTGCTCATCCCCACCAGAGTCTCCTTCAATTCCCTCATCTTCCTGGGCGAAAACTGGATTCAGGGTTAGTGAAACTAAAATGGCAAAGACGTGCAGGAATTTCATGAAGCATCTCCTTAAATCGAGAAGAATTTCTCTAGAGTGAAACTTATCGGCATTTTTAATGGAAAAATGATCTTGAGGATAGGTCAAAATGGTCCTCTTTTGCCTCTAGTAATTGCTTAATATCATGATGGAATTTATAAATTAAAATTTAGTTATTATAAAGTCAGAGCGATGGGCATTATTTACCCTAATAGTTTGAGCGGATTCAACACTACCACCTCATTTGCTTTTGGAAGATGAAAACTATCATTGCAAATCAACTTATTTAATTAGGCCTTCACCCTCAATCCAATCCTTAAACCTCTGAAACATCTCCTCACTGAGGTCTTCGAGGCTAGTCTCGCCGGATCTTACGAGCTTTTCGAACTCTTCGAGTTTTCCATCAGCTATCATTTGGTCGGTCATACAGATCCCAAGATGACGAAGGCCTAAATTAAGAGAAGAAAAGATCTTAGTGAGAGTCCTGTGTTTGAGGTGAGATATTAAGTGCGTGTTGATGAAGAAGCAGATTTTCTTTGTTTTAATGCTAAATTGATCTAATTCCGTGAACGGAAAGGCTATTCTTCTAAAAACACTGAGAATTCATTTAAGAATTTCCATAAAAAACCGATCAATAAAAAAGGTGGTTAAAACAAATATGACTAAAACCAAGGCATTTATTTTAATTCTAATTCTGGGTTGGAATATTGATGTTCAGGCGTTAGATCGAGCACTTGTGATTGGTGGAGGTTGCCATCGCACTCTGCGAGATGAGATGGCCAAAGAAACAATAAACATTAATAAGTCACTAACAAGTCGTGGCTGGAATCTCCAGAACCTGTATGGTGATCAAACCAATTCAAGTGATCTCAAAGGATTGGCAGATGCAACTTTTTCCAAAAAAAACCTTCTTGAATATTTAGAAAAAAATTCGAGGGAGTTAAAAAAAAGGGATAAGTTTTTACTCAATATTATTACTCATGGTGGACCTCGGAAAGATAATAACCATGCAATTTGCCTCGGAGATGGTACAAGTTTAAATCTCAATGATCCTGAAATACACGCGCATTTAAGAAAGATGAGAAAAAATGGCGTAGAAATGGGATTTATAGACAATTCTTGCTACGGCGGAGAGAGTGTTAAGCTTTTTGATGATTATGGATGTACGATAACTTCGACAATCCCACAATTCCCTGCTTATGCGACTTATGCTACAAATGAGAACTTTCGTTTTGGAATTTCTTCGATCCTAAATGAACAGATTCAGTCAGGTCGTAATGCATCATTATCGATGGAAGATATTTATATTGAAAGCCTCATCGATTTTGGAAAAAAAGATGAAAATGAAATACTAAATTTTCCGCTCATGAGCGGCGATGTCGTTGGTGAGAAAATGAGTAGCACAGGGGCATTTTATTTATTTTTAAAATCAGGAATGGAAGAAAAATTGGATGAAGTAATACTTCTTAAATTTGTCTACGCGGCAAGCCTTACAGATGAAGAAAAAGATGAATGGAGCAAAAAAATTGACGAAGATATCACCTGTAAGAAAAATAATCTGGATCAAAATCTTTCTGACTTGATTCATGACATGGACAAGCTGAATAACCTAAACTACTTCAACTTTAGGCATAAAAAGTATAAGGAATTATTTTTAAAAGCTGAAAATAAAGATCTAATCGATGAGTTAAAGGAAATGCATAAATTTATTACTGGACTTGAGGGGGCAATTAAAGCATCAGAAGAAAAAATTCGACGATTAAAAACGAAACAGATGGAAGTGGCCTCTAAGGTAAATAGAATCCTTGAAGATGAGCCATTTGATATAAATTTAAAAAATGAATTATTAGATGGCGAAATTGAAGTCCTAACCAAGAATGGTTGCAAGGTCGGCAGCAATAAAAAGTCTGTCTCATGCAAATTTAAATTTGATTTTTCTGATTATGCACTTGCCATATTGAATAAGAGCACGAACTTGTTGGATGATCTTCAGATTGATGTTCAATCCTTGTTAACAAAGGATATTGAGTTGCAAGATCTGGATAAAGTAATATCTAATCGTTTTTGGGGTAAACTTGAAAAAGCGGATTTTTTTCAAGATTTTCGTAATTCCGCCTTATTATATGACCAAACACATGAAACTAGAAACGAGGTAAAAGAACTTGTTAGTGAGAAAAATCTTGCATTGATAAAATTTAAGGGAACTTTTAATCAAATGCGTGTTCTCGACTATATTAAGAGGTCAAAATTTATGGTGAATAATAAAATTCGAAAATGTCGTAATTTTACATTTTGATCATTAAAATTTACTGACCCCGCTACCCCATCCAAGTAATTGTCGCAGTTGAATCCTTAAGTAAGAGCGTTTCGTAAATTTCAGCCGAATCTGAATAGTCTACACGAGAAAGCTAAATCCAGATTGAACCTTCATCCGTTAGAACTCAGAGGCTGGACTACTATCTGAAAGTGCTCGAATGGAGCTGAAAGGAGTCAGTCCAAACTAATGTTTTCCGCGCAGAGTGCACGTCGTTTTTATTTGTCTTAATGATAGACGGGATTCTTATTTAGAAATATCACCCATGCACTTTTTATAGATAGTGTATGGAAACAGCAAGAAGGGTAGGCGCCATTGTTCAAACCATGCCCATTGGGAGCTTAGATCCACCAACTTGAGATCGCAAAACAATGAAATTCAGGGCCCAATTGTTTTTTAAGGAGGGAGCATGCAAATACGCATGTGACCGATGAGGAAAATGATTTAAACGCAGAAGTTCGAAGTTTTCCGATCTTAACCCTCGATCCACTCCTTAAATTTTTGAAACATCTCCTCACTGAGATCTTCGAGACTAGCTTCGCCGGATCTTACGAGTTTCTCGAATTCTTCAAATTTACCATCAGCTATCATTTGGTAGGGCATAAAAATCCTAAGATGACGAAGACCTACATTAAGAGAAGAAAAGATCTTAGTGAGAGTCCTGTGCTTGAAGTTGGATTTTAAGTGGGTGTTGATGAAAAAGCAGATTTTCTTTGTTTTAATGCTAAATTGAACTAATTCCATGAACGGAAAGGCTATCCTTCATATACAGCCTTGTTTGTATCACCAAGTCCCAGTGTTTCGGGCCGGGACTTGGGTTGATGATTAGAGACAAGTAGATCCCGAAGTGCCCAGTTTGATCATGCTATTCAAGCGCCAGACTTATGCTCCTGACAGAACTGAACGAACATTTTTTCAAGCTTACTTGGAATTTTTTCATTTAGCTGGCTGCATAGAACACGGTTCATAAGGGGGGCCTTTTTGCCCTTGAACAAGACTACTTGTTTTTTTCTTAGCTCCTGTTCGATCATTTGTTTAGGGAGAACTCCTAGACCAAGTCCTGAAAGTATTGCTGATTTTATTGCCGGTGCGATGTCTGCGGTGAGGTTATACGGATAGTTTGGCTTTTTGCCGAAATGGTGAAGATACCACTTGAAGACAGCATCTTTACCTTCATATGACGGTATATGAGGCAATGTAGCCAAAGATTTTAATTCCGACTTAATAGATCCATGCTCTTGATCGAAAGTTTTTGAGCAGCATAGGACGAGCTCTTCTTCGATAATAGGTTTAAAAGAAACTTGGGTATAGGGATCAAGATAAGGGCCACTATCAACGAAGGCCAAATCAAGCTTGTAATCCAGTAATCTATCCAAAAGCTGTTTGGTGTGCTGAAGAGTCAAAGCAATTTGAATGTTAGGATAGAGTTTTACAAATTCGGCTATCCTTGGCACTAGCCAGTTAGTTCCGAATTCAGTGGGTGCCCCAATACGTAGTTTACCACCTAGATCACTTTTTAATTCAGAATTAAGTAATGTATCGAGTGAATCAAAGAATAAGGTTCCAATCTGGCACAGATCAAGAGTGAAAGGTGTAGGTTTAAGCTTCTTACCAATTCGAATGAAGAGCTGGGTACCTAATTCTTTTTCTAACTGACGGATACTTTGACTCACGGCTGATGGAGTGATGTTGAGCTGGTTGGCGGTTTCGGTCACTCCATGAGTTTGGGCCATAATAAACAGAAGACGCATTTTAGTACTGTCAAAATTGTGAAGCATATCTAAATATTATATTTAAAAAGTTCATATTTTCTACATTTTATTTCTGATATAAATTCACTGCCATACCAAATACAAGGAGTGGTCATGAAATTTCGAGTTCTTAGTTTAAGCTTAGGGTTATTCATAAATGTAATTTTTTTTCACTCAGATCCGGCACAAGCTAGCTGTGAAGCAGCTTATGCTCGTAAACTGACAGAATTAGCGGGTAAGATGAATCCACCTCGAACTACGGCCTTAGTTAATCTTGGGGCGGAAGCCGTTTTAGTTAGTACATTAGCAGCCGCAGGTACTCTGAGTCTGGGAGCAGTTGTGGCGCTACCAGCAGCGGCGCTAGGCGCTGGTGGATATCTGGCAGTACTGGGAGTACAAAAGAAATCATATGAGAAAGCTGCGTTGGCCCTTCGTCAAGCCGAGCGAGGCCAAGGTAAGCACTATAAACGCCTAGTCATACAAGTAAAAAAGAAAGTAAGGGATGCAAATACAGATGAGGTTAGAGATGCACTTTTACGCCTTAATAGCGAAAATGCATTTTGTTCTGAGGATATGGAGACCGGCAAAATTTCTTTAAGCAAATTCAAACATATGTCTCGGCTGGTGGCTGAAGAAATATTATAAAACAATCTAGCAAGAGCCCCTTAATTTGAATGACTCAAATAGGCGGTTCTTGCAATGATGAATCTATAAAGAATGAGTTAGTAGCTTTTGAAGTCGGATCAAGTAGGAGTCGATTTAATATCAGCCTAATTACTAAAAGTCATCCGTTGTTAATATTTTCTTCGTTATAGTAACCAGTGAACTTCAAAGCTTGCATTTCGATTCACTAGTCAGATTTTCTTTGTTCATCAAACCGTCAGACGCATCAGTGACTAGTCTTTTGGAATTCTCGTTTTTTCTCGAAGAAAATAAAATCCATAACTTTCCCAAAATTTCTGAAAAAGAAAAAAATTATTAGAAATATAAGAAGCCCGAGTACAATATTAGTTCCTACAGATAGACGATGCGTTCCAGTTGGACTACTAAAAAGATTGTATTTCGATAGGCGAAGGAAGTGAGCATTATCGTTCATAAGATATTATTGCAGACCGTATCCGCATTTACAACATTGTATATTCGCACATGGGTGGCCCTGAATTATTTGAACATCTTCCTAATGTTTTCCGCGCAGAGTGCACGTCGTTTTTATTTGTCTTAATGATATGGGTGATTCTTCACTCATTTAAGTTTAAAATATTCAGCATAGGCGCTTGAGTGAAGATCAAACAATTGAACGTCGTTATCCAACTTAGTATAACTTTGATTATGAGTTGGCTGCCGAGGTCTCAACTGTAGAGAGGAATCAAAGCTGGTTATGATAGGAAAAAAGTCCCGGTGCAAATCTGCAATAACAGAAAAAGATATAACTATTCCGAGATCTTCATTTACAGTTGCCCTATAATGAGTAAAGTATCCGGGAACCTCTGAGGAATTATGCACAGACTGAACCCAGCGATGTCCATTTACCGTGCCTTCTAGGATGGGACCATCAGAGTTAATTTGCTTCTCTAAATAAGCTTTATAAGTATCCTGGAAATCTTTTTCCCCACGAACCTTGGCCGAGACTACAATAATCGCATACTTTTTGAGTTCTGGTTTTTCAGACTTACAAATATAGTTTGAACCTTCAAGCGAACACGCCCAATCACCAGGTATTTCGAATGATACATAACTATTAGCGAATGTTTTTCGTCCTTTGGAAACTATCTTGATATTGTAAATATGACGAGTTTTGCCTAGAGTGTCTTTAATTGTCAGAGTAGTTTTTCCTGGCCTCAGTCCTTTAATATCTAGCTGTCTAATTTGCGGAATGGAAATGATAGTTATTTTTAAAAAACCTTCATCCCGTACAATCACTTGTTTAGTCGAAACCTCAAAGTCCACCGATATAGAAAGACCAGTATTAGACTGATCCATATCAATTATAATCTCTTCAACTGTAGGAGGGGTCGAAGTGACCGACTTATTTTTTTTCATGCATCTGAAATGTGGGACACCTGGCGTGGTTGAGTGTTTGGCGCCAGGCCCTGGATTAAGGACTGTACAATTATTATAAGGCAATGGAAGGATTAGCGAAATCCCTACTTGAGATTGGTATGCACACGTCAATATGGAGTCTTTTTCGTAAGGAAAAATGACTGCTTCTGAAAATACATAGTCCGAATCTGGAACCCAGTCTCGTAGAATTGGCGCTTTTGATAAGCTTTCACGGTCAAAAGCGGAGGGTCCAATTAAGACAGATGCTCGTAGCCAGTTACTTTCCCGCTTGTCCTTTGGTACAAAAGGACTTTTTCCTGTTAAGGATGAGGGGCAAGATAACTGGATTGCGTTCGATTTTGGAGCAGCATTTTTGGAAGCGACTTGGGGGGGCACAAAATAGGCACAGGAAGCAATAAATAACAGTGAAATTAAAATGATGTTTTTCATAAAAACCTTCTTTAAACGGCTCAAGATTTCAACAAATCCGTTGATATATACCAAGATAGATGGACCGATCGTATTCCAAAAAGCGTATCAACTTTAGCAGGTTGTGTGTAGGGTAAATCTGATTAGATTCATTTTTGATTTAGAACTTACGCTAATTTTGACGCCATCTTAGCCTTTCATGACGGCAGATCACGATTATAGGTAGTCTTGACTAATGTTAAATATTCGCCCTATAGGCGGTTTTACTTCGTTTTTAAATCCGTTACCGTGACCATTGAGTGTTAAAGCGAGCTTTTCAACTCAACGATCACTTTTTCTTTGTTCATCAAATCGCAAACCCAGCATCAACTAAGCGGTTGGAACTATTCGGTCTTTTTTATGTGACAAGACTTCATCTGGAACAATAGTTGAAGATCACCTTTTTTGATGTCTTGAGGATTAAGAGTCATTGTGTCGACAGTGAACTCATTCTCATTCAGAATCGTTTTGGTGCGAAGAAGTTGTTCCTTGTCTTCTTTACCATTGGCAAGATGAGATATTCTTAGTGACACTTTCCTGTTGTCCGTTTTTTCAATTGTTCTCCATACAGCTTCAGAAGTAAAAATATCCTTTTTTGTGCCACTTTCATTGCCTTCATCATCGAAATCAGAA
>Ga0315907_10006377_pt1 | contig 12535 bp, 11 predicted proteins | sample LakEriMetagenome_3_FD_203525 | JGI IMG/M metagenome (GOLD analysis project Ga0315907, IMG submission 203525) | Freshwater fungal communities from buoy surface, Lake Erie, Ohio, United States - Buoy 12 MA123 | ecosystem: Environmental > Aquatic > Freshwater > Lake > Lake biofilm | place: USA...
AATTGATCCCACTGAAAATTTTCCAGTCCTTGCATCCTTCCCGGCATGAAGGCAATGCATCGATTCTGCTCATCTGGAATACCAGGTGCTGAAATGCCAACGGGACAGTCGAGCTGATTGATTTTTTCACTGAGGATACCAATGACTTCTGCAATAGTTTTTTTCCATTGTGCATCTTCTCCATCTTTGGTTTCAGCAAAATGCTGCGCCAATATTTTTCCATCCTCATCAATGGCAACAGCCTTTATTCTGGTGCCCCCCAAATCAATTCCAATTGCCTTCATGAGCAGAAATTATTGACTTATCCATTGAAAATTTATTTTACCAGCATAGGAAATAGTTTTCTGATATCTGCTTCAGAGGGCTGTGCACCATATTCGCATATTTCAAATGCCTCGGCAAACTTAGCCTTGGAAGCTTTTTCCTCTCCATACCATTTGCTCAGAGAACTGCGCACGTCTGCTCGCATGGGTCCACTGTACCTTGAAACCAACCATTTGAACCTGGCTGCTTTTCCTTCTGGTACTTCATTTTCATAATGACCGATCCAGGGCATCCACTCATAAAATTGGGATTCATGGGCATCCAATGCAGCAATCTTTTTTTCAAATACAGCGCTGATGTCTATGGCGATATCAGGACGAAACGGATTGGGTCTTTGGAAATTATCGATCGTGTATAGAAAAACAGGATTTTTTCTCAGCGGGGGAACATCGTAAGCGATATTGGGAACTGCCACCATATAGGCTGCATCCTGGACCAGCACTCCAGTATAGCGATGATCAGGATGGTAGTCGTTGGGTCTGGGGGCGATCACCACATCAGCATTCCACTCCCGGATCTTTCGGATGATCTGAAGTCGGACTTCCAGGCTGGGCATCAACATACCGTCATGGTTGTCCAGCACATCGTACTTCACTCCTAATCGCTTGGCCACTTCCTGGGTTTCGGCGTACCGTCTTTCAGCAAGTGCCTTTCCCTGCATTTTATGGTGACCGGCATCGCCATTGGTGACGGCGACAAATTTCACGGCATGACCCATCGATGCCAGCAATGCAGCAGTTCCACCGGCATCGCTATCACAATCATCGGGGTGTGCACCGATAACGATGATGCGTGATTTTTCCTGGGCCGATGTATAGAGGCCCAAGAAGCAGAGCCATAAGGCCAGGATCATCTGTATAATTTTTTTCATAATGGCAAACTTTGCTTGAATTTAGTGAAAAACCGCTACGCAGGTAATCTGATCTGCACTGATCATTTTATTTTATCTCTTCTTGCCTTCAGTTCCCTCCAAGTGGTCAAGATGATTTTGTTGTCTTCAAGGTATTTTTTCAATGCTGGAGATTGCATGGCCAAGAGGTCAGCTTTTCTGGTTATTCCCGAGCCGGAGATCTTGTCAAAAACCTCCGTTGGCGCCGTACAATGCATGATGACCATGGTGATACCAGGTTGCAGTTCCTTGAAGGATCTGAGATAATGCGATGCAGCGATGCTTTGCAGTTCATTGTCGTTTTGGATCGTCTTGGGATAATCAAATCCATAACTGACATTGTGCAGATCATCCAATACGGGCAAACCAGCATCCCATAGCATTTTACCAATCATATCAGTCTGTTCCCTTTTCAGAAAAGTTCCTGCTTCTGATTTCATGATCATGGTATTGTGTCCACCCGGAAACATTACGGGGATCTTTTCTTCCATGCCCAGTTGTAAATATTTTCTGAGGAAAGATTCAGAACCGAACAGCGTTCCCATGTGTGAATCGAAGTGGGTGGGTTCCCAACCGGCCGTTCTCGAGCGATCCAGCTGACTTTTGATTTCCTTGTAGACTTCATCTGCACTGGCGTGCATCACCACCTCTTGAACACTCTTCCACATGGCACCTTCCTTGTCTACCAGTCCGGGTACCGCTGCTTTACCGGCCAATGGTCCCCAGCGATAAGATGCCCACTCTGAAGTAAGTGTAAGATGAAGTCCTGCATCGGTTTCCGGATGCTTTTTCAGATAGGCAAACATACCCGGCACCCATCCGCAAGGCATCATGATGCTGGTAGAATTTGCCACTCCATTGTTCATCGATTGAGCTACGCCTTCATTGGAATCGAAAGACATGCCTGCATCATCCACATGCAGGATGATCACCTTTGCACCTTTGGGATAGCCGAGCTTTTCGGCATAGGTTTGCGTTTTGCTGAGTACAGGGATGAATGCAAACAGAAGGATGATGATGGGTTTCATGAAAAGCGCTTTCCTTAAAGTTAATTATATTGTACCATGATCAAATTCCTCGTTCCTTTTTTGTTGATGGCATGCTTTTCTGCCTGTAGCAAGGCTGCTCCTTCAAAACAGCCTGTAACGCCGCAACACGATGCCAATAAAATGATCGTACCCATTGGAGGGAATACATGGACCCTTAACGGTGCCACCGTGACCAATAATGGGTTGACAGGTTGGGAGTCAACAGCAACCAAGGTTAAAACCTACGTTTTTCTCTCACAAGGGGGAACCCTTCATCTTTCCCTCAACATGAATCCAGGAGGTCAAAACAGGCTAAAGGTTACCATTCAAGGGCTTTCCAAGGAACTGACAGTGGAGGGAAGCACAGAAAAAGAATTTTATGTAGGCAAATGGGAGAATGTTGCAATGGGATATGCAACCATCGAGCTCCAAGGGGTTACAAAATCTTCCGTCAGTTTTGGAACTGTTTCCTCACTTGCCATCAGCGGTACTTCCCTCAACAGTGAAACTGCATTTGTAAAAGACAATGTTGATAATTATTTCTATTGGGGCAGAAGAGGCCCATCTGTTCACCTCAATTATACCCTTCCTGCTACCGACATCACTGCTTTTTACAGCGAGATCACTGTGCCGGAAGGAAATGACGTGATCGGTTCCTATTTCATGGCAAATGGTTTTGCGGAGGGATATTTCGGTATTCAGGTCAATTCTTCTTCCGAACGACGGATTCTCTTTTCTGTATGGAGTCCGTATGCCACCGACAACCCCGCCAGCATTCCCCCTGAATTCAAGATCACCCTGCTTAAAAAAGGCAACAACGTTTATACCGGAGAGTTTGGCAATGAAGGAGCAGGAGGGCAAAGCTATCTTGTTTATCCATGGACTGCCGGCAAGACTTATAAATTTTTGTTACAGGGACAACCACAGTCGGATAATTCAACCATCTACACTGCCTATTTTTTTGCACCCGAGGAAAACAAATGGTTGCTCATTGCCAGTTTCAAAAGACCGGCAACCAACACCTACCTCAAGCGTCTTCATTCCTTTTTGGAGAACTTCATGCCCGGAACGGGGGACCAGACAAGGATGGCCCTCTATGGCAACCCATGGGTAAGGGATACCAATGGTGTATGGACGGCACTCAGTGCTGCCAGGTTCACCGCTGATCAAACTGCCCGAAAGCGCTTCAGGCTTGATTACGCAGGAGGAACGCAGGGGAATGCCTTCTTTCTCAAAAATTGTGGTTTCTTTTTTCCTGCCGTTGCCATTGACAGTCAGTTTACCATCAATAAACCCACAACAGCCCCCAATATAGATTTCACCAAACTCCCTTAATTTAAAATGATATGAAGAAGATTGTACTTGGCTCTTCCCTGCTTTTTTGTTTGGCTCTTACTGCTCAGCAACGTCCGGCTCCTGTAGTGGCTGCTTCCCCAGTTGTCACTGAACAGAAGTCCACAACAGGCAACAACAACATCCCCTTCAACCCCGATCAGCAGATCACGGCTGATCATGAAGCCACGATCAAAGGAGTGAAGGTTCCTTATAAAACCGTAACTGGCATGTTGCCTGTTTGGGATGCGAATGGCAAGGCCCAGGCAGGAGTTTTCTTTACTTACTATGAGCGTTCTGATGTAAAGGACAGAGCAGCCCGTCCACTCTTGATTTCCTTTAATGGCGGTCCGGGTACAGCATCCCTCTGGATGGAATTGGGTTATACCGGTCCAAGGATTCTCAACATTGATGATGAGGGGTATCCTGTTCAGCCATATGGATTGCGTGACAATCCTTATTCTGTTTTGGATGTTGCTGATATTGTCTACGTGGATCCAGTGAACACCGGATTTTCCCGTCCCATCAACAAGGACGTTCCCAGTTCACGCTTCTTTGGCGTGAATGCTGATATCAAGTACCTCGCTGAGTGGATCAATAGTTTTGTATCGAGGATGAACCGTTGGGCATCACCTAAATACCTGATCGGCGAGAGCTATGGAACCGGTCGTGTATCCGGTCTTGCTTTGGAATTGCAGCAATCACACTGGATGTTTGTCAATGGTGTCATACTCGTTTCTCCCACTACCCTTGGTATTGAGAGAGACGGACCCCTTTCCGCTGCATTGAAACTTCCTTACTATGCTGCTACAGCCTGGTACCACAAGCAATTGCCTGCGGATCTGCAATCGAAGGACCTGACGGACATGCTTCCTGAAGTAGAAAAGTTTACCATCGAGGAACTCGTTCCTGCTCTCTCCAAAGGTGGATTTTTGGAAGAAAGCAAAAGGAAGGAAGTAGCCAAAAGGATGTCGAGGTATTCTGGCATTTCTGAAACAGTGATCCTTCAAAACAATTTGAATGTGGAACTCGGTTTGTTCTGGAAGGAATTGCTGAGAGAGGAAGGATATACGGTAGGAAGATTGGATTCCCGTTACAAAGGGATTGACAAAAGAGATGGGGGAGAACAACCGGATTTCAACGCAGAGTTGTTGTCATGGGAGCATTCTTTCACGCCTGCCATCAACATCTATCTCCGGGAAGAGTTGAAGTACAAGACGGATTTGAAATACTATGTATTCGGACCTGTGCAACCTTGGGATCGTACGGGTGATCAGACCGGAGAAAACCTGCGCAAAGCCATGGCGCAGAATCCTTATCTGAATGTGCTGATCCAGTCGGGTTACTATGATGGCGCCTGTGATTATTTCAATGCGAAATACAGCATGTGGCAACTGGATCCCAGCAGCAAGATGAAAGACCGCTTGTCATGGGAAGGATACCGCAGCGGACACATGATGTACCTGCGCCGTCCTGATCTGGAAACCAGCAACCAAAGCTTGAGGGATTTTATCAAGAAGACCTTGCCCAAACCCGGACAGCCCGCGAAATATTGATCTAGTAATTTTTATACTGATCCTTATCAAGCGCTTTGGGTCCCCAGTTGTCGAAGAACTCTAATACCCTTCTCTTGCTGTAAGACTTGTCTTCTTCCAGATAGGCACTGTTTTGTGTATGCAGTCTGTTCCCCTTTTGGTCGAGCACTATGAAAACAGGAAATCCAAATCGCTGAGGAAAATCCAACTTCTCCAATACGGGTTTGTTCATGTTTTCTTTGCTGTAGTTCATGTGGTAGACGATGTAGTTGGCATGCATGGCTGAATCCAGTTGTGCATCTTTGGTTACAAAGTCGTTGAACCTGGCACACCAAACACACCAGTTGCCACCGATCTGTACAAAGACATGCTTGTTTTCTTTTTTCGCTTGCGCTACTGCAATCTTCAAAGCTGAATCTACCTTCTCATAAGGATTGTAGAGCTTGAAGTTTTTCATGTCTTGTGCAAGGAGCGTGTTCATGAAAACCATGCTGGTGATCAGAAGGATTGAATATTTCATGTGCTGGTTGTTTGTTTATTGGCAGGAATTTCTGCTGCATTGATCTTTTCTGTAGGATTCATGATCCAGGTAAGCATGGATCCGTCTTTGAACAATTCAACGATGCGGAATCCTTTGTAAGAAGTGCCCCAGTTGCCTCCAACATGACTGTCGAACAAATAGGGGATGCCATCGTTCCACTTGATGCCATCCTGATCATGCTCGTGTCCGTGAAAAACCGCTCTTAGGTTCTTTTGTTTTTTTACCAACTCAACAAAGGGGGTTGATTCGATCGCATGTTTGGTCCATTTGATCGGAGGAATATGAATGAACAACAATATGTGCCTTTCATTTTCATGTTCCTTGAATTTGGCTTCCAGCCATTCCAGGTCAGGCGGCAGGTATTCACCTTTCTTGTTGGACGTAGTGGCAAACAACAAAACGGTTTTTCTTTTTTTGATCTCAAAGTTCAGCGGTTGTTTCCAGGCGTCCTCCCATTCTTCTTTTGTTGCCAGATCATGATTGCCTTGGGTAACATAATAAGAGAAAGGAAGGGAATCTGTTTTTGATTTCAGCTCACCAAAGTAACTGATATCGTCATGCACCAGATCTCCATTGAGTACACCAAAATCAAATGGATTTTCTGCATGCATTTGTTTGATATATTCAAAAGCGGAATCCGTCATGGCAGCATATTCGGTTTTAGGCTGACCATAATGCAGGTCGGATGCTACGACAAATCGCATCATGGGCTTTGTCTTTCCCATGAAAGGGAGCTCTGATCCCATGACGGTTTTGCCATTCATCAGTAAGGCTACCGTTGAGATGTTTTGAATAAAACGGCGACGATTCATTTTTTGAGGTTGAGAGAGTTTTGGTAAGGCTGAGTAGGTTGAAGAAAAACCATTGTTAAGGTAAGGGATTCAAGTTTTACGGGAATAATTTTTGATCCACAAAATCATTGATCGATTGATAAACTGTTTCCGGCGATTCCTCCATGGGCACATGACCTGATTTTTTGATGATCAACAATCGGCTTCCTTTGATGTCTTGGTTGAAAAGGTATGCATTGCTTACATCGATCAGCTGGTCCTCTTCACCCCAGATGATCAGGGTAGGAATATGGATTTGTTTGATCTTTTCAGGAGTAGGTTTAGCTCTTTGACGGAATATATCGATGGTGGCCTGACGGTTGCCTTCCCGAAGCAGCAGATCAAAGTAACGATCTTCCAATGCTGTGGTGATCTTGCTGTCATCGCTGTAGACATCTTCCAGGCTTTTTCGGATCAAGGCTTTGGGCGTGAACTTCGCCAATACATTGCCCACAAGAGGCATGGAGGCCAACTTGAATCCTATGTTGCCCTTTTCTTTTTTCTTCGGGTAACCGCCTGCATCGATGAGAATGAGCCCGGCAATTTTGTCCGAACTGTACAAGGCCTGGTTCCAGGCAATGCTTCCGCCGAGTGAGTTGCCGGCGATGATGCATTGTTGTACGCCCAGTTTGGTGAGCAGGGAATCTATGAAACGGTTGTAATAAGGCATGCTGTAATCCCTTTCCGGATTGGCACCGGTCAGACCAAAAGCAGGCAGGTCCATTCTGATGATGCGCTTCTTGTCTTTTAACCTGTCTACGAGACTATCCCATGTATGCAGACTCGCTGAAGTACCATGAATCAAAACCAAGGGCAGTGTATCATTAAGATTGCCCTCATCACGATAATGTACTTGCATGCCCATGAGCGGCATGAAGCGCGAGTTTTCATTTGTGTATTTTGATTTTAATTGATCGATTGGGATATCACTTCTGTATAGAAGGATCATGCCTGCTATGAGTAACACTCCTAGCAGAATGCTTATCCACTTGATTGCCTTAGTTATTTTTTTCATGGTTGACCTCAACGCTTCCCTTGAGAAGGGTTCTGCTGATCTGAATGTGCTGGTCGAAGATATTGATGTCTGCATCCATTCCCGGCCTGAGCGATCCGATCCTGTCTTCCATCTTCATGATCCTTGCAGGTGTATGCGTGATCATGCGAATGGCTTCCACCATCGGCACTTCCGCCAAGTTCATCATCACCCTGACCAATCGGTCTGCTGTGGCCACACTGCCTGCAAAGGAGGATCTGTCGGGCAGCTTGGCCACACCATCCTCAAGGATCACAGGCAATCCGGTTGCTCTGTTGCCCAAGACGCTTTCTCCTTCGGGCATGCCTGCGCCGCGCATGGCATCGGTAATGAGGGCAATGCGGTCCGGACCTTTTATTTTGTAGATCAGTTTGAGCAGGGGTGCGGGAAGATGCACGCCATCGGCAATGATCTCCACATCCAATTCATCATGCAGGTAACCGGCTTCCACTACACCTGCGTAGCGGAAGGCATTTTTGCGGGTCACGCCCGACATAGCTGAATAAAAATGCGTGAGCAATGTGTATCCATTCTCAAAGGCATCCAGGGCTTCTTCATAAATGGCATCGGTATGCGCCATGGATGGAAGGATGCCATGTTGGCAAAGGATCTTGCCAAACTCGATCGCACCCTTGCGTTCCGGTGCCACGCTCCAGCGTTTGATGGAACTTCCCTGTTCAAGGATTCTGTTGTATTCTGCAGGATCGGGATCACGGATATATTTGGGATCCTGTGCACCGCGTTGGTTCAAAGAGAAATACGGGCCTTCCAGATGGAGTCCGATGAATGCCGCACCGCGTTTGTTCTTGGCGCAAGCTTGATCATAGATCGCTATGCTGTTGAGGATGCCTTCGGTATCAGCTGTCAGTGTTGTGGGCATCATCGAAGTGGTGCCATGGGCAGCATGCAGTTCCGCTACTTTCAAAAAAGCTTCTGCTGTCCCGTCCATGAAATCATGATCGCCTCCACCATGTACGTGGATGTCGATGAAGCCGGGTGAAACAAAGGCACCTTTTGCATCGATTGCTGTGGCGTCTGAAAATTCAAGATCACCCTCTTCCACAGCAATGATTTTTCCCTCTTCAATGAGAAGCGTTCCCTTGGGAATGATCCTGTCGTGCAGGATCAGTTGTCCATTGTGTATCCGGATTCGGTTCATTTCCATCTTCTGACCTTATGCCCATAAGCGGCATAGTATACAAGATACAAATAACAGGGGAAGAGCACCCAATAGGCTTGTCTCACATCCACTGCATCTGCTACATATCCATAGAGCAGGGGCATGATGGCATTGCCACAGAGTCCCATGATCATGATGGATGCCCCCAGTTTGGTGAACCTTCCCAGACCGTCCAATGCCAGCGGCCATATGCCCGCCCATACCAGTGAATTGGCAAGTCCGAGCAATACGACAAACCAGATCGATGCATCGGCACGATGCCCCAGCAAGGTTATTTCACCCTTGGTGAAAATGATCAGCAGCGTGAAAAGCAATCCCAGTCCTGTACAGATGCGCAGGGCATTCACCTGTTTGATGAAACGGGGGATGGTGATGATGCCGATGATGTATCCGCAGATGGTAGCGGTCAGTGTATACGATGGAAAAGTTTTGGCTTCGAGGAGAGAGATGCCCATGGAGTTGGCATAGCCGATTACGGTATCAATGGAAATGACCTGTGTACCTACATGCAGAAAGATCGCAATAGCACCTAGGATGAGGTGCGGAAAATCAAAAATGCTTTTTTTATCGGCATTGGCCGTAGCGAGTTCTTCCGATTCTGATTCGGTATCGATTTCCGGCAAGGGGGAAAAACGAACGAGCAGTCCCAGTAAAAACAAAACGGACCCTACACAGACATAAGGAACGATCACGCGGCGGATCAGTTCGTCCAGGGCAGCATCTTTTTCTGTGGCATCCATGGTACCGAGTTGCGCAAAGAGATCGGTGTCAGTTGCTTTCAGGATGACGGCTGCAAAGATCAGCGGAGCAAGGATACCGGCACCCTTGTTGCAGATACCCATGATGCTGATGCGTTGTGCAGCACTTTCTTTGGGCCCCAATACAGTGATATAGGGATTGGCGGCAGTTTGCAGGATGGCCAAGCCAGCACCAATGGTAAAGAGTCCGATCAGAAAAATCTCATAGGTACGGGCATAGGCAGCTGGAACGAAAATGAAGGCGCCAATCGACATACACCAGAATCCCATCATCATGCCTTTTTTGAAACCCAGTTTTTTCAAGAGAAAGGAGGCTGGAACCGACATCACAAAGTATGAGATGTAAAAAGCAAAAGTCACGAGATAGGCCTGGAAATGACTCAACTCACAGGCGATCTTGAAATAAGGAATCAGGATGGCGTTTACCCAGGAGACAAATCCAAAAATGAAAAACAGCATGCCAATGATGAGGATCGAAATGGCGGTGTCTCTGCGGGAGAGGGAGCTGACGGTTACGGTTGTAGCAGACATGAAGATTGTTTATCTAGGTAAAGACTGCAGCTGGGATGTTGTTGAAGGATGCTGGCAGGATAGAGAGGGCTCACTTCGTTTTCAAGACAATCTTTTACTGCCTTTGCTTTTCTTTCATCTGGCACGGAACAGATGATATGTGTTGATTGCATGATCTGGTGGATCGACATGCTGATGGCCTGTTTCGGAACATCGTCAAGGGTAGGGAACCATCCCTCTCCGAACTGTTGATTCCTGCAAGCCTCATCCAGTGCTACCACGATGTAGGGCGATGTTGTTTCAAAATCAGCGGGTGGATCATTGAAGGCCAGGTGTCCGTTCTCACCGATCCCACAGAGGCAGACATCGATGGGATGCTCCAGGATCAGTTGCCCCAGTCTTTTGCATTCGCTTGCAGGATCCGCTTCTCCGTCGATCAGGTAAGCTGCCCTGAGTGAAGGAACCTTTTGGATAAATCTTTCCATCAGGTATTTTCGGAAACTGGCTTTGTGGGTGATGGGCAGTCCTATGTACTCATCGAGGTGAAACATGTTGACAGCACTCCAGTCAATTTCTTTGTCGCCCAACAATTGCTGCAGCGTTTCAAACTGACTGGTGCCTGTTGCCAGAATGATATTGGCCACCCCTTTTTGCGAGATCGCTTCTTTGATCTTGTCAGCTGCTTCCTTCCCGGAAGCATTTCCCAATGCAGCGGGATCATTCAATATGTATTTCTTCATGTCAGATCTTGAGAAAAATATTTTTTTGATACAACAAACGCAGGAAGGCCCATTTGAGCAATACTGCAGTAATGGCCAATGCCACTACATTGTAGGGGTCGCCGATCAGATCGCCCACCCATTGAAAAAATCCTTTGTTGGCATAGGACCAGTTGATGACCTTGCCTGACATATAGATGAGGATGGAATTCATCCCGATCACCTTGAAGAAGAAGGCCCATTTCTGGTAACCCTTCACGTCGATGATCCAGTAGAAAAGGGACATTAGCAACAAGCAGAAGCCAACGGTATGCATGACAAAAGAACTGGACCAAAGATTTTTGTTGATGGGGAAATCCAGGTTCCACAATTGCGCAATGATCAAAGAGACAACTCCTGCCAATGCCATGTAAAGCGATTTTTTTTCTGCACTGGCTGTATTCTTTCTCAAATAGGTTCCTGTGATGATGCCTGCCAATCCCGAACTGATAGCAGGGATGTTGTTGAAAAATCCAACGGTATCATGGATGCCTCTCGATAGTTTTCCAGGAAGAATGCTGCGATCCACGTAAGAAGCAAAGTTGCCAGGTTCGGTCAGGTCTCCTATTGGAAAACCCGGTACTGCTGTGAACTTCAGGATGATCCAGTATCCGATCAACAAGGAGACAAACCAGATAATCTGGAAACGTTCTTTTGCATAGAGGAAGATGATGCTGGAGAACATATAAGCAAATCCGATCCTTCCCAATACACTCATGAATCGGAAGTCACTGATCGGACGGATCTGCAAGCCATTGTTGTAGATCATTCCCAGGACAATCAGGATCAAACCCCTTTTGATCACTTTTTGCATTAGCTCATTCTTGCTCTTCCCCTTTTCCAATGCACCGCCCAACGAAAAGGTTGCGGAGATGCCGGTGACAAAAATGAACAAAGGAAAGATCAGGTCATAGGCCGTGAATCCATTCCAGGTAGGATGTTCAAACTGCTCCGAAAGCGCAATCCATGCAGGGGCTTTTGTTGCCTCCGCCATGGCATGGAAGACTTCTTCCGCACCGATGATCCAGAACATGTCGAATCCTCGAAGGGCATCAAGAGAATAGAGCCTTTTGTTGATCATGATATACTCTATGTTTTATACTAAGATGATTTTACCAACCCAAAACAGACAACCGACAACATCTAAATCTTAGGTTCCCATCCTTTTTCGTATTCACGGCTCCAGAGTTTCATCGCTTCCTTGTCGTTCAGGATCCTTCCATTGCTGGGATCGATCTTCAAAGCCCTTCCTGTTCTTTGGGAAATATTGCCCAACTGAACCAGCAGGGTACTCTGGTGTCCGCTAAGGATATCAGAATTCAATTTGGCTCCTCTCTTGATCGCATCAAAGAAGTTGCGGATGTGCAGGGCGTCAAGCTCCATACCCGGACCGGTGCGGTCGAGAGCATTGGCTGTGATGTCGTTCTTCACTTCCTTCACCAGCTTGCTTTTCAGATCATATATTTTATACGAGTTGCCACTTTCAATCAAGAGCGAACCGGTCTCACCGTAGAAGATCACTCCTACGCTGCTTCCTTCTGTGTTCTTGCCGTTGCAGGACCTGCCTTCCCAGCTGATAAGGGTATTGTTGGCGAACTCCAGATCGATCACCTGTGTATCGGGTGTTTCCCAATCATCCTGGTAACGGTAGCGGCCTCCGGCAGAAGTCACGCGCGTAGGATAATCTACACCGAGTCCCCAACGGGCCAGGTCCACCATGTGCGTTCCATTGTTCAGGGCCTCACCGGTTCCCCAATGCCAGAACCAATGCCAGTTATAGTGAATGAGGTTGTCTTTGTAATCTTTTCTTGGTGCAG
>Ga0315907_10006378_pt1 | contig 12535 bp, 9 predicted proteins | sample LakEriMetagenome_3_FD_203525 | JGI IMG/M metagenome (GOLD analysis project Ga0315907, IMG submission 203525) | Freshwater fungal communities from buoy surface, Lake Erie, Ohio, United States - Buoy 12 MA123 | ecosystem: Environmental > Aquatic > Freshwater > Lake > Lake biofilm | place: USA...
AGCTTAGAATTGGGAAACTGCCAAAATTACCAGAAGTGAGCTTTCCCAGCATGTCCGAACTACCGCTAGCTGTCCTAATCGGGGCAGGAATGATCCTTTTGGGCACTGCCGTAGCGGTCTGGATTGTGGTCAGCATCGTAAGACAGAACCGCAAGGACCAATCCTTTCCCGATTAAGCTAGGGAGTCTTATGAAAAAGACTGGCCTGACTCACTTTGTTCTGACTTTGGTCTGCGAAGACCGCCCAGGCATAGTCCATGCAATTTCCGGAGCGATAGTTCAGGCTCAGGGAAACATCACTGAATCCCATCAATTCACCTCGGAGGACACCGGTCGCTTCTTCATGAGACTGCAGATCGAATCCCCTTCCGACCAGGCCGAGTTTGAAGCAAAAATTGCCCCGGTCACCAAAGAGTTTTCAATGATTTGGCAGTTAGACGTAGTTGACCGAAAGATGAAGACACTAGTTTTGGCGTCGAGAGCCGCTCACTGCCTCAATGACATGCTTTTTCGCCAGCGTTCTGGTCAACTACCAATTGTCATTTCAAAAGTTTTGGCAAATCACGACAATCTCTCCGAGTTGGCTGCTTTCTATGGGATTGCATTTGAATCACACTCTGTCGCCTCTGATGCCGAACGGAAATCCTTTGAGGACAACCTGCGGAAAGTTATTGCAACAGAGGGTATCGAGCTAATAGTTCTAGCTCGCTTCATGCAGATTCTAAGCCCTGAATTTTGTAAGGAATTTTCTGGCAAGATCATCAACATCCACCATTCGTTTCTTCCAGGATTTAAAGGCGCCGACCCTTACGCTCAAGCTCATGCTCGCGGTGTAAAGCTCATCGGTGCCACCGCTCACTTCGTCACTAGCGATCTTGATGAAGGTCCAATCATCGAACAGAACGTTGTTCGAGTAGAACACGGCGATTCCAGGAACCACTTGGTTGCTATTGGCCAAGATATTGAGTCCAAGACTCTCAGCCAAGCGGTTCGGTGGTTCGCGGAACGCCGTGTCTTACTCGATGGTGCTAGAACCATCATTTTCAGCTAGTTATTGCCCCCGGCACTCCTCGCCTAGCCACAACCAACCCGGCAATTAGCGCAAATACTCCAAGCCCGATGAGTCCAGCAAATAGGCTGTTCGAATTCCAGGGCGACTGCTTGTTTTGAAACGGAACCACAACACTTTGTGCGGCCTGAGACAAGTTGGATGGCTGCTGCAAAATCTCATCCTGCGCTATCGGTGTTGGCGTAGTCACTGATTCATCTGGAGCTGATCGGGTTTCCTCAAAACTGTTTGCTTGAGACTCACTCGGAGTCACCTCAGCAGCAATTGGTGCGACCAACTCTTCAACTGGCTCGGGAGCCAACACAGCTTCTATAGGTGCAGGCTCTTGGGTAGGAGTTTGGGGTGGTTCCGGTTGCGAAGTGACCTGCTGTTCAGGTTCTGAAGGAGCCGAGTTCACTGATTCAGGTTCGGGCACACTTGGAACCGTAGGTTCTGTGGTTGATGGCTCTTCGGTTGCCGGCGGAGTTGTTGGCTCCTCGACCGGTGGGGCTGTTGTTTCTTCCGCCGGTGGAGTAGATGACTCTTCAGCTGGTGGGGAAGTTGTTTCTTCCGTTGGTGGAGCTGGCGGGCTTTCGACAAAGAGTTGGTAACTGAAAGTGATTTGTCCTGCTCCTGGCCTAACTCCCAAGGTGTGAACCACGTTGGTTACAAAAGATGGGTCGGTGTATGAAGATCCACCACCGCCGCCTCCGGCGTCGGTGCAGCATGAGTCAGCGTCTGCGCCACCACCGCCACCGCCGTAGTAACCGCCACCGCCACCGCCGCCGCCGTGCAGTGGACCATAGCCACCAGTACCTCCGACTCCCCAATCACCTGCGGTGCCAGAAGTGCCATCACCGTATGTTGCACCACCCAAACCTCCGGCTGACTGGGTACCACCCAATCCTCCAGATCCCTGGCCGGTTTTACCGTTGGCACCAACCAAGCCTCCTCCTGCTCCGCCTCCTGAGCCAAGACCAGAGCCGCGACCGCCACCGCCTCCGGCAACAACAATCCTGGAGCTAAGCGAGTAACCGATTCTGATATCACTTGCTCCACCACCGGAGCCTTCCACTCCCGCAGAACCACCGGCAGTTCCACCGCCGTTGAAGCCGCCGGGTTCGGCAGCATTTGAGCCTCCCGCACCTCCGACTGTGATGTAGAGAATTTCAGGTACTTGGGTGAATTCGCCGGTGACGCGACCTCCTCCTCCACCGGATTTACCACCTTGCGCACCGAGGGCTTCGAAGCGAATGTTTGTGGCATTAGGGGGAAAGGTAAGAGATTCAATCTGACCGGTGTACCCGAAGGTAATGGTGCATTGATCATCGAAGCACTCTTCGACGATGCTTGCACTTGCTGGCATTGGAGCTAATACTCCAAACGTTAGTGCCAGAGCAGGAAGTAGCTTTACTGTTTTATTTGGTTGCCATTTTTTCATGGCGCAAATGTAAAACCCCTGACCATTTTCGGTCAGAGGTTATACACAGGGTGGATTACTTTAGGCGCGCTGTCAGATTTTCTGCTAGCGAAGCCATGAATTCTTCGGTGCTCTGGTAGGCCTGACCGCTACCAATAAGTGAGGACAAGTCCTTGGTCATTTTGCCCGACTCAACAGTCTTGATCACAACGTCCTCTAAGGTTTCAGCAAACTTGGCAACCTCTGGAGTTCCATCCAGCTTGGCGCGGTGCATCAGGGCACGAGTCCAGGCATAGATTGAAGCAATTGGGTTGGTCGAGGTCTTCTTGCCAGCCTGGTGCTCGCGGTAGTGACGGGTCACAGTTCCGTGAGCAGCTTCTGCCAAAGCGGTTTTGCCATCCGGGGTGGTTAGAACAGAGGTCATTAGTCCCAATGATCCAAAGCCCTGAGCTACAGTGTCTGACTGAACGTCGCCGTCATAGTTCTTATAGGCCCAAACGTAGCCACCTTCCCACTTCAAGGAAGCGGCAACCATGTCATCGATAAGGCGGTGTTCATAAGTGATTCCGGCTGCCTTGAATTTCTCAGCGTACTCAGCCTCGAAAACTTCCTGGAAGGCATCCTTGAATGCGCCATCGTAGGCCTTCAAGATGGTGTTCTTGGTTGATAGGTAGACCGGGTAATTCCTAGCAAGTCCGTAGTTGAACGATGCTCTTGCAAAATCGCGGATGGAATCCATGTAGTTATACATTCCCATAGCTACTCCACCGGCTGCTGGGTACTCGGCAATGGTCCAAGTCTGTGGCTCACCAGTTTCTGGGGTGTAGGTCATGGTGACAGTTCCCTTGCCAGGGATCTTCACGTCGGTTGCCTTGTACTGGTCTCCGTGAGCATGTCGGCCGATAACAATCGGCTTGGTCCAGCCCGGAACTAGGCGAGGAACGTTGGAAATAATAATTGGCTCGCGGAAAACTACTCCGTCAAGAATGTTTCGGATAGTTCCGTTCGGGGATTTCCACATCTTCTTTAGACCAAACTCAGTGACCCTGGCCTCATCAGGAGTAATGGTTGCGCACTTAACTCCAACTCCGTGGGCCTTGATGGCGTGAGCTGCATCAACTGTTACCTGGTCGTCGGTTGCGTCTCGGTTTTGAACTGAGAGATCGTAGTACTCAAGATTGACATCTAGGAAAGGCAAAATCAAAGAGTCCTTGATGTTCTGCCAGATAATGCGAGTCATTTCATCGCCGTCAAGTTCTACAACTTTGCCAACAACCTTGATTTTTTCCATGCCCAAACTTTCAATTGTTATTCGATAAACCTTGTCTAGACTACCGAGTTTTCCCAGGCTTGGCCTCTAGGCTGAATTACGTGAAGAGAATAGGTCTTGTATCCAAAGCTTTAGTGCTGTTGATGGCTCTTTCCGGCTGTTCCTCAAGTGAATCGAAGTCCGATGTTGGCATTCAGCTGTTTATGTTCAATTGGAACTCTGTCGCTACTGAGTGCGAGGAATCTCTAGGGCCAGCAGGTGTCTCATGGGCCCTTGTCTCTCCGCCCCAGGAACACATAAACCAAGGCCAGTGGTGGGTTCACTACCAACCCGTTAGCTACCGCATCGAATCGAGACTCGGCAACCGAGAGCAATTCAAAGACATGGTCTCACGCTGTAACCGAGTTGGTGTGGACATCATTGCAGATGCTGTCATCAACCACATGTCGGGCTCTAGCTATGGAACCGGATGGGCTGGTTCGGAATATGAAAAGTTTGACTACCCCGAAATTTACACTGCCGAAAACTTTCACAACTGTGGGCTTAGTGAGAACAACCAGATAGTAAATTATGCAGATCGCGCTCAGGTCCAAACTTGCGAGCTTGTTGGTCTATCCGACCTGGACACCGGTTCCAAGGTTGTTCAGGAACGCATCGTTGCCTACCTGAAGGACCTTGTTTCTCTTGGGGTCGCAGGTTTTCGAATAGATGCGGCAAAACACATAGCCGCTAAGGACCTAGAAGAAATCTTTGCCGCTCTCCCGGCGGGAACCCGAATCATGCATGAAGTTATACGTGGAGGCGGGGAAGATGTCCAACCTGAGGAATACCTGCCAACAGGTGAGCTTTGGGAGTTTTCGTTTTCGAGACTTATCACGAGCTTTGATATTGAATCGGTACCGAATTTGGAAGAGTCTTTTGAACTCGGCTACTTCATCGAAAGCGAAAAGGCAATTTCGTTTGTGACAAATCACGACACTGAACGAAATGGCAACGCCCTAACTCCGACGTCAGATCCGGTGACTTTCCAGCTCGCTTCAATTTTCATGCTAGCCAGCGAATATGGAACACCAATGTTGTATTCGGGCTACTCGTTCAGTGATTACGACCAGGCGCCTCCGTTAGGAGTAAATGGAGAGGTACTTGATTCCACTTGCGGAACTGGCTGGAACTGCCAACAAAGAGATGAATCGATTACTCAGATGATTGATTGGCGCACCAAGACAATGAACTTACCAACCACAAACTTCATGCACAAAGAAAGCTACAGCTCTTGGAGCAAAGGCAAACTTGGTTTCTTTGCGATAAACGCTGCCAAAAAGGAATTGAGTATGTCATTTCAGACCTCTCTACCTCAAGGCACATACTGCAATGTCTTGTTATTGAGTGGGGATGAAACAACCTGTCCAGGCAGTGAAATTCAGGTTGAACAAGACGGTTTGGTTCAACTAAAACTTCTTCCACAAAGTGCCGTAGCGCTGATTGGAAACTAGACCAAGGATTCTCGCCAAGCTTTGTGCATCTTGGAGAATTTGCCAGAGCCCGAGATCAGGTTCTTTGGAGTGTCGTCCTCAATGATCTTGCCGTGCTCCATAACCAAAACCCGATCAGCTATTGAGACAGTAGATAGTCGGTGGGCAATGATTATTGCTGTTCTATTGGCCAGTAGGGTCTTGAGTCCATACTGAACCAGCCGCTCGGATGGCACATCCAGGGAACTGGTTGCCTCATCCAAAATCAAAACAGCTGGGTCTGCGATAAAAGCCCTAGCAAATGAAATCAACTGACGCTGGCCAGAGCTAACCCGGACACCGCGCTTATTGACATCCGTGGAGTAGCCATCTGGCAAGCTCATGATGAAATCATGTGCGCCAACAGCTTTCGCCGCTTGCTCAATCTCATCTGGAGTGGCAGTTGGCTTACCTAGGGCGATGTTGTCTGCAACCGAGCCTGAAAACAGGTAAGCCTCTTGGGTCACCATCACAATTGCTCGGCGCAGATCTTTGCTGCTGATGTTCTTTAGATCCAACGAGTCAAGAGTGATATTGCCGGAGGTTGGATCATAAAAACGTGAAACCAACTTGGCAATTGTTGATTTACCGGCACCGGTAGTTCCAACCAAGGCAATGGTTTGTCCGGCTGGAATTTCGAGATCCAGCTTTGGAATGACCTCAATGCCATTTGAGTAGTGGAAAGACACCGCTTCGAATTTGACTTGACCTTTGGAGTTTTCTAGGGGCTTTACTCCAACAGCTTCTGGAACCGAAGGCTGTTCTTCTAAAACACCAGAGATTTTCTCAAGTGCTGAAGTTGCAGACTGGTAAGAGTTATAGAACATCGCAAGATCTTCCATCGGGTCGTAGAACCTTCTGGCATACAAGATCGCAGCGGTCATTACTCCAATTCCAAGGGAGCCTTCCAGAACTCTGATTCCGCCAGTGAGCAAAATTGCGGCAACGGTAATGTTTCCAATCACGATAAGACCCGGGTCATAGATTCCAAACAGCTGGATTACTCGAGCGTTGATGTGTCGGTAATCCTCAACCAGTACACCGTAGGTTGATTCATTGCGCTTTTCCTTTCGGAAAGCCTTCACCGCACGGATACCAGTCATGGTCTCAACGAAGTGAACAATCAACTTGGCTGATGAAACCCTGGACTCGCGGAACATAAGTCGTGAGTTCACCTGGAACCAGCGCGTGATCAAGATAAGCGGTATCCAGCTCACCATAAGGATCCAAAAACTGACTGGGTCCAGCAGCACCAGTGCTGTGGCAGTGAAGAGCATGAACAATAGCCCCGCGATCATTTCGTTGCCACCGGTATCGAGCAGTTCCTTGATGGCATCTAGATCGCTGGTTTGGCGGGAAATTACGCGGCCAGAAGTGTACTTCTCGTGAAACTCCAGGGAGAGTTTCTGGGTGTGGATGAAGATTCGCTGCCGAAGATCAAGCAACACATCCTGGTTTAACTTGGCTGCAAAGCGCAGGAACCAGCTGATTAGCGATGCTGTGGCCACAGCTGCAAACAAGTAGCCACCAACCACCAAAAACAGTGGTGTGGTGTCAGATTTTAGAGCAGCCGGTAAAGCCCAGTCGATGGCAAGTGCAATTAACGCAGGTCCTGCAACTCGCAGCGCTTGAGATAAGACAACAATCAATAGACTAAACAGCAATCTTCCGCGCACCGGATAAATCAGCGACAACAAAAGCTTCCGCGAACGAAGCTTGACTGCTTTTGATTCTTCCTTGTTTAGCTCAATCTTGTCTTCGCCGGAAACTCCCTGCATGCTCATCGCTCCACCTCGATTTGATTACCCGAGGCGTCAAGAGATGAAATCACGTAGCGGTAGTGCTCGTTGCTGGCTAGAAGATCTGAGTGCTTTCCAATTGCAACCACTTTGCCATCTTGCATCAGAGCCACCTTGTCAGCTAACTGAACTGTTGATGGGCGGTGCGCAACAATCAAGGCTGTGGTGTTTTTGAGAACATTCCTCAGTGCTTCCTCGACCAAAGCCTCAGTTGCGACATCTAGTGCAGAAAGCGGATCATCCAAAACCAGAATTGCAGGTTTTGCTGCAACAGCTCGAGCAAGGGCCAAACGTTGGCGCTGACCGCCGGAGAGCGATAGACCTTCCTCGCCAATTTTGGTTTCTAGTCCTTCGGGAAGATCGTAAACAAATTGGGCTTGAGCAACCGTAATAGCTTCTCTAAGTTCTTCTTCGGTTGATTGTTCCCTACCGAGCAAGATGTTGTCTCGAACTGACGCAGAGAACAACGTAGCGTCTTCAAAAGCCATGGCTACGTGCGATCTAAGCTCGGTGCGAGTTAAGTCTTTGATATCCACCCCGTCTATTTCAATTACTCCAGAGGTCACGTCATAGAGTCTTGAAGTAAGTGCGGTCAGGGTGGTCTTACCACAACCGGTGATTCCAATCAGGGCAACTGACTCTCCCGGTTCCAGAACCAGGTTCACGCCGTTGACAATATCTGGCTGATTTGCTGGGGAATCCGGGTACCTGAAGTGGACATCCTTGAATTCCAGCCTGCCCAAAGGTTCTTTGATGGTCTTTGGGCTTGCTGGATCTTCGATGCCAACAGGCTCGTCGATTACTTCGAAAAAGCGCTGCACTGCAGTTTTGGCATCGAGGGTCATAGAGAGTAAGAATCCGATCGACTCGGTTGGCCAACGAAGAACGGTAGCCGTAGCGAAAAAGGCCACCAACCCACCGACCGTTAGTGAACCGTCAGCAACTAGAAAGACTCCGACCAGCATCGAAAGAGCAATTGCCGATTCGGGAACAAGCAACAGATATACCCAAATATTTGCAATGAGCCCAGCTTTTTTCAATTCGGTGGATCGAAGATCCCTAGCTTCCTTGGCAAAGTTACTAGCGGCGTGATCGCCGCGACCAAATGCTTTTAGAACACGAATTCCATGAACTGACTCTTCGACCGAAGTTGCAAGATCTCCCGCTTGATCCTGAGAGAGCCTAGCGATGGTTCCATACTTTGCCTCAAAGCGATAACCCTGAATCCAGATCGGAACAGAGATCACAAAAAAGATTAGTCCAAGTAACCAGTGGAAGGTAAACAAGATGGCAAGGCCTGCAACTATCGTGATTGCGTTGGCAACTAGCAGAACCACACCGAATGAAAGCCAACGACGAATAAGGCTTAGATCTTGGGTGGCACGAGAAAGCAATTGCCCCGACGGCCAGCGGTCGTGAAAACTCACCGGGAGATCTTGAAGCTTTGCATACAGCGTGCTTCGAAGTCCCGCTTCAACAAATGTGCCGGGGGTTAGAACAAGCCAACGTCGAAGAAGAACCATCACCGCTTCGAGAATTCCCATTATTAGAACCAGGATTACGGAAAAGTACAGAGCATCTAAAGTTCGAACCGATTCAAGGTCGTTGATTAGGTCTCTAAGCACCTGCGGGATTGCAAGAGCAAATCCATGAGCTGCTAACGCAGCGACAATGCCAAGAGAGATGCGCGGGAGAGCTTTTTTTGCGTAGGGGAAAATGCGCAGCAGTGTTGCTACAGTTTTCGCCTGTTTCATGATTCCTCTAAATGCCTATTTCTACCTTTGCGAGACAGCCTCTTAGGCTAACACCAGGAAGCTCAGATAATTCCCAGGTTCCGCTTAAATCAGGGCTTTTAGTGGAAGAAATGGCGCTCAGAAGTGAAATACATAGTTATTCCAGCCGCGGTTGCGGCCGCAATAACTTCGTCATCGCGAACGGATCCACCAGGTTGCACAACTGCCTTTACTCCGGCGCGAAGCAAAAGCTCTAGTCCATCAGCGAATGGGAAAAAGGCGTCGCTGGCAGCAACCGTTCCCCTTACTCGAGCTCCGGCTCGGGAAACTGCTAATTCGCAAGAATCCACTCGGTTTACCTGGCCCATTCCAATTCCAATAGATGCGCCATCTTTGGCCAGCAAGATTGCATTTGATTTCACTGAGCGGACTGCGCGCCATGCAAACTCAAGATCGGATCTGGTTTGTGGATCAGCATTGACCCCCGAAACCAACTTCCAGTTCTTGCTTGTGAAGTTTTCAAAACTATCGGTTTCCTGCAATAACAATCCACCGGATACTTGCTTGAGTTCAAAAGCTTCTCTGGAGTAGTTTGGTGGCAGCTGAAGCACTCTAAGGTTTTTCTTGGTAAGAAGAAGCTGTAGCGCTTCGAAGTCGTAACCTGGTGCGATTATTACTTCGGTGAATATGTCAGCAACTTGTTTGGCCATTTCCAAACTCACAGTTCGGTTCGCTGCAATTACTCCTCCGTAAGCAGAAATCGAATCACAAAAGTGAGCCTTTGCGTGAGCATCTGCAATTGGATCTGGGGAGTTAGCTGGCCCAATTGCAATACCGCAGGGGTTGGCGTGCTTAATGATGGCAACTGCCGGTTCATTGAAGTCGTAGGCTGCACGAAGGGCTGCGTCGGCATCGACGTAATTGTTATAAGACATTTCCTTGCCACCGAATTGCTTTGCTTGGGCAATTCCAAGAGATGCTTCTAGTCCAGCAATTTTGTAAAGCGCTGCAGATTGATGAGAGTTTTCTCCGTAGCGAAGTACCGAATCTAAAGAAGCCTGAATCTCAAGAGTCTTTGCAAATCCCGGGTTCTTGCTTGGTTCCTCGGTGGATCTTCCAGCTTCCAGCTTCCAAGCTTCGTCGGCGGCAGTGGCCATCCAGTTTGAAACGGCAGTGTCATATTTGGCGGTGTGGGAAAAAGCTAGCAGCGCTAGTTCTTTACGGAGCTTAAGAGTCGTCCCGCCATCTTCCAAGGCGCTAATGATTTCCGGGTACCTGCTGGGATCCACCACAATGGCCACATTGGCGTGGTTCTTAGCTGATGCCCTAACCATTGCGGGCCCGCCGATGTCAATTTGGTCAATGGCCGCCTCCCCGGTTGCCCCGGCGGTAATTGCCTCCACGAACGGATACAGGTTTACTACTACCAACTGAAATGGCTCAACGTTCAATTCCTTGAGTTGGTTTTGGTGTGAAACCAGGCGAAGATCAGCAAGTAAACCAGCGTGAATTGAAGGGTGCAGGGTCTTTACTCGACCATCCAATGTTTCATCAAATCCTGTGACCTTAGAAACTTCGGTGACTTTGATTCCAGAATCGGCGATGGTTTTTGCAGTAGAACCGGTTGAGACTATTTCCACGCCAGCTGTAGCTAGCGATTTGGCCAGCTCGAACAATCCCCTCTTGTCTGACACGGATATAAGTGCGCGCTTGATTGGGATCTTGTCGTAGTGACGGTAGTCAGCGGCTAGGTATTTGCTTTCCATGAAGTTGCTCTAAATTCTCGCTAGATCAATGCGCTTTTCAGCAACACCGATGATTGTTTGAATTAGCATGTCGCGCTCATGCACTTTGATTCGCTCGTGAAGAGTTGCGATGTTATCGCCAGGCATAACTGGTACTTTCCTTTGCTCGATGATTGGACCGGTGTCCATACCCGCATCTACAACATGAATAGTTGCTCCGGTTTCGGTAACACCCGCGGCTAATGTGTCGCGGACAGCGTTAGCTCCAGGGAAAAGAGGAAGCATTGAGGCATGAATGTTAATGATGTTTGGGCTGAAACGGTCAATGAAGCTCGCTGGCAGAATCTTCATGAATCCAGCCAAGGCAATAAGGTCTGGGTTGTAAGACTCGACGGTTTCCTGCAGTCTTCGTCCCCAGCTTTCACGGTTGGCAAATTTTCCGCGCTCAACCACGAAAGTTGGTATTCCGTATAAGTCAGCATGCGCTAAACCGGGAGCTGCGCCATCCGAACCAACCGCGAGCACGCGAACTGGTACTAGGGGATTCTCGATTGCTTTCAATAAGGCAAGTAGGTTCGATCCCGTACCTGAAATCAAGACCACGACCGACAACATGCGGCTAGCTTACTGGTCTGGGTTTTGGGGCGCTTGCCTCAGCTGGGCGGGCGCTAAAGAAAGCTGCGAGTGTGGCAACAACGAAAACTTCAATAAAGCTAATCAACATCAGAAGCCACGGGTTTATCCCGATTTGGCTAAGCCTGCCAGGCCCCGCCCCTCCAGAGGCAAGTAATGCAAGTATCCCAAGCTGAACCGAGGTCACTAGTGCAATTGAAAGCCCTAAGGAAATAGCAGCTGACCACGCAGTGGCAAATTCAAATCTGATCTCATCTGCCGAGCGACGAATCGACAATGTCGCAATGAAGGCTGCAAGCAAAACCACCACAATTGCGATCATTCCAAAATCCAGTCTTCCTACCGGAAGTGCTCCAAGCAGTGGCACTGCAGGAAGCGGCCCAACTTGAGACCCAAGTGGAGAGATCAAGGAACCGGTTCCAATTGAGAAACCAACACCGGTAAACCATGCCGCACCATAGATAATCAGGTTCGGTAGCAAGGCCAACTGCCCCGCTGTCAGAACAACCGCTCCAAGTACACTCACCTGGACACTTTCATACAGCCTTGTGATATCAATCCAACTAAAGCCAATCAGGATTGCAATCACAAAAGCTGAAACCATAAGCAGCATCACCGTTATGGAAGTTCCTGCGCGAAGCGCAGGCGCAATTAGCGAACGAATGCTCCAGTGCATGCGGAGGCGAAAATCATTTAGTGCCCTTCGGATTCGATCACGCTCGGGCGATTGATCAATAACATCGCCATCAAAAAGCTCATCGGGCTTACCAAAAACCGAACCTAGAAATTGAAAAAAGAAAAACAAGGCCGTTGGGAAAACTACACCTTGCCAAGTCACTGGATAAATTGCTGGATCAAAAGCGAGGGTACTTACTCCCAGCGATGCGACTCCCATAACTAAAGTTCCGCCAAGCCACCCAGGCCAGAGCGCTGAAGAGGCAAGGAATCTCTTGCCGGCAGTGTAATAAAGTCTGGCAAACCAAATGGTCATTCCTAGTGGAATCAGTGCAACTACAAAAGTTGGAACTGCAACGCCGAGTATTTCACCGGCTGGAACTACCAACCTGGTGCCGTGGGAAAGTAGCCAAAAATCAGACGCTGCTCGAAAGGCTACAAGCCAATCAACATTTGCGTCATTTTCGAAAAGCCAAACTATGGTTAGTGGGGCCAAGAGCACACCCAGCCCAAGCAACACTCGAATCGCAGCATCGAATGCTGCGAGAAAGAAGGTCTGTGGCTTATTCACTTATAAGAGTTCTTTATAAAGAACTGATTACCTCGCGCATAAGCGCCGCGGTCTCGCTCGGGGTTTTGCCAACCTTGACGCCAACAGCTTCGAAGGCTTCCTTTTTGGCTTGGGCAGTTCCGGCAGAGCCA
>Ga0315907_10006379_pt1 | contig 12534 bp, 11 predicted proteins | sample LakEriMetagenome_3_FD_203525 | JGI IMG/M metagenome (GOLD analysis project Ga0315907, IMG submission 203525) | Freshwater fungal communities from buoy surface, Lake Erie, Ohio, United States - Buoy 12 MA123 | ecosystem: Environmental > Aquatic > Freshwater > Lake > Lake biofilm | place: USA...
ATCAAAAACCCCTTAGGACTGCATAAGGGCAAGAGCAAAATTACCGGTGACATCATGGAGCCCGTCGGCCAGCATTTATGGGACGTCCCTCAATGATCCTGGTGGACACCCATGTGCTCATCTGGATGGACACCGGCGACCGCCGTCTCGGCCGCACCTCTCGCGAGCTCATCGAAAGCAATTGGGCCACGGGGAGCGTTGGGGCATCCGCCCTCACGTTCTGGGAAATAGGCCTGCTGTGCGAACGCGGACGCTTTCGCCCTGCGCGACCTTTGACTGAGTGGCGCAACACATGGCTGGTGGCAGGATTGGTCGAGATGCCGCTTGACGGCGTGATTGCGACACGCGCTTTGGACCTGAGCGATCTGTCGCAGGACCCTGCTGACCGGTTCATCGCCGCGACCGCGATCATCGTCGGCGCAACCTTGCTCACCGCGGATGCCCTCATGCTTGAATGGCGACATCCGCTCCCGCGCCATGACGCGAGAACCTGAAGCCTCTGCCTCAGCTTCCGGCCGGTTGAAACGACACCCCCAGCCTGCGAGCCAACCCGGCCAGGTTGCGATCCAAAGTCCACAAGGTGGTGTGAGGCGTCATCCGCGCTGAGGCCAAAAGGCACAGATCAATCGCTCCGCATCCACTGTCATGCAGTCGATGGGTTGCGATGAAGTTCAGAGTCTCTTCCGGCGTCACCGGCGCCGACTGCTGCAGGGCCTGCAGGCTGCTCAGGGTGCGTGCCCGCGGCGCAGGCGGGGTGCCGCAGGCGATCGCCGCCAAATGTATCGTTAAGCCTTCGCACGGGAGGTGGTCGGTTGACCACCTCCGGTGAGTGCTGACATCTTTTCTCTGTTACTGAACCATGACCTGGACCACCAGGGGCCCTCTTTCGACACTGTTGGCCGCATTGGCTGGAAACGTATCAACGTTCAGGTAGGCGATGGAGCCTGCGGGCGTGCCGGGTTGAGCTGTGAGCGTGATGTCCTTGGGCCCGCTGCCGGAGGTCTGATTGACGGCCAGCCAGAGCGGGATGTTCGTGATTCTCCAGTTCAATGGGAACTGGCTCCCGGGAACGACTGCATTGATTCCTAATGTGGCAGTGCGAGTCACCGCGGGAATATTGAGATTATTCGTGTTGACTGAAAACTGAGGTTGCCTCAGGGAAAACCTTTCGCTGGTCCATATATTGGAAGGGTTGAAATTGTGTCGGGAACCCGCATCTTTAAAAGTCTCGTATACGAAGTTGTTCCGATTAAACACTTGAACATCCCAACCAAAGCCTTTAGGTCTCTGCACGATGATCGCATTCGGAAGAGTGAGAGAATTGTATGTCGAGGTGAGTGGGCATACTTTCGGAGCGAACTTCCGACCTGATGTGAAACCGTACTTCCATCCGACCAACGTGGGGGCTGGCATTGCGACCCTGTCAGTCGAGACGTTCGTACTTGAGTAAGACTCGGAATACGTTGCGCTGACGCCCGCGGTCGGACCGCTCGGAGATGCCCCCAAACTGCCACCAATGCTGAAGCCTTGCGTGCTGCTGCCGACCGATGTTGAGGGGCCCGTCTCGAAGACGCGCGTACGTTCAGTAGTACCGAAAGACACGTCGTCAATAAAGGTTTCGCGCAAATAAGTGTAGTAACCGATGGCCCCTTCCCCGATCAACGGCGACTTGCAAATTACATTATTCGCAGAGCCGATCATCCTGTTGGTCACCATGTAGTAGTCAAAAGCGGTGTCTTGTCCGTTGAGACGGTATGTCGATGTAATGCTGGTCAGAGAGCCCGCATCGCTTGCGACTCTTGTTATCCGGTTCGCCTGCTGAGACCATCCGCCGCCGAGGCTAGGGGCCTCTTTGGGTGTCACAGACTTGGTTTGACCGATCTCGTCAACACTGTTTTCCCAATCTTCCAATGCGGTGTCTTCGGCTAACCGATCGTTGAAAAATGCCAGAGTCGGGTTTCGCAGGTATACGAATTCATTCTCCGTGCCATCCGGCCTGACTTGAATACCAACGATATCGGTACTCAGCGAGGCAATTGACTCAGCCGGGTCGTCTGATGACAGGGCTGGCAGCGACTCAGGTTTATGCAATTGCAATGCTTCGGGATCGCCTTGCGTATCGTCCGAGAGGCCTAAAGCGGTGCGCAACTGCCCCATAGTGCCACCCTCCAGAACGACCACTGCATGTTCGGCGTACGCCTTCTTGGCAGCCGTTATTTTGGCCGTATCGAACAGGTCGGCCAGCTTCAGGCACACATGCTCGTAATGAGCCGCGTCGCGCGGGCTGGGTTCGCACAAGGCCTGTTTTTCCAAGAAGGCCGATGCCGTTGAGTCATCGCTGCCGCCGCCGCAACCGGCCAGCCCAGCCATCGCCAGCAAGAGCGCAGGGCCGAGCACGGTACTCATCATGCTGCGTGAAGCGGGCGGGCTCATGCCGGACACCTCAGCATTCAGCAAGCCCATACCCCGAAGCTTGGCTGGGTCGCGACGAACCTGACGGGAGTCAATCTTGGTACTGGTGAAATGGTTGCTCATGATGGGGGTTGCTTCCTGGGTGAGTTGATGCTGGGAGCTTAGGCTCGGCCGCATGGAGTGTATTGACGCCTCAGTCGCGTGCGTATAGTCCATTCAGACTGCCCGTCAACGCAGATGTTAAGGACGGACTAAAGCACTGCCACTACCCCATGCGTGACCCCGCCTGGAACTTAGTTCCCTTGCCAACCATCCTGAAATCGAATGCTGTGCATTTGTTTAGATGATGATTTGCAGCGCTGGCGGCCCTGCTCTCTCCGGATGCCCTCATGCCTGATTGACAACATCCGCTCCCGCGCAGCGAAGCTCGAACATGAACGTTTTTGAAGCTTTGAAGCTTTGGAGCAACGGAGTCCGCTACCTCAGCTTCGGGCGGCTTGAAACAACACCCCCTGCCTGCGCGCCAACCCAGCCAGGTTGCGATCCAAAGTCCACAAGGTGGTGTGAGGCGTCATCCGCGCTGAGGCCAAGAGGCACAGATCAATCGCTCCGCATCCACTGTCATGCAGTCGATGGGTTGCGATGAAGCTCAGAGTCTCTTCCGGCGTCACCGGCGCCGACTGCTGCAGGGCCTGCAGGCTGCTCAGGGTGCGTGCCCGCAGCGCAGGCGGGGTGCCGCAGGCAATCTCCAGAACGATCAGTGGGTGTGAAAGCACCCGATCCTCAGACAGCAGCGACTGCAACCGTGGCTCGGCCTGACGAAAGTGCGCCACCCAGACCGATGTATCGACTAGCACCCAACTCATCGGGCAGGTTTGGCAGCCGATCTGCGGCGCGGGACGTCCTGCATGGTCGGCGCGCGGCCCCCCAGCGCGGCTAAGCGTTTGGCCGCTTGCACCCGGATGTAGGTCTGGATGGCCGCGCGAAAGAGATCACCTTTCTCCAGCCCGGGTTCTGCGACCTCCAATGCGCGCTGATAGAGATCGTCGTCAATGGTGACGGTCGTTCGCATGGTGAACCCTCGCATCAAAGTTGATGCACTGTAGCATCAGTTTTGATGCGTGCCCAACTCAGCCCTGACCACCCGCCTGAGCCCCCAGCAGCTCCGCATTCCCCTCACCCAACTTAGGCGCAGGCTTGCGCGGTGCCGGCACAACGCCATCGGCCTTGAAGCCCGGACCCAGGTCCAGCACGCTGCCACCGGGGTATGTCACGGACGACACTGGCGCAGTCAGCATCCCGCCCGCTGCGTATTCGCCCACGAACTCTGACAGAGACCGCACCCGCGCCACCGGCACGCCCACAGCCGCCAGCTTGCGCTCCAGTTCAGCCGCAGGCTGCCGCGCAAAGGCCACCGCCAGCCGCTCATGCAAGGCGGCTTCATTGCGCGCCACCACAAAGCCTTCGCCTGCTCGCAGGGCCTGCACATCAAGCAGGCTCTCGTCATCGCACAGCGCCGCATCGCCCAGTTCGGCACACAGCCGCTTGAACTGCGGGCCGGTGTTGGCCGCGGTGGCCACCCAGCCATCGGCGCAGCGAAAGGTGGCGGCGCCGGGGCTGCCCGAAAATCCGCGATTGCCCGGCCGGGGTCGGTCGCGGCCTTCGAAGCCGGCCGCCACCGCGGGCGAGAGCATCAGCTGCAGCGCGGCCTGCGCCATCGACACATCCAGGCGTGCGCCCTCGCCCGTGCGCAGCCTGCGCACCAGCGCACTGAGCACGCCCTGCGCGGCCACCATGCCCGCGGCTGCATCGATCACTGGAAAACCCACCTTGATCGGGTCGTCGCCCTCCGAGCCCTGCAGCGACATCATCCCGGTGAGCGCCTGCACCACATGGTCATAGGCACCGCGTGAAGACCACTCGCCTTCCTGACCGAAGCCCGAGATCGACACATAGATGATGTCGGGCTTCAGGGCCCGGATCGACTCAAAGTCGATGCCCAGGCGCTTGACCACACCAGGTCGAAAATTCTCGATGAACACGTCTGCGGTGGCTGCCAGTTGCTTGAGCGCCGCAATGCCTGCCGGCGTCTTGAGGTCGATCGCCACCGAACGTTTGCCCGCATTGAGCGTGGCAAAGCCCACGCTCACACCTGCGTCGACCTGCACACGCTTACCCGCCCGCAGCACGTCGCCCTGCAGCGGCTCTTCCACCTTGATCACCTCGGCGCCCTGTTGCGCCAGGTAATGACCGCAGGTGGGGCCGGCAATGACATGAGACAGGTCGATCACCCGAAAACCCTGCAGTGCATTCATGGTGCTTTCACTCCCAACAGTTGCACAACGCGCTGCCACTTCTCGGTCTCGGCACGCATTTGCCCTGCAAACTCGGCAGGCGACTTGGACAACAGCACATCGGTGCCGCTGGCGTCATAGAACTCGCGCACGGCAGAGGTTTCGTGCGCCTGGCGCGTGGCCGTAAAAATTTTGTCGATCACATCCTTAGGCGTGCCTGCCGGCACCCAGAAACCACTCCATGACTCCTGCACCATCAGGTCGGATCCGAATAGCTCTTTCAGCGTGGGCACCTCGGGCAGCTGATGCATGCGCTGGGGCAGCGTCACGGCCAGCGGGCGCACCTTGCCCTGTCGGATGTGCGCCATGGCGGTGGATGCAATCGGAAACGCAAACTGGATCTGCCCACCGAGCATGCCCGGCACGATCTCCACCGAGCCGCGATAGGGCACATGCATGGCGTCGAGCTCGAGCACCTTGCAGAAGGTGCCCCCCGCCAGGTGCGCGGCCGTGCCCACGCCGCCCGACCCGTAGTTGAATGCGCCCGGCTTGGCTTTGATCGCCGCGACCAGCTCCTTCGCATGCTTGTACGGCGCATCGGCCGGCACCACCAGGATGGCGCCCGTGGTCCCCGTGAAGGTCACCGGATCGAAGCTCTTGAGCGGATCGAATTTGACCGCCGGCTGGATCGCCTTGTTGATGAGATGGGTGCTCGAGCCCAGCAAAATGGTGTATCCGTCAGGCGGTTGCTGAGCCACCACTTCGCCTGCCACGATGCCGCCTGCGCCCACCTTGTTTTCCACGATTACATTGGCGCCGATAAACTTCGACAACTCGGGCGCCAGCTTGCGGGCCTGCAGATCGGGCCCGCCGCCCGCCGCATAGGGCACCACGAGTTTCACCGGTCGATTGGGGTAGCCGGACTGCGCCTGGGCCCGCATGCCCTGCGTGGCGGCTAATGCGCCCACGCTCATGCGCATCATGTCGGCAAGCCAGCGCCGACGGGTGTGATGGTCCATTCTGGTCTCCTGATGTGTTGTCTGCCGCATGCCGCATCACGCCCAGGGCGCGCACGGCTTGGCAGCAAGCATAACCCGCCCTGGTTAGGATCACACGTTGACCTGTTATGACAGGTTGGCCTACGATGCGCCTCTTGAAACGCAGCCCGCGCGCGCCATTCGAGCGCGCGTTGAATGCATGCGTGCAACGATGATCCTGGAGACCTGAACGATGAGCGCACCCGACACCCGCACCTACCCGGGCTTTGGCGGTACCGTGGGGCGCACCCGCGAAGCCTCCGAGCCGTGGTGGAAGCCGCCGCTCACCGCCAAACCCGGCAGTCCCAATGTGATCGTCATTTACATGGACGACATGGGCTATGCCGATCTGGGCTGCTATGGCTCGGAAATCGCCACGCCTCATATCGATGCCATTGCGGCGCGCGGCGTGCGCTTCAATCACTACACTACACACCCCATCTGCTCGCCGGCCCGTGCGGCACTGCTCACCGGGCGCAACGCGCACTCGGTGGGCACTGGCTGGCTGGCCAACAATAACGCAGGCTTTCCCGGTTATTCGGGCGAGATGCCGCTGGCCGCCCCTACGCTAGCCGAAACCCTGCGTGCCGCCGGCTACGCCACCATTGGCATCGGCAAGTGGCACAACTCGCCCAACGCCAGCGTGCCCAATTCAAGCTGGCCCACGCACCGGGGTTTCGACCGCTTCTATGGCTTTCTGGAAGGCGAGACCAGCTACTTCTTTCCGGCGCGCATCGTCTACAACAACACACTGGCGCCCATCGACGAGTATCCGCCCGGCTACTACGCCACCGACGACTGGACTGATCACGCCATGCGTTTTGTGCGCGACGCCCGCAACGAGCGCGCGCAGCAACCCTTCCTGCTCTATCTGGCCTACAACGCGGTGCATGGCCCGCTGCAGGCCAAGGAGCCCGACCTCGCCAAATACCGGGGCCGCTATGACGCAGGCTGGGATGTGCTGCGCGCCGAGCGTCTGGCGCGGCAAAAAGCGCTGGGCCTGGTGCCTGCCGACACGCAGCTCGCCCCACGTGACACGGCGGTGCCGGCCTGGGACACGCTGCCGGCGGATCAGCGCGCGCTCTTTGTTCGCCATATGGAAACCTATGCGGCGATGCTCGATTGCGTCGACCAGAACGTGGGCCGCCTGGTGGCGCTGCTGCAGGAGATGGGCGAGCTCGACAACACCATCATCGTGTTCTCGGCCGACAACGGCGGCACAAGCTCCGCCGGCAGCTACGGCAACATTTACTTCAACCGGCGCTTTGCCGGCCTGCCCGCGCTGCCGCTCGAAGAAGACCTGAAGCATGTCGACAAGATCGGCACGGGTGAAGTGCCGGCGCTCTACCCCATGGGCTGGGGGCAGGTGAGCAACACGCCCTTCCCCTCGTTCAAGACCTATACCGGCGGCGGCGGGCGCAGGGTCAGTCTGCTAGTGTCGTGGCCCGCGCGCATTGCAGATCAAGGTGCGGTGCGCACGCAGTTTGCACACGTGACCGACCTCATGCCCACGCTGCTGGACCTGACCGGTGCGCCGCCCCTGGCCACCTCGCACGGCGAGCCTGCGCTGCCCATGCATGGCGCAAGTCTCGCGCCGGTGCTCCTGAGCCCGCAGAGCGCATCGGCACGCACCGAGCAGTACTACGAGTGCTGGGCCAACCGCGCCTACTGGCGCGAGGGCTGGATTGCAGTGTCGATCCAGAAGCGCGGCGAGGCGGTCAACTTCGACAACTGGACGCTGCACCATCAGGCCACGGACTTTTCCGAATCGATCGACCTGGCCGCGCAGCACCCTGAGCGCCTGCGCGCACTGACCGAGGCCTTTGATACGGCGGCCTGGTCGAACATGGTCTATCCGCTGGACAACCGCACGCCGCTGCAAAAGTTCAATGAGATCCCGCCGCAGCAGCGGCCCGCCCCAAGCGGCACGCGGCGTTTTTTGCCGGGCGGGCAGACCGTGCATCGCAGCACCATCATTCCGCTGATCGCCGATCGCGCGTTTCGTATCAGTGTGCGCGCCCGTCACACCGCCACCGACGAAGGGGTCCTCTTTGCCATCGGCGAAGTGTTCGGTGGCATGACGCTGTTCATTGAAGACGGCATGCTGCAGTTCACCTACAACGGCTTCGGCCAATACACGCGACTGGCGCCGGCCAGCATTTCCGCCGGCGCGCAAACGTTCGCCATCGACTATCAGGCACTAGGCCAACGCACCGGACAAGGCCGACTGATGATTGACGGCGCGCCTTGCGCAGGGCCCGCAGGTCAATGGACCGCATTGAGCCCCACCGTGATGGGCGGGTTCCATGAGGGGCTGGACATTGGCCTGGACCGCCGCGCGCCGGTGGACTGGCCCCTGTATCAGCGACGCCGTGCGTTTCGCTACAGCGGGACCATCATTGACCTGACGATTGAATCGGGCGCCTTTGCGCCGGGCTCAGCGTATGCCAAGGGCTGAGTCGTTGCATTGCGGACTGACCGCCATTGCCTCATGCTCGGCCGGGTCGCGGCCGCGCGCTGTGTTTTGAACTCTGTTGACTGAACCCACTAAGGACTGCGTCATGACCTCAAATCGGATCAAACCTTCGCTGGCTGCGCGCAACCAGCGCGCCGAAACCTCAGGATCAATCAGCCCCTCACGGCGCTCGCTGCTTCAAGTCGCTTCGGCTGCAGCGCTGGGCGCAGCCACGGGCAGTGCCTTGGCGCAGTCCACCTGGCCGCAGCCCGGCAAGCCGATTCGCATCGTGATTCCCAGCGGTGCGGGCGGCGGCGCAGACCTGTTCAGCCGTCAATGCGCCGAGTGGATGTCAAAGGAATTGGGCACCCAGGTCATCGTCGATAACAAGCCGGGCGCCACCGGCATGGTCGCTACCCAGGAAGTGGCGCGGGCGGCGCCCGATGGGCACACCCTGCTGGTGTCGTTCACCGCGGCCACCGTGGCCAACAAGCTGCTCATGCTCAAACCGGCGGTGGACCCGCTGGAGTCGCTGACGCCGATCGCACGCGTGGGCGGGCGCGGGGGCAATCTGCTGATCGTGAACCCGCAGGTCCCGGTCAAGAACCTCAAGGAGCTCATCGAATACTCCAAGAAGCAAAAAGACCTCTCGTACGCTTCATGGGGCATCGGCTCGGGCGGGCATCTGGTCATGGAGTGGCTCAAGGAAGTGACCGGCATGCAGATGGTGCATGTGCCCTACAAGACGGTTGCGCAAATTCCGCCGGATGTGATTTCAGGGGTCATGCCTGTGGCCACCATCGATTCAGCCACGCCGGTACCGCATATCAAGTCGGGCCGTGTGCGCGGCCTGGCCGCGCTGTCCAATGATCGCCCCCCCCAACTGCCGGACGTGCCTTCGCTCGCCGAGACTGGCTTCAAGCTCGATGCGATTCCCTGGTACGGATTCTTCGGACCCAAGGGCATGCCACGCCCGCTGGTGGACAGGCTCAACGGGATGCTCAACCGCTGGATGGTCACGCCCGATGTGGTCGCGTTCTTCGAACAAAAGCAGAACAGCCACCCGCCCATTCCGATCTCGGTCGCCGAATTCGAAAAAGTCATTCAGGCTGATCTGGTGAGCTGGAAGAAGCTCATCGATGCGGCCGGTGTGAAGCCGGAGTAAGGGCTGCACAGATGAATCAGTCCGTGCCCGGTGATCGGGCGCGGCGCTGATCGTCATGCAGAGGGCCGACGCTTCAAGAGGGCGCTGCCGTTCGGACGCGCGCCTGATCAGAGCGCGTCCACGCGCGCCCGATCCGCCTGCACGTAGTCGACGATCTCGCGCGCAAACGGCCCGGCCACGGCCAGCGCGCTGAAGTCGATCGACACATTGACGTATTGCAGGCGCAGCACATCGTGGCCCTCGTCAAAGAGCGGGCACAGGGCTGCGTAATGAAAACCCAGCCGCTCGGCGGCCTCGAGGGCTCCCGGGCAGCCTGGGTCGTCCAGGCGTAAGGTCATGAAGATCACGCGCGCACCGGCGTCGCGGACCAGCTGCTGCAGGCTGGCGCGCAGCCGTTGGGCCACGTCATGACCCACCGCGCGCACCGCCATGACACCGATGTCGATTTGCGGCACGTATTGCACGATGACGTCGGTATGCTCGGCAGCAGGCCCGGCAGGCCCCGCGTCCTGAACGTCAATGCCGCAGTGGGCATAGGTGCGCCACAACATCTGCCGGTGCACGGGAGGTGCGTACACCCGTCGCGCTGCCTGAGGGCCCAGTGGCTGGTGATAGAACATCACACTGGTTCGCTGGCCGGCTGCAGCTGAATCGATCGCCCTTAAGCCCAGCAGGTGACTGGCGACCAGACCCAGCAGGACGCCACAGGGCCGGGACCCCAGGCTTTCGTTTGCCTTCTGGCTGAACGGGTGGGCCATGGTGGGTTCGCTGAACACCGAAGTCATACCGCGCTCACGCGCCGCGCCCTCCACGAAACGGCGCATACGTTCCATCAGCCCGCGGCTGCGGTGAGCGGGATCGACCACCGCCTTGCCGAGTTCGCCCGTGAAGGGTTGTTGCACACCAAACTGCCCGAACCCCTGCACATCGAGCGCGTAATGGCCCACCACCTCGCCATCGTTCGTGACCGCAACCGCAGACAGCACCAGACCGGCCTGATTCAATGCGCGGATCCGATCGGGCAGATAAAAATCGTCCAGCGGATAGGAAAAGCCATAGGTGCGGTACATCGCCACGGCGATCTGATGCCAGTCGGTGTCCTCGCCGGTCAGTCTGACGGTGTAGTCCTGAGGCGGCGCCAGCGGCACCTGTTCGTCGAAGGCCTGCAGGCGTTCCGGCTGCACCAATGCGGCCACGGCGGGTTGCGGGCGGTTGAACACCATCTGCGTGCGATGACCCTGGCGGCCCAGCGGCATCCAGGTGACTGAATCGGCAGCGGCCCGGATCAGGCTGCGCGACACCGCGTTCAGGTCCACTTCGTCCAGGCCGCTCGGCGCGTGGCCGCCTGGCGCATCCTCGATCGCTGCGGCAGGGGCCGCCTGGTCATCGAATGCAATGGTCAGCGCCAGCGTGCTCAGGTCAGTGATCATGCGTACCGGCGGGTCGGTTGGACCGCCCGAGGACCGTTCCGCGATACGCCCGAACGCTTCCTCACACGCCAGCTCAATGGCCACGGCGCGCGCCTCATCGAAACCACCCAGCGCCGCAAGGCTGCGGGCATGCGACTGGACCAGCGGCGTTGCATCGGCCCGCCCCGGCACCTCGAGCACGATCTTCATGTTGGCAACCCCACTCATCGCAACATGCCGGGCATGATCAACCGACGCTCGACCCACCGCGCAGCGACGACGATCACCGACACCAGCGCGAGGTACACGCCGGCGGCCAGCATGTAGGCCTTGAAGAATTGAAAATTCGTGGCCGCCAGTTCCTGAATACGGGCAAAGAACTCGGTGTACTGAATGAGAAAGGCCACCGACGTGTCCTTCAGATTCAGGATGACCTGATTGGTCAGTGCCGGCACCGACAGCCTCAACACCTGGGGCAGGGTAATGAACGCAAACATCTGGCGGTCATTGAAGCCCTGCGCACGGCCCGCCTCCAGCTCCGCCGGGTCCAGCCCGTTATAGGCCGTGCCCATGTAGCCGGCATTGTAGGCAGCGATATTGAGCGTGAAGCCCACCACGGCGATCCAGAACGGCGTGACCCGCACGCCCCACTGCGGCAGCCCGTAGTACATGAGAAACAGCAGCACGATGAGCGGCATGCCGATGAAAAACGAGATGTATGCCTGCGTCACACGCCTCACCCAGGGGCTGCGGCTGATCGAGAGGTAGAACACGAGAATGCCTGCCAGCAGACCAGTGACGCTGATCACCGCAGCCAGAATCACGGTCTGACCCAGGCCAGCCCAGATGAGCGGCCACTGCTCGAGCAGGTCGCGCAGGAAGCGGTCCCAGGCGCTCACTTCTCCATGCCCTCACGCCCGAAAAAGGCGCGCAGTTTCGGGTCGTCGGGCCGGCGCGACAGGTTCGCGATGCTGTCGAGCGCATGGATGCGGCCTGCATCCATGAATGCGACCCGGTCGGAGATGTATCGGGCGAGGTACAGGTCGTGCGTGACGCAGACCATCGTGACGTTGTCGAGGTACAGCCGGTTGATAAGCGCACACACCTCGCGGGTGAGCACCGGGTCCAGTGCAGAGGTGGGCTCATCGAGCAGGAGCACCGCTGGATCCATCGCCAGGGCGCGGGCGATGGCCGCACGCTGCTTCTGGCCGCCCGACAATTGCGCCGGAAAGTCGTTGCGATGGCTCGCGAGCTCCAGGCGCGCCAGTTCGTGCATCGCACGCGACTCGGCCTGCACACGGCTCATGCCGCGCAGCTTGCGCAAGGCGAGCGTCACGTTGTCCAGCACCGTGAGGTGGCGGTAAAGAGCGAACTGCTGAAAGACGAAGCCGATGCTCTGGCGCAGGGCGCGCACATCCACGTCCGGCCCGGTGATTTCCTGTCCGCGCAAGCGGATGGACCCCGAGGTGGGTTCGACCAGTCGATTCAGGCAGCGCAGCAGCGTGGATTTGCCGCAGCCCGACGGCCCCATCACGACCGTGACGCCGCCCTCCTCGATGTCGAGGTCGATCCCGCAGATCACCTCGCGATCGCCGAACGTCTTGACCAGCCTGCGAATTTCGATCAGCGCCATCTGAACCTCAGGTGGGCGACAACCCGGGCACCCGAAAGCGGCGCTCCAGCCAGCGCACGCCGACCAGCAGCATGCGGTAGATGACGAAGTAGAGCACCCCCACGGCCAGGTAGATCTCGATGCCCCGCA
>Ga0315907_10006384_pt1 | contig 12528 bp, 10 predicted proteins | sample LakEriMetagenome_3_FD_203525 | JGI IMG/M metagenome (GOLD analysis project Ga0315907, IMG submission 203525) | Freshwater fungal communities from buoy surface, Lake Erie, Ohio, United States - Buoy 12 MA123 | ecosystem: Environmental > Aquatic > Freshwater > Lake > Lake biofilm | place: USA...
CGGGCCAGCGCGCCAGATCCTCCTGGATCAGCATCCGCCAGACCGTCGGCGGGGCGCAGAGCGTGGTGACCCCGTGCGCCACCAGCGCATCGAGCACCCCTCTCGCCGCGAACCGGCCCTGGTTCAGGGCGAAGACGCACGCGCCGGCGATCCACGGCACGAAGACGCTCGACCAGGCGTGCTTGCCCCAGCCGGGCGAGGAGATGTTCCAGTGCAGGTCGCCGGGGCGGACGCCCAGCCAGTGGAGCGTCGAGAAATGACCCGCGGCATAGCTCCGCTGGGTGTGGACGACCAGCTTCGGCTTCGCCGTGGTGCCCGAGGTGAAATAGAGGAGCAGCGGATCCGAGCCGCGCGTCTCGCCGTCCGGGACGAAATTGGCCGGCGCGCCGTCGGCGGCGGCGAAGTCGTGCCAGCCGGCGGGCACGCCGGGGCCGACGGCGATCCGGGTGATCCCCGCCGGCAGATCGGCGAACTTGCCCGCGTCGCCGGCCATCGCGACGACGTGGCGGACGCGCCCGCGCTCCAGCCGGTCCCGCAGGTCGTCGCCCGCCAACAGCGTCGTCGCCGGGATCATGACGGCGCCGAGCTTGATCGCGGCCAGCATCGTCTCCCACAGGGGGACGACGTTCGGCAGCATGAGGAGGATCCGGTCGCCGCGCCGGACGCCGAGGCCGCGCAGCCAGTTGGCCACCCGGTCCGAACGCCGCGCCATCGCCTCGTACGTCCGCACCTCGACGGTGCCGTCCTCGCCCGCCACCCGCAGCGCCGGGGCGGCGTTGCCGGATGCGTGGACGTCGAACCAGTCGAGCGCCCAGTTGAAGCGGTCGAGGTCGGGCCAGCGGAAGGCCGCGCGCGCGGCGGCCCAGTCCGTCCGGTGGCGCAGGATCGTCTCCCGCGCGGCGACGTATTCGGCGGTGCCCATCGCGTCCGTTCCCCCCTCCCAAGGCGTTTTCCGCGAGGCTATCGCGAGCGGCGACGCGCGCGCAAACGTCCATCCCGGCGAAGTACCCTTGGCCCTTCCTTAACCGATCGGGTCCAGTGTGCACGGACACCCGCCAGGATCCTCCGCCCCATGCTGCTCGCCATCCCGCTCGCCGTGATCACCCTCGCGGCCGGGGCCTGGGCGGGTCAGCGGTCGCTGCTGTTCCGGGCGGCGGCGTTCGATCCGGTTCCCGCCCTCTGGCAGGCCGACACGTTCGAGGTGGTGCGCTACGCCACCGACGACGGCCTCGACATCGCCGGCTGGTACGCCGCACCCACCCGGCCCGGGGCGCCGGTGATCCTCTACTTCCCCGGATGCCAGGGGCATCTCGGCCGCCAGTCGGCGAAGCTCCGCGCCTTCGTCGCGGCCGGGGCCGGCGTCCTGATGGCCGGCTATCGCGGCTATGCCCGCAACCCCGGGCGGCCGAGCGAGACCGGGCTCAGGCGCGACGCGGCGGCGGCGGCGGCGTTCCTGCGCGCACGCGGCGTCGCGCCGTCGCGCACCGTGGTCTGGGGCTATTCGCTGGGCAGTTCGGTCGCGACCGGCGTGGCGACCGCGGGCGGATTCGCGGGCCTCGTCCTGGAAGCGCCCTTCCTCTCCGTTCCGGCGGTCGTGGCGAGCCACGCGCGGATCGGCCTGGCGCCGCTCATCCGCGACCGGTTCGACACGCGCGCGCTGATTCGCCGGGTCGACGCGCCGGTCCTCGTGCTGCACGGCACCGCCGACGCCGTGATCCCCTGGAGCCACGGCGAGGCGTTGAGCCGGATCGCGACCGACGCGTCGTTCGTGCCCTTCGCCGGTGGCGGGCACGACGATCTCGAGGCGTTCGGCGCCGGCCCCGTCGTCGCCGACTTCGTGCGGCGGATGGTGCCCGCCGGCTGAGACGCGTTGCGCGGGCCGGCGCGACGGCCCATTTTCGGGCTCGAACGGACCGTGAACGCGAAGGCCCGATGCCGGACGACATCATCCGCCTGAACGGGGCTGATCTCCTGCCCGATCTCTCGGGCGCGCTCTTCTGGCCGGACCGGGGGCTCCTCGCGGTGGCCGACCTGCATTTCGAGAAGGGCTCGTCGCTGGCGGCGCGCGGACGGCTCCTGCCGCCCTACGACACCGCGCGCACCCTCGACCGGCTGGAGGCGGTGGTCGCGCGTCTCTCGCCGGCGACCGTCGTGGCGGTGGGCGACAGTTTCCACGACCGGACGGCGGCCGATCGGGTGGCCTCCGCCGACGTGGCCCGCATCCGTCGCCTGAGCGCCGGCCGGGACTGGATCTGGATCGCGGGGAACCACGACCCCGACCCGCCCACCGGCTGGGGCGGGCGGGTGGAGACGGCCGTCACGATCGGCCCGCTCGTCTTCCGCCACCTGTCGGCACAGGGGTTGGAGGCGTCCGGCGAGGTGTGCGGGCACTGGCACCCCGTGGCCGCCGTCGCCACCCGCGCCCGGCGGTTGCGGTGCCGCTGCTTCGTCACCGACGGGCGGCGGCTGGTGCTGCCGGCCTTCGGCGCCTACACGGGCGGGCTGAACGTCCTCGACCCCGCGGTCGACGGGCTGTTCGACCGCGGGTTCGACGCGCACCTGCTCGGCCGCGACGCCATCTACCGGTTCCCCCGGTCCCGGCTTTCGCCGGACCCGGAGGCGCCGGCGTCCGTCTGAGGGCGAGGTCGGTCGATCCTCGCCCTCCCACGGCGTCGCTGCGGTCTCCGCCCTCGCCTGCGGGGCCGGAGAGACCGACCGGACGGGTTCGCGCGGGGTGGCCGTGCGAAGATCGGCTCGGGACGTTCGCGCGCCGCGCGTGGTACTGAAAGGTCCGGCTGCGCAGGAACAGGGACCGGCCCTCCCGGCTCTCGGGCCCGGTCGGCCACCGGCAGTGTCGGGTGCCGAACGTCGCGGACGCGGGCGACGCTCGGCTCACGGTCGGATCCGCGGTCGGGGGAGTGGCGGGAATTGGTCGTCGGTCGGATCAGGGGGGCGGGGGTCTCCGTCGGCATCGTCATCGGCGCCCTCGTCGGCGCGGTCGCCGTGGCCGTCGCCTACGTCTTCGCGGGGCTGCCCCGGACCGTGCCGGAGCCGGACGTCGGCCGGCTCGACTGCGTCTCCTACGCGCACCCGAGCCCGCTGTTCGGGGCCGGGGAACCGATCACCGAGGCGGTGCTGCGCCGCGAACTCGCCGCGGTCGCGGCCATCGCCCGCTGCGTGCGCCTCTACGCGACCGAGAACGGACAGGACGCGGCCGTCGGCATCGCCGCCGACCTCGGCCTCTCGGTGCTCCTCGGCGCCTGGATCGACGCCGATCCCGTGCGCAGCCGCGGCGAGATCGAGCGCGCGGTGGCGCTGGCGAACGCCCATCCGGGCACCGTCCGCGCCCTGATCGTCGGCAACGAGGTGATGCTGCGCCGGGAGATCCCGACCGCGGACCTCCTCGCGCTGGTGACCGAGGTGCGGGGCCGCGTGTCCGTCCCGGTGACGACGGCGGAGATCTGGACCACGTGGCTCAGGCGGCCGGAGATGGCGGCGGCGGTCGACGTGCTGACCGTCCACGTGCTGCCCTACTGGGAGGGGGCGTGGAGCGATGCGGAGGCGGCCATCGGCGAGGTGGAGCACGCGATGGCGACGCTGGCCGCGCGCTATCCGGGCCAACCGCTGCTGATCGGGGAGGTCGGCTGGCCGAGCCGCGGCAAGGCGCGCGGACCCTTCGCGCCCGGGCTCGTCGAACAGGCGCGCTTCGTCCGTGGCGTCGCCGATCTCGCCGCACGGAACGGCTGGGCCACCAACATCGTCGAGGCGTTCGAACAGCCCTGGAAACGCCCCATCGAGGGCACCGTCGGCGACGCGTGGGGCGTGCTGCGGCCCGACGGAACGCCGAAAGGCGTCCTCGCGCGCCCGGTCTCCCCGGTGCCGGACTGGCCGCTGCGCTCGCTCGCCGCCGTCGTGATCGGGATCGGCCTCGCGGTCGCGGCGGCGCGGGGGACGGGCACGCTCCGGCCCTTCGCCGCCGGAATCGCGGTGATTGCGGCGGGGGCGCTCCTCGTGGAGATGGCGCTCTTCGCGATCGAAACCGTCGCGAGCCTGCCCGCCCTCGGACTTTCGGCCGCGCTGGGCGTCGTGTCGATCTGGCTCGCCTGGGCGGCCGTCGGGCGGATCGCCGGGCGATCGCCGGTCCGCGCGTGGTCGATCGCCACCCTCGCGTCGGCCGCGGCCGGACACGGGCCCCGCCTCGACCTCGGGCCCGCGGTGGCGGGCGCGCTGTCGGCGGGCGTGCGGATCGGGGCCGCGACGGTCGCCGTGGCGCTCCTGGTCGATCCCCGCTATCGCGACTTCGCCGGGCCGGCCTTCCTCGCCGCCGCCGCGACCCTCCCGCTGGCGCTCGCGACCGTGGGCCGCGTCGGCGCGGCGGACCGGCTCGTCGCGACCGTCACCGCGGCGGCCGGCCTGTCGGTGTTGGCGGTCGCGGGGCCGGGCAACCTACAGGCGCTGGGCTGGGCGGCCGTCGCCCTGCTGCTCGCCGCCTCCGGCCTCGGGCTGCGCCGGCCCGCGGGTCGCCAGCGCGATCAGGCCGAGGAGAAGGCCCGTGCCGCCGACGGCGGCGTGCCCCAGGGCGAGCCCGGCCGGGCCGGCTGAGACGGCGATCCAGATCCCGACCCGGCGCAGCGGCCCCCAGGCGAACAGGGCGACGAGCCCCGCCACGAGTGCCGCCGCGTGGAAGGGGGCGAGGCCCATCGCGACCTCCGTCGCCTCCCGCACGGCGCAGACCCAGCCGCCGCCGCCGTCGAGGCAGGCGACCGCCAGCCCCTCGCGCTCCACGAACCCGTGCCGCAGCCACCAGACGGCGGCACCCGCGCCGAGGGCCGTGGGCAGCGGAAGCCAGTGGCGAAGATCGTCGCGGATCGCCATCAGTGCCGCCCGGCGGCCCAGGCGTGCCGGAGCCCGCGCATGACGCCGCGCAGTTCGGCGAGGCCCTTCAGCCGGCCGATGGCCGAATAGCCGGGGTTGGTCTTCCTGGACACGTCGTCGATCAGCAGGTGCCCGTGGTCCGGACGCAGCGGGATCTCCGCGTCCGCCCGACCGGCCGCGACGCGCCGCTCCTCCTCTTCCAGAAGGGCCGCGACCACGGCCACCATGCCGTTGTCGCCCTCCAGGTGCTCGGCCTCGTAGAACGAGCCGTCGGGCTCGCGCGTCACGTCGCGAAGGTGGGCGAAGTGGACATGGGGGGCGAACGCCCGCGCCATCGCCGGCACGTCGTTGTCCGCCCGCGCGCCATAGGAGCCGACGCAGAAGGTCAGCCCGTTGGCGGGGGAGGGGGCGGCGGCCAGCAGGGCCCGGGCGTCGTCCGGCGTGCTGACCACCCGCGGCAGGCCGAACAGGCGGAATGGCGGGTCGTCGGGGTGGATCGCGAGCCGCACGCCCAACTCCTCCGCCACCGGCACGACCGCCTTCAGGAATGCGGCGAGGTTGGCGGCGAGGTCGGCCGGCGCGATCGCGTCGTAGCGGGCGAGCGCGCGGCGGAAGCTCTCCTTGTCGTGCTTCAGGTCGGTGCCGGGCAGGCCGGCGATGATGGTGCGCTCCAGCGTGGCGACCTGCTCCGGCGTCATGGCGGCCAGACGGGCCTCGGCCGCCCGGACGCGCTCGGGCGGATGGTCGGCCTCCGCACCCGCGCGGCGCAGGACCAGCACGTCGAAGGCCGCCATCTCCACCATGTCGAACCGCAGCGCGATGCCCGACGTGGGCAGGACGTGGCGAAGGTCGGTCCGGGTCCAGTCGACGACGGGCATGAAATTGTAGCAGACGGTGCCGATCCCCTCGGCCGCGACCGCGCGCAGCGAGGCGATCCAGACGTCGACCGCCGCGCGCCAGCCGGGGCCGCGGGTCTTGATCGCGTCCGTGACGGGAATGCTCTCCACCACCGACCAGACGAGGCCGCCGGCCATGATCTGCGCCTTGCGCCGCGCGACCTCCTCGCGGGTCCAGGCGACGTCGGGCGGCACGTGGTGGAGGGCGGTCACGATCCCCGTCGCCCCCGCCTGCCGCACGTGGTCGAGCGTCACCGGATCGTCCGGTCCGAACCAGCGCCACGTCTCCTTCATGGTCGATCCTCCACCTGTCGTCTGCGCCAGTTCTGGCCGATGCCGCCCGCGAAGGCAAAGGGGACCGTCGCATGGCCGCCCGATGGTTCACGCGGGCGCGGCGGTCTGCCAAGATCGGCTCGGAACCGAAACGGAGACCCCGCATGCCGCTCCACCCCGACGCCGTCGCCTTCGCCGAACGCACGGCGGCGCTCTATGCCGCCGAGGGCATCGACACTGCCCCGCCGGTGACGGTGGAGACGCGACGCCGGATGGCGCGGGCGAGCCTCGCGGTGCGGGCGCCGGCCGAATGGCCGCCGCTCGCCGAGATCCGCGACGTTCCCGTGCCCACCCGCGCTGGCCCGCGGATGGCGCGGATCTTTCGGCCCGACGCGCCGGGGCCCCTGCCGGTGATCCTCTATTTCCACGGTGGCGGCTACGTCGCCGGCGGCATCGCGGAGAATTCGCCCGAGGCGCACCGCCTCGCCGCTGCGCAGCCGGCGCTGGTCGTGTCCTTCTCCTACCGGCTCGCGCCGGAGGATCCCTTCCCCGCCGGCGTCGACGACGGGGAGGACGCGCTCGGCTGGCTCGCGGCCAACGCCGCCTCGCTGGGCGCCGATCCGGCGCGGATCGCGCTGTCGGGGTCGAGCGCCGGGGCGGGGCTCGCGGCGGCCGTCATCCGCCGGTCGCTCGCCAACGGCGGCCCCGCGGTGCGGCTCGCCATCCTGCTGAGCCCCTGGCTCGACGTCTTCCAGGACAGCGCCAGCGCCCGCACCTTCGCGACCGGCTACGGGCTGGAGACGGCGGCGCTCGACGCGATGCGCGACCTCTACCTCGCCGGCCGCACGGCGCCCGACGATCCGCACGTCTCCCCCGCCCGGCACCCGTTGCCCGCCGGATGGCCGGCGACGGTGCTGCTGGCGGCGGAGTGCGACCCGCTCGCCGACGACGCCCGGGCCTTCGCCCGGCGCCTCGCGGTGGCGGGGGTCGACCACGTGCTGCGCTTCGGCCAGGGCATGCCCCACATCTTCCACGGCGGCTGGGCGGCGATGCCGGCGACGGCCCCCCACGTCGAATGGCTCGACCGGGAGGTCCGGGCGCGGCTCTGAGCCCTCAGTCCGCCACCACGATCGGCAGCAGGTCGTGCCGGCGCGCCGCCTCGGCGAGGCGGCCGTCGTGCTTGATCGACCGCACGAAGGCGTTCATCCGCTCCAGCCACGCGGCGTCTCCCTTGCGGACCGCGTAGGCGTAGCTCGTGGCGGCGAAGGGTGACGCGGGGGCGATCACCCGTGCCCAGTCGTGGAAGGCGACCATGCGGCGCGTATAGGGATAGTCGCTCATGAACACGTCGGCCCGCCCCGCGCGCACCTCCTCCTCGCGCGTGCGGGGCGGGGCCACGACGTCGAGGGTGGCTGCCGCGAGCGTCCGGCGCATGGCGTCGACCATGAAGGTGCCGGCCTGCACCGCGACGACGACGCCTGGCCTGTCGATGTCGTCCCAGGTCCGGACGACGCCCCCCGACCGGCTCGCCACCGCATAGATGCCGCTGCGCAGATAGGGCTCCGAAAAATCGACCCGCTCCGCCCGGGCCGGGGTGATCCCGACGCCGAACATCGCGACGTCGCAGCGCCGGTCCTCCAGCGCGTCCATGAATCCGGTGAAGCTCGTCTCGACGAAGCTCGCCGTGACGCCGAGGTCGGCGGCGAAGGCCCGCGCGAGATCGACGTCGATGCCGGTCAGCTCCTGCGTCCGCGGGCTCCGGTAGGTGATCGAGTAGTAGTCGGGCCAGATGCAGACGTGAAGCCGGCCGCGGGCCACGACGTCGTCCGCCGTGCCGGCCATGGCGGCGGTCGGCAGCATGCAGAGCAGGGCCAGGACACCGATCCTCGCGAGCCGATACATCCGTTCAGTTCCTTGCGACGGGAACGACCGATCTGGCACGGTCGTTCGTTCGGAAGCTCGGGAGTTTTAGATCGAATGGTCGAGCCGCGCCATCCGTCCGGTGGGAGCCGCGAGCTGGCAGCGCTCTTCCTGCTCGGCCTCCTCATCTTCGGCGTCATCGGCGCGGTCCAGGCGTGGACCACGCGCCGCGCCGCCACCGACGAGGCGCGACGGTCCGTCCAGACCCTCGCCGCGCTCCTCGAGGATCAGGCGAGCCGCACGCTGACCTTGGCGCAGACGACCGTCCGCGCGGCCGCCGACGCGGTGGCCGACGCCGCCGACCTGCCGACGCCCGCGCGCCTGCGCGTCCTCGTGGAGGGCGCGGTGATCCGCGGGCTGGCGCTGCTGGATGCGGAGGGGCGCGTCCTCGTCGGCGGCCAGGGCGAACGGGCCGGGCTCCCGTTCCCGGATCGCGATCTGCTCGACCGGGCCCGCGCGACGCGGTCGGCGGTGGTGGGCGTCATCGCGCCCGGCCGCTCGATCGCCGATCCCACGGGTGGGCCGCCCGGCCTCTGGCACGTGCCGGTCGTGGTCGCCGTGTCGGGCGAGGGGCGGGTCCGCTATGTCGTCGGCGCCTTTAACCCGCAGGTGTTCGGCGACCTCTACGCCGTGATCGGCGGGACGGACCGCTATCGGATGCTGGTTCAGGACACGGGCGGTGCCGTGGTCGGGGCGAGCGAGAGCGTGCGCGTCCGCGTCGGCGACCGGCTGCCGCTGCCGCCGATCGGCCCCTGGGACGAGGGGCGCGGGCCGTTCGAGACGACGCTGGGCGACACCACCCTTCTGGCCGCCTACGCGACCGTCCGGCAATGGCCCTTCGTCGTCACGGTGGGGGTGGACCGTGCGGAACTGACCGCGACGTCGCTCGATCATCTGACCCCCCTCGCGCTCCTCCTCGCGGTGAGCATGATGATCGTGCTGGCGGCGTGGACGCGCCTCGCCCGCGAGGTCGCGGCGCGTCGGCTGTCGGAGGCGGACGCCATCCTCGCCCGGCAGCGGCTGGAGGATGCGATCGAGAGCGTGCCCGACGGCTTCGTGCTGTTCGATCGCGACGACCGCCTCGTCACCTGCAACGCCCGCTACCGGACCATCCTCGACCGCGTCGGATCCGGGATCGACGCGGGCGTCACCTACCGTGCGATCGTCCGCGCCGCGATCGAACGCGGGCAGTACGCTCTCGGCGACGCCGGGCCGGCCGCGTTCGAGGAGGCGCTCGTCGCCGAGCACCGCACCTTCGGCCCGCCGGTCGAACGCGCCCTGTCCGACGGTCGCTGGATCCGGGTGACCAAGCGGCCGACGAGCGAGGGCGGCACGGTCGGCATCAGCGCCGACGTCACCGACCTGAAGCGCGTGGCGACCGACCTCGCCGCCGCGCGCGATCTGGCCGAGCTGGCGTCGCGGGCGAAGTCCGACTTCCTCGCGGCGATGAGCCACGAGATCCGGACGCCGCTGAACGGCGTCATCGCCACGGCCGACCTGCTGGCGTCCGCCCTCCACGCCGAGGACGTCCGCACCTCGGTCGACCTCATCCGGCGGTCGGGGCGCACGCTGCTCGCCATCCTCGACGAGATCCTCGACTATTCGCAGATCGAGGGCGGCCACGTCCGGATCGAGGAGCGGACCTGCGACGTCGTCGCGATCGTGGGCGACGTCGCGTCGCTGTTCACGGCGACCTGCGTTCAGAAGGGCATCGCCATCGACGTCCGTCCGGCGGCGCCGGTCAGCGTGCGGACCGATCCCGACCGGTTCCGCCAGATCCTGAACAATCTCGTCGCCAACGCCGTGAAGTTCACCGAGGTGGGCGGGATCACGATCGCGACGGAGGTCGCGACGGCCGCGTCTGGCCGGGTCCTGCTGGCGGTCCACATCGAGGACACCGGCATCGGCATCGCCGAGAACGACATCCCCCGCCTGTTCGAACGGTTCACCCAGGGGGAGGGCGGCAACGCCCGCCGGTACGGCGGCACCGGCCTCGGCCTCGCGATCTCCCGCGGGCTGGCGCGACTGCTCGGCGGCGACATCTCGGTGCGGTCCCGGCCCGGCGTGGGCAGCCGCTTCACCCTGCGTCTCGATCTCGCCGGGGCGGCGGGCGACGACGCGCCCGCCGATGCGCCGGCGCCGGACGCGACGCCGCTCGGGAGCCGCCCGCTCGACGGCGTCCGCGTCCTCTTCGCCGACGACAACGAGGTCAACCGCGTCGTCGTCGGCCACATCCTCCAGACGCTCGGCGCCAGCCCCGTCATCGTCGACGACGGCTTCGCGGCGGTCGAGCGGGTGCAGGCCGAGCCCTTTGACGTCGTGCTGATGGACGTGCAGATGCCGGGCCTCTCCGGTCCCGACGCGACGCGGCGCATCCGCCGCCTCGACGCCGACGTCCGGCACATCCCCGTCATCGCCCTGACGGCCAACGTGCTGGCAAACGACCGGGAGGCCTACGCCGCCGCGGGCATGACGGCGCATCTGGCCAAGCCGGTCGACCTCGCGCAGCTGACCGACGCGATCCTTGCCGCGACCGGTCGGCGCGCGCCCGCGCGGCCGGCCGCATGACGGCGATTTAATCCGGCCGAAAGACCGGCGAAGGCCGCGTGCGGCCATCCTCCGCGTCGCCCTTCTCTTTCCCGGCGGGGAGCGACGTCTTCGCGCTGGCGTCGGGGCGGAGGCCGCTGGTAGGTAAGCCGCGAACGCCAGTCGCGTCCGGCGGGCCTCCGGGGCCTCCGCCCGCCATCGGACCGTTGCGAGGGGGAGGGGCCACCGCCATGTTCAGGGGACCGGCACAGGCGGCGGCCGTATCGGGCCGCCGCAACGCCGCGCTCGCCGTCCGCATCGCCTGGGGAAGCATCGCGGTCGGGGTGGTCGTCCTCGGTCTCAAGCTCCTCGCGTGGTGGATCACGGGCAGCGTCGCGCTCTTCTCCGACGCGCTGGAGAGCATCATCAACGTGGCGGCCGCGATCGCGGCACTCGTGGCGCTCCAGGTCAGCCGGCAGCCGGCCGATCCCGACCACCCCTACGGTCACCACAAGGCCGAGTACTTCTCCGCCGTCGTCGAGGGTGTGCTGATCGTCGTCGCCGCCTTCTCGATCCTCAGCGAGGCGTGGCAGGCGCTGGCCGATCCGCTGCCGCTCGACGCCCCGGTGGCGGGGCTCGCGATCAACGGGGCGGCGACGGCGCTGAACGCCGTCTGGGCGTCGGTCCTGATCCGCTACGGCCGGCGATGGCGCTCGCCCGCGCTCGTCGCCGACGGGCGACACCTCGTGACCGACGTGGTGACGTCGGTCGGGGTGCTGGCCGGGGTCATGGCCGCCTCCGCCTTCCGCTGGCCCATCCTCGATCCGATCCTCGCCGCACTCGTGGCGGTCAACGTCCTCTGGACGGGCTGGCGCCTCGTGCGCGAATCGGTCGGCGGGCTGATGGATGCGGCCCCGGCCGGGGAGGTGATGGACACCATCCGCCGGATCGTCTCCGAACGCGCCGCCGGCGCGATCGAGGTCCACGGCCTGCGCTCCCGCCATGCCGGTCCCGTCACCTTCATCGAGTTCCATCTGGTCGTGCCGGGCGACATGTCGGTGGCCGAGGCGCACGCGATCTGCGACCGGATCGAGGCAGCGCTGGAGGACGAGCTGACGGAGACCCACGTCAGCATTCACGTCGAACCCGATACCGAGCGGCAACAGACCGGTGTTCCGATCCTGTGAGTCGAAAACTGCCGATCGCTAGGCGGTCGTGGTTGGCGATCGACCTCAAAGCGACGCGATGTAGGCCGTCGGATTGACGATCGCCAGCCGTTGCATAGACGGGCTCCGTGCGACGACCTCAACGCCGTCGATCTTGATCGCGGCGCCATCGTCGAGGACGCGATCGACGAGCCTGACGACGATGTCGCGGGTCAGCATCAGTCCGACGACGACGGTTCCGCCCGACCAATGCCGTCGTGTCACCCGATTTGGACCGCCGGCCGGCACCGTGTACTCGAAATGAAGATGATTGGCCTGCGGAACCGTTCCGTAGTGCTGGCCGACGACTTCGAAGAAGCTGCTCGCGAACCCGTCGTCGAGCTGGTCTCTCGTCAGATCATCCGAGAAGCCTTTGATCTGGTTCCGGACCGTCCTGCTGGCGAAAAAGAAATGCCTCTTGCTGCTTTGGGTCACGTCGATCAGGGGGCCATCGCCGTGCATGGTCCGGATCCGGCCACACAGCACAGCCGTTTGCAGGTTAGGGAGTCCACCCTTCGCGAAATAAAAGGTAGGACTCCTTATCGGTTCGGTCGTCACGAAGCAAAAACTGATCGGCTGAAATATTCGGGTTATCAGTTCTTTTTCCCTATTCGGTAAATCCCTGTAGGTCGGCATGATTTTTGATCTCCGGCAGGAGGGAATGGCAGAAAAAACGATGCAAATTGCATGACTTTATCGATACGGTGCGGTAGCTGAACTCGATCTAGCCCGGATCATGCACCAGCGGCCTGAAGTTCCCGCTTCGGCGTGGTGATTGTTCTCCGTTGGGTTGTGAGGACGCGGTTCGCCCTTCCGCCGCGTCGCGGGTTTCC